>OLOS01001902.1_pt1 | contig 15601 bp, 11 predicted proteins | sample 1672631 | NCBI WGS metagenome assembly OLOS01 (sample SAMEA3136707, study PRJEB25190) | human gut metagenome | biome: human gut; feature: human-associated habitat; material: faeces | place: Austria | collected 2013 | reverse complement strand
GAGGGAAGCTCTGTCACCTCTCCGGTGACGATTTCAATGTTCGGGTCGGACTTAATCTTCTCCGTAATATATTCGGAGAACAGCTCCCTGTCCACGGCAAGCGCGCCTCCGGCGGCAACGGAGGTTCTCTCCGCCGCCTCCATGGTCACGGAGCCGAGGCGGCGCATTTCCTCCTTGAGCAGACCGGCGGCGGATTCAAGCCGCATGGCCTTGAGGGAATTTGAGCATACAAGCTCGGCAAAGCCGTCGCTTTTTTGGGCGGGAGTGCGTTTTTCGGGCTTCATTTCGCAAAGCCGAACGGAAAACCCCAAAGATGAGAGCTTGTGTGCGGCTTCGCATCCGGCAAGCCCCGCGCCGATAACGGTAATTTTATTCATTATTTCTTCTCCACAGGTCTTTCGTAGGTGCAGTCCGGATTTGAGCAATAGATTTTCGCTCCGCGGCCCTTCTTCTGCAAAAGGCTCTTTCCGCAGGTGGGACATTTTTCTGCAATAGGCGCGTCCCAGGTCATAAAGCGGCAGGTGGGGTTGTGCTCGCAGCCGTAATAGGATTTTCCAGTTTTGGACTTCTTCGCAAGAACCTTTCCTCCGCAGAGAGGACATTCGCCGGGGGTTTCCACCACAATGCGCTTGGTGTTTTTGCAGTCCGGGTAGCCGGGGCAGGCAAGGAACTTGCCGTAACGACCGTTCTTAATCACCATTTTGCGGCCGCATTTTTCGCAGACCACGTCGGTTTCTTCCTCGGGAACCTTGATTTTCTCGTTGCCCTGATTTTGCTGGGCGATTTCAAGCTCCTTTGAAAATTCGGTGTAGAACTTCTTCATCATGCTCACCCAATCGGCTTTTCCCGCCTCGACCTTGTCGAGATCCTTTTCCATCTTTGCGGTAAAGCCCACGTCGATGATGTTCGGGAAATGCTCGCGGATAAGATCCGTTATCACCATGCCGAGGCTTGTGGGCTTCAGCGCCTTTCCCTCGCGTTCCACATAGTTGTGAGAAATAATGGTGGTGATAATGGGGGAATAGGTGCTGGGGCGGCCTATGCCGTTTTCCTCAAGCGCTTTGATAAGAGAAGCCTCGGTGAAGCGGCTCGGCGGTGCGGTGAAGTGCTGATTGGGCTTTAGTTCCCGAACCTTGAGCACATCGCCCTCGGCGGCGTGCTTCGGTATAGAGGATTTTTCTTCGTCACCGTAGGGATAGAGCACGGTGAAGCCGTCGAACTGCACGGTGAAGCCGGAGGCCTTGAAGCCGTAAGCTCCGGCGGCAATATCGATGGAAACGGTGTCGTAAAGGGCGGGAGCCATCTGGCTTGCGATAAATCTGTCCCACACAAGCTTATACAGCTTGTACTGGTCGGAGGAAAGACATTCCTTCAGCCTTGCGGGAGCAAGCTCCGGCATGGTGGGACGAATTGCCTCGTGAGCGTCCTGAACGTTGCCCTTGGACTTATAAACCTTTGCGGAGGAGGGGAGATACTCTTTTCCGTAGACCTGCTCGATGTATTCCGCGGCGGCGGCTCTTGCCTCGGCGGAAATACGCAGGGAGTCGGTTCTCATATAGGTGATAAGACCCACGGCGCCCATTCCGGGAACGTCAACGCCCTCGTATAATTCCTGCGCTATGCGCATGGTGCGGCGGGACTGAAAGCCAAGCTTGATGGAAGCCTCCTGCTGAAGGGTGGAGGTGATGAAGGGCGGAGCGGGCTGCTTTTTGCGTATGCTCTTTTTAACTCCGGAAACGGTAAAGGGAACGCTTTTCAGCTCCGCAAGAACGGCGTTTGCCTCCTCCTCGTTGTGAATATCGAATTTTTCGTCGTTTTTGGTTTGAAGCTTTGCCGCAAAGGCGGAGGTTTCGCCCTTTTCGCAGAGCTTTGCGTCAATACTCCAGTATTCCTCGGGAACGAAGCTCTGAATTTCCCGTTCCCTGTCCACAATAAGGCTTACCGCCACGGACTGAACGCGCCCCGCGGAAAGGGAGCTTCCCCCGCGGATGTTCTTCCAAAGGAACGGGCTTAATTTGTAGCCCACAATTCGGTCGAGCACGCGCCGTCCCTGCTGAGCGTTGACCAAATCTAGGTCTATGCTCCGGGGAGAGGCCATGCCCTGTTCCACGCCGTAGCGGGTGATTTCGTTAAAGGTGACTCTGTTGAGCGCGTCCATAGGCAGACCCAGCAGCTTCGCCAAATGCCACGAAATCGCTTCGCCCTCGCGGTCGGGGTCCGTTGCGAGATATACGTTTTTGGCGGAGGCGGCTTCTTTTTTAAGGCCGCGCACCAGATTTTCCTTTCCGGAGATGAGAATATACTGTGGAGTGAAGCCGTGGGCGGTGTCTATTCCGAGAGTGGTCTTCGGGAGATCCCGCACATGACCCATGGATGCCTCCACCTCATAATCCGGTCCGAGATATTTTTCAATGGTTTTTGCCTTGGCAGGGGACTCCACAATAACAAGGTTCTTTGTGCCTGCTTTTGCGGAGCTTTTTTTGCTTTTGGTTTCCTGTGCCATGATAAACCCCCTAAATTTATTTTGAATGAGAGAAAATATTAAGATAGAATGGGAATGTCCGCCCTGCGGACGGGAATTTACGGCTGTGACGCAGAATAATGCGGAATAGTGCGGAGCTTGGAGAGTGGAGTGTGGAGCCTATGCACCTCGGCAACTCTGAGCCGTGCGCTGAATTGCCGCGGTTCGCTCGGATTCAATTCTGTGTCACCGTATTATTCCGCAACAAATCTCCTTCCCGCCGCAGGCGCTATAAGCCCGAAAATCTCAAGCTCCGTAAGCGCGGCAGAGGTCTGTCCGGAGGAAAGCTTCGCCATATCGGAAATTTCGTCTGCGGAAAGCGGCTCGAAGCCGATAACTCCGTAAACCGCCGCCGCCTCGGGAGAAATCCCCTCCGGCGCGGCTCGCTTTACACGCAAATCGCTTTGCCGCGGGCTGTGCTCCGGAACGGAGCGCGCCGCGCTTTTCTGCTCGCGGCTCTGGGTGGGCAGCGCCTTTTTCGCGGCGGCAAATTCCGCCGGAAATTCACTTTCGTACTCCGAGAGTATGTCAGCCGCGCTTGCCACCGGGATTGCGCCGCTGCGCAAAAGCCGCAGCGTTCCCTGAGAGGTGGGGCGCAGCACGTCCGCCGGAACGGCGAAAACCTTTCGCCCCTGCTCCGCCGCTATTCGCGCCGTAATGGAGGTTCCGCTGCGGGCGGCGGCTTCCACCACGCAAACGCCCATGCTCATGCCGGAAATAATGCGGTTTCTTATGGGAAAAAAGCTGGACTGCGGCTTTGCGTCCGGCGCGAACTCGCTTATAACCGCGCCGTTTGCGATAATCCGCTCTTTAAGCTCCTCGTTTTCCGCGGGAAATACATTGCAAATTCCGCAGCCCTGTACGGCGACGGTTTTCCCGCCGGCGTCAAGACAGGCTTCGTGGCAGGCGGAGTCAACCCCCTGTGCCATTCCGCTCACAACAACCGCTCCCGCCTTGCCGAGCCCTCCGCCGATTACGCCGGAAATACGCCTGCCGTAATCGCTTATGCGGCGAGTTCCGATGGCGGCGATGGCGGGCGCTTTGTTAAGGCAGGAAAGGTCGCCCTTGGCGTAGAGCACCGCCGGTGCGGTTTCAATCTCAAGCAGCCTTTGCGGATATTCCGGCGAGTTGCGGCAAAGCACCGCGGCGCCGTATTCCTCCGCCGTTTCCATGGCTTTTTCCGCGTCGAAAAGCTCGGTGTTACGAATGTACAGCGCATCCGCACGGGAAATTCTGCCGATTTGCGCTATGCCCGTCTCTCCCGCAAGGAAAAATTCCTCCGGGTCGGGGAACTGCCGCAGAATTTCGTCAATCAGACGGCTTCCCGGCGGCAGGGCAAGCCCCAGCCATACCCAATGCAATAAACTCATATCGTTTACCCTAAATTAAGTTATATTCCCGCCTGAACGGCAGCGGAATAAATCAGAATTGCCGCGGCGGAGGCCGCATTCAGACTTTCCGCACGCCCGGGCATGGGAATCATAACGGTTTCGTCACATTCCGAAACGGTCTTTGCGGAAAGTCCGTTTCCCTCGTTGCCGATGACTATGCAGCTCTTTGGAGCAAAGCGAATATCGGGGAGCAGCTTCGCTTTTGTGCTCAAGGCGGCGGCGTAGCAGGAAACCGCATGCTCATGCAGTTTTTTAAGCCCCTCCTCCGTGCTCAAAAGCACCTCTGTGGGCAGTCTGAAAAGGCAGCCCATGGCGGAACGCAGCACCTTCGGCGAATATATGTCGGCGCATGAGCACAACAGAACGCCGCGCACGTTCATAGCCTCGCAGGTTCGCAGAATAGTGCCTATGTTGCCCGGATCCTGAAGCTCCGACAGCAGCACGAAAACGCCGTCACGGTCAAAATCCGGCGGATTTTCTCCGGCGCGGCATACCGCAAATACCCCTTGGGGAGATTTCGTTTCGCTGATTTTTTCCGCGACGCTTTCGCTGATATAATAGGCTTCTCCGGCGCCGGAAATAAGGGGCGCGGTGTACTCCGAATAGCGGCTCACCGCCTCCTCGGTGACAAAAACCCGCAGCACCTCGGCGCTGCTTTTCACCGCCTCAAAGCAGGCTCTCGCTCCCTCCGCCACAAAAAGACCGGTCTGCTTCCGAATCTTTTTATCGCGAACAAGTGCGGCAGCCTCTTTTATAAGCGGGTTTTCGCGGCTTGTAATCAGCATGATTTTTCTCCGTAATTCTGTAAATTTTTCAATTTTTCAGGCGGCAAAACAGCCCCCGAAATTTAGCTTTATATAAAGCAATTCGCCCGAGCTAAAATAACCCGGGCGTAATTTGTCGAAATTAAAGAGCCTGCTTTGCCTGTTCGCAAAGAGCGGTAAAGCCTGCTGCGTCATGAATTGCCATCTCGGAGAGCATCTTTCTGTTAAGAGTTACACCGCATTTCTTAAGGCCGTTCATGAAAGTGGAATAGTTCATTCCGTTCATTTTGCAGCCTGCGGAGATACGAGTGATCCAGAGCTTTCTGAACTCTCTCTTTTTCTGTTTTCTGCCGATGAAAGCATAACGACCGGATTTCATAACCGCCTGTTTGGCAGTTCTAAACAGTCTGTGTCTTGCGCCATAGTAGCCTTTAGCAAGCTTCAGAACCTTTTTTCTTCTTTTATGGGACATGATCCCGCCTTTAACACGAGCCATTGTTATTTAACCTCCGTAATTTGTCTTTGTTTTTGTTAGGTTGAAAGAACCGAGTGCCGAAAGCCGATTAGGCGTAGGGCATAATCTTTCTGAGCTTCTCCATGTTGGTGCAGTCTGCATAGGTTGCGTGACGGAGATTACGTTTACGTTTGGAATCCTTGCTCTGAGAGTTGAGCTTGTGGGATTTGAAAGCTTTATTGCGTTTTACCTTTCCGTCTTTGGTGAAGCGGAAACGTTTCTTTGCGCCGGAATGAGTTTTGAGCTTTGCGTTCATTTTAGTGTTCCTCCTGATAAATCATTGCAAAAAGCAAATATTAAACGAACTTTATTTAGGGGCTTTGGAAGAGATAACAACGACCATACTTCTTCCTTCAAGCTTAGGCTGCTTGTCAACGCTGCCCACTTCGGCACAGCCGTCGATAAACTTCTGTATGATGGTGACGCCCAGCTCCGGATGAGCCATTTCTCTTCCGCGGAAGCGCACGGAAACCTTAACCTTGTTGCCGTCGCCGAGGAATTTAACAGCGTTGCGAAGCTTGGTGTTGAAATCGTTGGTATCAATGTTAAGGGAAAGCCTTACTTCCTTGACCTCGATTGTCTTCTGATTTTTCTTTGCTTCTTTTTCGCGCTTTGCCTGTTCAAAACGATATTTGCCGTAGTCCATAATGCGGCAGACATGGGGGGTGGCGGTGGGCGCGATCTCTACGAGATCAAGATTTTTTTCCGCGGCGATTGCAAGGGCATCTTTTACAGAAATAATACCGAGCTGAGAGCCGTCGGAGTCGATCACGCGGACTTCCTTTTCGCGGATCTCCTCATTGATGAGCAGTTCCTGTTTTGCTATGGCTTAACACCTCCAAATAAAATAAAAAAAGTGCGATACAAAGAAAGCACCGCACAGAGTCATTCCGAAAAAGACAGAGCCTTAATCGGAGCTTGTTTGCCGTGCCTCATAGCTATGGGACGGCGAGAACGGTTCGTTCTGCTTCTTTGTAAAGTCTATTATATAGTCAAAAAACCCCTTTGTCAAGGGGTTTTCGGCATAAAATAAAGGAAAAAATCAAAGCATAAGCACAATTATCGCCATGGTGGCGGAAACAATGCATACCGCCGAGCCCAAAAGGAATTCCTTTACGGTGTGGCGCCGGGTCACAATGGAAGCCCAGAATATGGTGGCATAGAGCGCCGCCGCGGGCAGAAGCGCGCCCAAGCCGAAATAGTAGGTGGCGAAGAAAAGCGGGCTTGTGACGCTGCAGGCGTGGCCGCTGGCGCGTATCTTTATAACCTTATTAAAAAGAACAAGAAGCATAAGGGAAATAAGATAAGCCGCAAGAATTGTGAGCACCGGCTTTGAGATTTTTGCTATAACGGCGTAAATAAATCCGCCGATATAGCCGATTACGCTGAAAAGAAACGCAATTTTGCGCTGCATGGGACGACCGCCCTTGCGAAGAGAGGGAACGATTGCCGCCACCGGATAGGCGAGGGCGGGGAATATGGCCAAGGCGGCAAGCGCCGTTATAAATTCACCCGTGGTTGCGAACACTCCGTCGCGAAAGAAGAACAAGAGGGCGAGCAGATAAGTTACCATAAGGGGCGGAATTGAAATTACCCGAATGAACATTGCAATTTTGTGTTTCAACTAATCACCTCAAAAAGCATAATAATATTTCGGTATTATAAACTATGATTGTAATGGATTTGTTATGGAAAGGTGAAAAAGCAGAAAAACTCGGCAAAACGGAATGAGCCTGCGGGCGTACAGACTGCACCGAAAAAGTTAAATCTGTGCGGCGCGGGAGCATCCTCGGTTTTGTAAATTTAATTGGTGATTATTTACTGATTGAACGCAAAATCTCTTCAAATTCTTCCTTCTGAGTGCTAACACCCATTCCGCGAAGCGGGCTAAATTCTATCACGGCGATTTCGTCACCCGAAATAAGGCAATAAATCGTTTTATTCTCATAAACCTTGCCGAACGCCTCAGTCTGAACCTCAGTTTGAAAATCGTAACTGCGGCATTTTTTGCTACCGAAAACGCTGTCGCGAACGCCGTCGGCGTTCGCATAAAGTTCGTCGTATGCGGCGAACGGCGCGGCGGAATCTTCCACAGGGTCGACGGAAATCATTCTTGCAAACTCCGCAGCGTCATCGCCGCCGCCCGCGCGGAGCGCGTCGCCTTTCACTGTGATTTTTTCGCCGTACTCGGCAAGGAGGCTTTCTTCGGGCAGATACACAGAAAATCCGCACCACTCCGCTAAAAAAGTACTTTCGGGTTGCACAGCATTTTCACTTTGAGCACCGCTTTCGCTGCGGCTTTCATCCTCCGTGCTCGTTTGAGCACCGCTTTTGCTGCTGTTTTCACTCTCCGCGCTCGTTTGAGCACCGCTTTCGCTGCTTTCGCTCAAGCTCTCTCCGCTCCCGCCGCTGTTTTCTGCTCCGGCGGGGGCTTTATTGCACGCAGAAAACGCCGCGGTGCTCATGAGCACCGCCATGAGCACGCCGAGCACGGATAAAATTTTACGCTTCATTTTGAGCACGCTCCTTTACAGAAAATCAAGCAGCGCCGAAACACGCCTGAAATTTCTTTAATCAAACCGTATTCCTGACAGAACAAATCCGCCGTCTGTGTATTTCATCACCGCTGTTCCGGAAATGGTTTCGGTGCTATGTAAAAAACCGCTGCACAAAAAATCGATTTCGCAGTTCGGCTCGCTCAGCCGCACAGCGGTTATTTCCGCTTTGCCCTTCGCAATTCCGCCGTAATACAGGCGTTCGTATGCATCAAGTTCGCCGTCATAACTCGGCAGCTTTTTCATGCTTTCCGTGGCAATTCCAAAGCATTTCAGCACAAAATCCTCGACGATTTCTGCGGGATAATACTGCAAATACTCTTCGTATTTAATCGGAATTTCGTCATAATTCGTGATTTTGTCGCGGCTTTCCGAAAGGAAAGTTTCAAAGCAGTCGAACGCTTCTTCGACGGAAATACTGTCCGAATCAAAATCGCCATAGTCTGCAAGTGTCACGAGCATAGGCGCAAAATACCCCAAAAAGCTTGCTTTTGCAAAATCTTCGCTGAAAGCCGACTCTATTCCATAAGTCGCGAAGCTGTCGTTTAATACAATAGCAGTAATTTTTTGAATAGGTTCTTTGCTTTCACCCTCCGTACTCGTTTGAGCACCGCTTTCGCTGCTTTCGCTCAAGCTCTCTCCACTCCCGCCGCTGTTTTCTGCTCCGGCGGGGGCTTTTTCGCAGGCGGCAAGCGCCGTCAGCGCCATGAGCACCGCCATGAGCACGCCGAGCACGGATATAATTTTACGCTTCATTTTGAGCACGCTCCTTTACAAATATGTTAGCATTTATAATATAAGTGTAGCGTTTTTTGGCGATTTGTTGCAAGCCGTGCAGCTTCCAATCACTGTTCGCCGGCCGATAACCGCCGCGCGCTTTACACCGGGATTTCTTCTCCGAGGCTGAACGACCAGATGACCGCTCCGGCGACCTCCCGACCGAGGGACACGGAGAGCAGGCGTTTATACATAAGAAGCTGTGCGGCGTACCGCTCCCGCAGTTCTTCGATGTTTTCCACATAGTCGGTTTTGTAGTCCAAAATATACAGCTTGCCGCCGTCCTCAAAAACGCAGTCCGCAACGCCCTGTACGGTGATTTTGTCCTCCGGCGCGGCATTTTCGTAGCCAAGCTCCGCCGCGGGTAGGCTTTGCAGGAACCGCAGCTCCCTTTTTACCCAAGGCGAGCGCTCAATACGCGAATAAAGCCTGCTTTCGAAGAAGGTGCGCACATGGTCGGTGTTTACGGTTTCAGCCTGCTTTTTAGTCAGGAATTTAAGTTCGGTAAGGCGGCGAAGCTCCTCCTCCGGGTGCTGCTTTGCGCTGTCAAAGTCGCAGAACTGCATAAATATATGCAGCGCGGTTCCGCGGGCTGCTCCGGAGAGTGCGCCGCTTTGCGGCACGGCAGAGAAGAGCAGCTTTTTGCGCATTTCGCCGTGAGTAAGCTCCGAAACGCCCGCCTTCACCGGAATCCGCTCCGCCGCCGCAAAGGGATAGCACCAGCTTGCGCCGGCGGAAACCGCCGCGAAAACTGCCGGGTCGGCTTCGGCGCGGAGCGGTTCCTCCGCAGCTTTTTCGACGGCTTCTTCGGGCTGTTCCTCCGGTTTTACTACGGAAATTTTCCAATGTGTATCGTCATTCAGAATGTCGGATTCGGGAATGTTCGCCTTTGCGCGAAGGTCAATCGCGTCCGGGTGGCGCAGCAGCGAATAAAAAATCCAGTCCGCTTCGCATTTTGCGCCGGAAATATAAAACGGGTCGATTCTGCGCCCGGTTTCGCGCACACCATCCGCCAGGTCCAGCAGGTATTTGTCGGGGTCTTTGCTTGTGGCGGTTATAATAAGATTTTCTTTCGCGCGGGTCAGCGCAACATAGAGTATGCGCATTTCCTCCGCAAGGTTCAGACGGCGCTGCTCAAGCTTAACCGCTTCGCAGGGGACGGTGGAAAAACGCAGCCCTGTTTCGGCGCTTCGGCGCTTGCAGGCAAAGCCCAAATCCGGGTGGAGCAGAATCTGCTCCTGAGCGGAGGAATTGAATTGCTTTGACGTTCCGCAGAGGAACACCACCGGGAATTCAAGACCCTTTGAGCCGTGAACGGTCAGCAGGCTTACGCAGTTTCCGCCAAAGCCGGTGTAGCCCGCCGTCTTTGATTTCTCGCTGCTTTGCTCCATGCGGTCAACAGCGCGCAAAAATGCGGAAAGTCCATGTACGCCCACCGATTCAAGGTCGGCGGCCTGCTTTTCAAGCAGGCGCAGGTTTCCCAGGCGGACTTCGCCGTCCGGCAGCGCGCGCATCATCTGCGGATATGAAGTAAGCCGATAAAGCCGTTCGATTACGGAATCCGCGCTCTCCGCCGCGGCGGTTCGCCGAAGGTCGGAAAGCAGAGAAATAAACTCCGCGGCTTTTTCGTCGCCGGAATCCGCCGCCTGTTTCACCGCAGAATAAAGCGGAGCCTTGCGGTTCTTTGCACGGATTTCCGCAAGCTCGTCCGGCGTGAAGGCGAACATTTCGGAGAGCATGGCGCCCGCCACGGGAATATCCAGCAGGGGGTTGTCCGCCGCACGGAGTACGTCAAGAACAGCAAGAACCTCCGGCCGGGCAAGCAGCCCGTCGCCCCGGTCGCTGCGGCAGCTTATACCAAGCCGGCGCAGTTCCTCAATGAAAATATCACCGATATCCTTTGTGGAACGCATAAGAATACATATATCGGAATATGTTACCGGGCGCTGCACGCCGCGGTCGGTAATAAGTGTGCCGCCCCGAACCATATCGCGAATTTTTTTTGCGACGAAGGCAGCTTCCGCCTTTTTGGCATTTTCTTCGTCGCCGCAGTTAATTAAAAACACCTCGTTGCGGATAAGCCCATCCTCGGGGAACGGCGCTTCCGCCACGAGCATTTCCTCCGGACCGTATTCCATCTCCGCTGCTTCGGGGCTCATAATCTGACCGAAGATAAAGTTCACTGCGCCCGCAATGCTTTTGCGGCTGCGATAGTTTTTGCCGAGAATAATTGTGGCGGGGAAGTGCTCGCCGTCAAAGACCCTCCACTTGTGCCGCTTTTCAAGAAAAAGCTCCGGCATCGCCTGACGAAAACGGTAAATGCTCTGCTTTACGTCGCCGACGAAGAAAAGATTGTTTCCCCTCGAGATTACGGAAAAAATCGTATCCTGCGCTTTGTTTATATCCTGACATTCGTCCACCAGAATGTAGTCAAAGCGTGCCGCAATATCCTTTGCTGCAGGGGTGGGAATAAAGCTTCCGTTTCCGTCACGCTCCGCAAGCACCGCAAGGGCAAACTGCTCCATATCGGGGAAATCCACAACCTTGCGCTCGCGTTTTTTTTCGGAAAACACACGGTCGTAATCCATCACAAGGTCAAAAAGCCGCTTTACCTTCGGGTAAAGGTCGGCAATGTCCTCACGAAAATCCTCTGCGGAAGCGTCGAACAGCCTGCGAAGCTCCGCGTCGTTGCCGTAAACCGGCTTTTTATAGGCGTCTCTCGCCGCCTTGACCTCCTCGGTTATCATCCGGTCGTTTGCGGGAACACGGTTGCTTCCCGGCAGATTCGGGAATTTGAGCGTAAAAAGAGCGGTGCGCAGGCGGTTCCAGCCTTCCTCTGTGCAAAGGCGCAGAAGCTCCCGCAAAATGAGCACATCCTCGGCAAAAACACTGCGGTAAGCCGCAGCGTCGTGCTCAAGGCAGTAATGCTCCATATATTTTGCCTGGGCAATGCAGTGCCTGAGCACGGTTTCCGCCCGTTCAAGAATTATTCTGCCCCAGCGGGTGCCCTCCACCGGAGTTTCCGGGTTATACATGGCGGCTTTCTCCGAAAGCCAGTCGTCATAACGCGGTATGCTGCGTATGTACTCATAAAGCTTGAGCACGGCCTCCTCAAGCTTGGAATCGTTTCTGCCCGCGCCGAGAGTTTCCGCAAGCTCGCAAAAATCCGGGTCGTTTTCCGCGTATGCGTTTTCAAAAGTTTCCTCGATTGCGGCGGCGGAAACCGCGGATTTTTCCTGCTCGTCCATGGCGCGAAAATCCGGAGAAAGCCCAAGGGTACTGAAGCTTTCCCGCACAACGTCAAGGCAGAAGGAGGATATGGTCGCGATATGAGCACGCTCCATCAAAAGCTGCTGGCGGCGCAGGCGCCGGTCGTCGGGGTTTTGCTCAATAAGCTCCGTAAGGGCGGCGTTTATGCGGGTTTTCATTTCCGCCGCCGCCAGATTCGTAAAAGTAACAGCCAAAATGCGGTCTGCGTCCACCGGATTTTCCTCCCGGGTGAGCATACGGATGATGCGCTCCACCAAAACCGCGGTTTTTCCGCTGCCTGCGGCGGCGGAAACAAGCAGGTCGCCGCCGAATGCGGTAATCGCTTCAAGCTGCTCTTTGTTCCATTTACGCTCTGCCATTCTCGTCGCCTCCTTCGGTTCTTTTATAAAATTCGTCCGGCTTAAATTCCTCCATTTGGCGGAACGGGCTTTGGCTGCTCCGGCGGCAAACCGCAGCGAAAGAGCAGTATTCGCAGGAGGTCCAGTCCTTTTTTTTATACGGCAGCGCCGGAATTGCCCCGCCGTAAAGGCTTTCCGCCATGCCAAGAAGCAGCCCGTCGACATAAGTCTTTATTTTGCCAAGCTGCTCAAGGCTTGCAAGGGTGGCTTCCTTTGTGGAAGTAATACCGTCCTTGCCCTTTTTAACCGGGATAAACACGCCGTGAAGACCCGGCTCCATGGCATTAAGCACCGATTCATCGTTAAGAAGCAGTCCATTCATGTGCAGCTTTTTATTTTCTTGTTTTGCGGCGGCTTCTTTGGAATCGCCGCGCTCACCGGGAAGGACAGGATTTATTGCAGGCATATAGAGTATGCCTGCGGGCACGCAGTTTTTAAGCCCGCCTTTGCCATCCTTCCATATGGCGAACAGATACATGAGCATCTGCATATTAAGCCCATAATAAACATCGCTTAGCGCAAAAACCTTTTCGCCGGATTTATAGTCGATAACCCGCACAAAGCGGCTGCCGTTTTTGTCCATAATGTCCACGCGGTCGATTTTGCCCTCCACAACAACTTCGTGTCCGTCGGGCGCGGTCAGGGTATAGGCGCCCACTTCTCCGCCTTTACCCACCGGAAGCTCAAAGGCATACGGAAGGAACTCCGACGCCTTAAATTCCTCACCAAGCCGACGAAGAAGCTTAAAAAGCGTGCCTGCAAGTCGTTCGTAAAGATAGAGAAAACGCGCGGGCTTGTTTTCGGCAGTGCCGAAAAAATTATTCATATATTCCGCAAGCACGGATTCAATCTCCGCACGCAGCTCTTCGTCGGAAAGGGCGGCAATGCCCGCGCCGCCGTGGGCGGAAACCACGTGCTGAAGCACATAGTGAATAATGTCACCGTTTGAAAGAGGAGTAAGCTCCGCCTTTTGCCGCTCTTTAAGCGAAAGCCCGGAGTTAAGGAAGTACGAAAACGGGCAGTTTTCGTACTTTTCTATGCTCGAGGGCGAAACCCGAAGCCGGCCGCCGAATATATCGGCGGCGCTTTGAGCACGGCTTAGCACGAAGCTTTCGGGCTTCGTTTCCACGCCCAAATTTTGAGCACGCTCCCGCCAAAGGGGGCGCGCCGCGAAATATTCGCGCAGCGCTTCCGCCGCAGGTGTGCTCGCCTTGCCGAAGCGGGAGAGCCGTTCAAATGCAAGCTCTTCGCTGCAAAGCCAGAATGCTTCCGGCAGCTCGGCAGTGCTCATTTTTTCGGCAGTGGTCGCGTGCTCAAGCCGGCTTACCAAAATGGAGGGAGATTGCTCCGCTCCGGCACAGTCAAATTCCGGGCAGCTCAAATAAACCCGCTCGGAAGCGCAGGTCAGCGCCGTATAAGCATACATTCTTTCGGAAAGCAGGGCGTCGTTTTCGTCCTCCGCAAGCTCGATGCCCATGTTCTTCATGTCTCTGCGCTCTTCCTCGGTAAAGAGGCTGCCGCTTTTCGGCGGAGCGGGGAACACGCCGTCAAGTGCGCCGATAACAAACACGGCTTTTATGCCGGAGGGGCGCATTCTGTCCGCCGTTCCGGCGGAAACGCAGTCCAAGGTGCGGGGCAGCACACCGATTTTTGCACTGAGCAGTACAAGCTCAAAAAGCTGCCCCAGCGCCGCACCTCCAAGGGGCGCTTCTGCCAGTGCGGCGGAAAACTTATCAAGCGCCGCCACAAGAAAGCTCCAGAATGTGTCCAAATCCTCCGCCGCGGCGGTGTTTCCGGCGGCGTTGTATTCATCGTAAAGGCGGCGCAGCCCCTCGGTGACATTGCACTCGCAAAGGTAGTCATAAAGCGCCGCGGCAAATTCGCTGCCGTTCGCCTTGTCAATGCGGCGGCGCAGCCGCTCAAGAGGCTCGCACACGGCGGCACGAAGGGCATTTATTCGCGGCAGAGGTTCAAAGTCCTGCGGGCGGCCTTCCACCGCGCCCCTAGGGTTCTTCGTGAATTCCGAGAGAAACTCTTTGCGGCGAACATTCCAGATAAAGCAGTAATTTTCAAATTCCGCGGCGTCCTCATCGGAAACGGGGATGATTCCGGTTTTGATAATGCGCATAATGTCCGCACAGTCCAGATTTTCCCGGCAGGCGGCAAGGGATGCGGAAACGAACGCTGCCAGCGGGTGGGACGCAATCTGCGCGGGCTCATCGGAATAAAGCGGAATCCTCGCTTTGCGGAATGCCTCCGGCAGCGCATGCCGGTAAGGAGTAAGATCTCGGGCAATTATTGCTATTTCGCGCCAGCGCATGCCCTGATTTACAAGAGTGCGGACTTCGCACGCAACAAATTCCGCTTCGTCATAAACATCGGCGGCGGTGACGATTTTAACTTCGCCGTTTGCCTGCGGCTGTTCGCCGCCGCTTTGCAGAAAGTGTCTTTCTATGGCGGAAATTGCCTTCGGGCGGCAGTCGTGCTTCGGTGCGGCAACCGTCGGCGTCATAACGGCGGCACCCGCCGCCTTTGCCGCCTGTTCAAGCCGTCGGGCGGTGCGCTGCGTTTTGGAAAAAAGCCCGGTTCCGCCGGTGCGGTCGTAAATTTCCGGGCAGCAAAGGCTTGCCGCCACAAGCGGCGACTGCGCCAAAATGATGCGCAGCAGCTTGTATTCGCTGCCGGTAAATCCGGTGAAGTTGTCGATAAAAACCGCCGTTTCGGAAAAGAAATCGTTCTCAAGCAGTATGTCGCACGCCCGGGAAATATCCGTCAGCGGGTCGAGAAAGCTTTTCGCCAGCATTGCGTCGTAAAGCGCAAAAACAGAGGAAAGGTCCGCCGCTTTGTCCCGCAGAACGCTGCCCGCCGCATCGTCAGAAACGCGCAGAAGATCCACGCAGTCAAGTCCGGCATTCTTTATTTCGGAATCCGTGTGCACCAGCTTTTCAATAAAAGCTGCATTGTGCGCGTTCTTTTTATAATATTTCAGATTGTCGGCGCACTCGTGCAGCGCCGCGCCCATAAGCAGAAGCTTTGTGGTGTCGTCTGAATATTCCCCCGCAACGCCGCCGAAGCGGCGAAAAACGCTGTTGCAAAGGCGCGAAAAGCTAAGCACCTCCACCTTTTGCGCCGCTTCCGCGCCGAGCGCTTCCCCAAGGAGCTTTTCGCTCTCGAAGGAGAATTGTTCCGGCACAACAAGATATGCCGCCTTGCCCCAGTCCTTTATCGCAGCGTAAAGCGCGCCGCGCCGCGCCTGTTCGTTTGTTCCGATAATAAAGCGAAGCATAAAATACACCTCCGTTCTCTGCACCGGCGGGCAAAGCCGCGCCGCCGATGATACAAAATAATTATAACATGAGCACCGCGAAAAATAAACTAATTTAAGGTAAAAGATAAAATTTTGAAAAGCAA
>OLOS01001900.1_pt1 | contig 15617 bp, 14 predicted proteins | sample 1672631 | NCBI WGS metagenome assembly OLOS01 (sample SAMEA3136707, study PRJEB25190) | human gut metagenome | biome: human gut; feature: human-associated habitat; material: faeces | place: Austria | collected 2013 | reverse complement strand
CGCCCCTGGCCGCCGCGCTGATTTCCGCCGTGGCGGTGGCGGTGCTGACGCTCTGCACGACGCTGTTTCTGCGCAGCTACCGCAGCGCCGTGATCGAGGCCGCCCGCACGAACAGTGCCCAGGCCGTCAGCCAGGTCGTGGGGACCGTGGGCAACTATGTGAGCACAATGGACAGCGCCGTCTCTATCGTCATGGAGCGGCTGGACGACGACACCGCCAGCCGCGACGCCTTTTTGAGCGCGTTCCTCACCGCCCGGCCCGAGGTCGCAGCCATCACCGCCTACGATGCAGACGGCCAGCTGCTGGACTGCTGGGCGCAGGAGGGCCGCAAACCCAAGGATGCGATTTTGCGGAACCTTTCCTTTGATTTGACCACCGCCCGCCGCCTGGGCCACGGCTACATCAGCACGCCCCACGTCGAGTCGATTTTTGAAGGTTACTACCCCTGGGTCGTGTCGGTCATCCGTATTGTGCCGGAAGGTGACACTGCGCGGTGCTGGCTCTCGGTGGATTTGAGCTTCAAGGAGCTGGCTGCCACCATCAGCAACGTCGGCATTGGCCAGCACGGCTACTGCTACCTGATGGACGAACGCGGCAACATGGTCTACCACCCGCAGCAGCAGCTTTTGTACGCGGGCCTGAAAAAGGAGGAGGCGGGCCGTCTGGCTTGCCTTGGCGACGGCACCTATGTCGAGGATACCGTCATTTACAGCGTCCAGCGCGTGCCGGGCAGCCCGTGGCGCGTCGTCGGTGTCAGCTACATCGACGAGACCGTCAACGAGAGCTTCTGGCAGATGGCCCGCATCGCTGTGGCTACCGCCGTATTGATCCTGTTTGCGGCGCTCATCGTGGGCTGGGTGTTGTCCCGTTCGCTGTCCCGCCCCTTGCAACAGCTGGAAACCGCCATGGAGCAGTTTGAGCAGGACGCCGACCACTTTGCGTTCCAGTCGGTGCGCGGCACGCGGGAGGTGCAGAACCTCTCGGATTCCTTCGGGCATATGGTGGGCCGTATCCAGCGGCTGATGACCACCGTGCGCGAGGAGGAAGTTGTGCTGCGCAAGACCGAACTCAAGGCGCTGCAGGCTCAGATCAACCCGCATTTTCTCTACAACACGCTCGATTCCATCGCCTGGATGTGCGAACGCGGCAAAAATGCCGACGCCGTCCAGATGGTCCACGCGCTGGCGCGGCTCTTCCGCATCAGCATCAGCCGTGGGCACGAACTGATCCCGATTGAAAAAGAACTGCAGCACGCCGAAGCCTACTTGCAAATCCAAAAATACCGCTATAAGAACCAGTTTACCTATCATTTCACGGTGGACGAGAGCTGCCTGCACTGTCTGTGCAACAAAATCACCCTGCAGCCCATCATCGAAAACGCCATTGTCCACGGCCTGGATTTGATGGTCGATTCCGGCCATATTGAGATCACGGTCAAGCCCGACGGTGACGATATTCTGCTCATTGTGGCGGACGACGGCATCGGCATGGAGCCGGAGCAGGTGGCGGCACTTTTGCAGAACGAACCCAGCGACCGCACCGGCATCGGTGTCAAGAACGTCAACGACCGGCTGCGCATCTACTTCGGCGCGGCTTACGGCATCTCCATCGTCAGTGCCCCCTACGAGGGCACGACCGTAACCATCCGCACTCCGCGCGTGCCGGAGGACAGGGAGGGAGACTATGACAAACTGCGTTAAACGTCTGCTGCCGCTGGCCTTGGCGGCGGCGCTGGCGGGCTGTACCATGCAGGCCACGGACAGCAACGCGACCCGCTACCAGGTGGCGTTAGTGGCAAAATCCAAGGATTCGGAGTTCTGGAACGCTGTCTTTACCGGCGCGGAGGCTGCCGCCACCGAGTACAATATGCAGCTGACCATCGCGGCCCCCAACAGTGAGGAAGACTACGAGGAACAGGATCGCATGATCGAGAAGGCCGTCGAGGACGGTGCACAGGCCATTGTCTTTTCCGCCATCGACTATGAAAAGAACGCTGCCGCCATCGATGCCGCGGCCGCGGCGGGTGTGACCATCATTGGCATTGACTCGGCGGTGGACTCCGCCCATGTGGCGGCCTACATCGGCGCGGACAACTACGGCGCGGGCCAGATGGCCGCCCAGAGCGCCCTGGACGGCATGGATGGCCAGCTCTACGTCGGCCTTATCAACTACGAGGTCAACGGTGCCAATGGCCGCGACCGCGAGCAGGGCGCACGCGACGCTTTTGCGGACAGTGGCCGGGCAGAGGTCGTCGCCGCCATGCCGACCCACTCCAACGCCGTCAGCGCCCGCAGCGAGGCTTTGTCCATGCTGCGTGAGCACCCCGAAATCAACGTGCTGGTTGCCTTCAACGAGGCCACCGCCGTGGGCGCAGCCCGCGCCGTGCAGCAGATGCAGCGGGCAGATGATCTTTGGCTGGTGGCGTTCGACTCGAACATCGAGACCATCGACGCCTTACAGACCGGCGTGGTGGACGCGCTGATCGTGCAGAATACCTACGGCATGGGCTATTTCGGCGTCGAAAGCGCCTACAAGCTGCTGGCCGGGCAGGGGAGCAGCGTGGAAGAATCCACCGTCACCACCACCCGCATCATCACCCGGGACAATGTGTTCGCCATGGATAAGCAAAAGGCATTGTTCCCATTTGAGTGAAATATGTATCCCTCCCGGGCCGTTTTCCATATGGTTGCCGCATTAAAACGCAGCCGTGCTGTAGGGGCCGCACATGTGCGGCCCGCAGCTTTCCCATAAACGACCGTCTGCCTTACGCAACTCCCTCCGGCCCTTCGGGCTTACCTCCCTTGTAAACGAGGGAGGATTTTCTTTTTTACCCCTAAAAATTCTTACAAAAATCAAACGCCTATAACCATTTTGTCACTTTTGCTGCGCAAGCTGCACAAAATGGAACCGATTCAACTGGGCAGACTGTCCTAAATGGTGGAAAATTCCCCTTTTCGTCGGTGAAATTTCACCTTGTTTTTTCCCCGCACCCCGAGTATTATAATAACTGTCAACAGGGTTCGCCCCTCTACAAGCGACCCGGAAAAAATCCACTGCTTAAAAAGAAGGAGAAACTTATCATGAAGAAACTCACTGCTCTGGCCCTCGCGGGCTGCATGGCCGTATCCCTCGCCGCTTGCGGCGGCTCCGCTTCCACCACCCCCGCTTCCAGCGAGGCTGCCTCTACTGAGTCCGCCGCTACCTCTGCTGCCGAGAGCGCAGCTGAGAGCGTTACCGAGGCCACTCAGGGCGGTAAGGTCGGCGTCTGCATCTACAAGTTCGACGATGCCTTCATGACCACCTACCGTAATGCTCTGCAGGAGATCCTCGAGGGCAAGGGCTACGAGGTCACCATCGTCGACGGCAATAATGACCAGGCCAAGCAGAACGAGCAGATCAACACCTTCATCACCCAGGGCGTTGACGCACTGATCATCAACCCCGTTATGACCTCCGCTGCCGACCAGATCATCTCCACCGTCAAGGGTGCCGATGTTCCCACCGTCCTGATCAACCGTGAGCCCACCGCCGATCAGATGTCCGCTTACGACAAGCTGGTCTATGTTGGCTGCGACGCTGCTCAGTCCGGCACCTTCCAGGGCGAGCTGATCCTCGACACTGAGAACAAGGGCGACATCAACGGCGACGGCAAGGTTTCCTACATCATGATTCAGGGCGACCCCGAGAATATCGATGCTCAGCTGCGTACCGAGTACTCCGTCAAGGCTCTGACCGATGCCGGCGTTGAGGTCGAGCAGCTCGACCTGCAGCGCGGTGACTGGGACCGTAACAAGGGCCAGGAAATCTGCCAGAACGACCTCGCCAAGTTCGGCGATCAGATTGAAGTCGTCTTCTGCAACAACGATGACATGGCTATCGGCGCTCTGCAGGCTATTCAGGCTGCCGGCCGCACCGTTAACAAGGACATCTACCTCGTCGGTGTTGACGCTTTGGACGCTGCCAAGAACGAAGTTGCCAACGGCAACATGACCGGTACCGTTCTGAACGACGCTAAGGGTCAGGCTACGCAGGCTGTTGCTTCCATGGAGGAGCTGCTGGGCGGCAAGACCTTCGAGGCTGGCAGCCAGAGCGTCTACGTTGACTACGTCAAGGTTACCCCTGACAACGTCAAGGACTTCCAGTAATTTGACAAAAGCCACAGCTTAAACCAGAACAATCGAGGTGCGTGTGCGCAGGCGCACGCACCCTTTTTTCGTGAAAAGGTTACAAAAGATTAAAGGGGGCCAGCGAATTGTCAGAGTACCGCTTGGAGATGTGTGATGTCGTCAAGACGTTCCCCGGCGTCAAGGCACTGAATCACGCACAGCTGAAATTGAAACCCGGCACCGTCCATGCGCTGATGGGAGAGAACGGCGCGGGCAAGTCTACCTTGATGAAGTGCATGTTTGGTATCTACCACATGGACGAAGGCAAGGTCATTTATGAGGGACAGGAGGTCCAGATCAAGGGACCTCTGGATGCACTGAACCGCGGCATTGCGATGGTGCACCAGGAACTGCAGCCCATCCCGGAGCGTTCCATCGGCGAGAATATCTACGTCGGGCGCTACCCAACCAAGAAATACGGACCCGTCACCGTCATCGACCACGACAAGATGTATGAGGATGCGGCCAAGGTCCTGAAGGAAGTCCATCTGAATTATGATCCGCACGCAAAGCTCGGAACCTTGAGCGTTTCCCAGATGCAGCTGGTTGAGATCGCCAAGGCGGTCTCCGCAGACTGCAAGGTGCTGATCCTCGACGAGCCGACCTCCTCGCTGACGGCGGCCGAGGTCGAGGCACTGTTCACCATCGTGAACGAGCTGCGCGCCAAGGGCGTCTCCATCGTCTACATCAGCCACAAGATGGACGAAATTCTTCGCATCAGCGACGAAGTCACGATCATGCGCGACGGCCAGTACATCGGCACCTGGGAAGCCAAGGAACTGACCACCGATATGATCATCACCAAGATGGTCGGACGTGAGCTGTCGAACCTCTACCCGCCGCGCTCGAATACGCCCGGTGAGGTCGTGTTTGAGGTCAAGGACTTCACGTCCATCAACCCCAAGAGCTTCCGTCACGTCAACTTCAACGTCCGCAAGGGCGAGATCCTCGGCGTTGCCGGTCTGGTCGGTGCCCAGCGCACCGAACTGATGGAGGGTCTGTTCGGTCTGCGCTGCCACACGTCGGGCACCATCACCTATAAGGGCAAGGAACTGACCATCAACCAGCCGCAGGACGCCATCAAAAACGGCATCGCCATGCTGACCGAGGACCGCCGCGCCACCGGTATTCTGGGTGTGCTTTCCATTGCGGATAACGTCTCCATTGCATCGCTGAACAAGTATCTGATCGGCGGCATCATGCTCGACGACAACAAAATCGAAAAGCTCGTGCAGGATAATGTCGCCAAGCTGTCCATCAAGACGCCGTCCTCCAAAACGCAGATTCAATCGCTGTCCGGCGGTAACCAGCAGAAGGTGCTGATCGCCCGCTGGCTGGCCAACGACCCCGATGTTTTCATCATGGACGAGCCGACCCGCGGTATCGACGTCGGTGCAAAGTATGAAATTTACTGCATCATCGCCGAGATGGCCAAACAGGGCAAGAGCATCATCATGATCTCCTCCGAAATGAGCGAGCTGATCGGTATGTCTGACCGCATCATGGTCATGTGCGATGGCCGCTGCACCGGCTTTATCGACGGTGATAAGGCGAACCAGGAGAACATCATGACGCTGGCTACCCAGTTTGAATAAGGAGGAATCCGAAAATGGAGAAAAAATTCAACTTTAAAAAATTCCTGTCCAATAACGCGATCATTATTCTGATCATTTTGCTGGCCCTCTTCGTCGGCTGCACGACCCAGAACTTCTTTACCGAGACAAACGGCAAAAACCTGCTGCTGAACGTCGCCCCGCGTTTCATCATCGCCTGCGGCGTTTCGGGATGCCTGATTACCAAGGGCACTGACCTGTCCGCCGGCCGTCAGGTCGGCCTGGCCGCCTGCTTCTCCGCCATGCTGCTGCAGAGCGTTGACTACTCTGCCCGCATGCTGCCTTGGCTGCCCGATATTCCGTGGCCCGTGGCCCTCGTCATCGTCATGGCGATCATGGCCTGCTTCGGTGCCATCAACGGCTGCATTATCGCATTCCTGAAGGTTCCTCCTTTCATCGCTACGCTGGGTATGCAGACCATCGTCTACGGCCTGTGCTCCGTCATCACGAACAACCAGCCCATGGGCGGTTACAAGCAGAGCTACCTGACCGTTGCCAGCGGCACGCTGGGCCCCATCCCGTTCCTGGCCATCTTTGCACTGATCGTCGGCATCTTCTTCTGGTTCCTCTACAATAAGACCCGTCACGGCAAGTACATGTACGCCATCGGCGGCAACGAGAACGCCGCTCAGGTTGCCGGTGTCAACGTCACCGCGTCCCTGATCCGCATCTACATCTTGGCCTCCTGCATGTATGCTCTCGGTGGCTTCCTCGTCGGCGCAAAGGCCGGCGGCGCTTCCACCAACACCGGCAACGGCTATGAGCTGGAAGCTATCGCAGCCTGCACCATCGGCGGCGTTTCCACCAACGGCGGCGTCGGCAAGGTCTCCGGCGTTCTGGTTGGTGTTCTGGTCTTTGAAGTCCTGAAGATTTGCCTGCAGTTCCTCGGCGTCGACCCCGCCTACACCTACATTGCACAGGGCCTTGTCATCGTCATCGCCGTTGCCCTTGACCTGCGCAAGTACCTGGCGAAGAAGTAACCTATGGGCGAAGAAAAGACTACTCCCGAGACCGAAAAGAAACCCGACCGCCCCGACCGCAGCCAGATGAATGCCTTTGAGAATTTCTACGAGAAATTCCGCAAGGTTCCGCTGAAATACATAGACATCTTCATCGGCGTCTGCGTAGCCGCCCTGGTCATCGTAGTGCTGGTCGGCATCCTCAAGAGTAAGGGAATATTGTAAAAAAGAAGCACCGTTCACGGAGAAAAATCTCTGTGAACGGTGTTTTTATTTGTGCTTTAGCAGAGTTGTAGGGGCCGCACATCTGCGGCCCGCAACCTTGCCTTTACAGCGCGGCGGCCTTCTAGCCGAGAGGCGGATATGGAATTTGCCCCTATTATTTTTTGATCACCTTTTTCTTCTTCCTGACACTATACCCAAAGCTGCCCAGTTTGCGCCCCAGCGCCAGGTAATCTCCATGGCTGTACACAATCAGCTTTGCCTTATTCAAGCACAATTTCCCGCTTTCATCCAGCAGCCGCTCGTCCACATCTACGGCGACGCACTCCGCCAAGAACAAGTCATGGCTGCCTAAAGAAATGACCTGCGTGACCTTGCACTCCAAATTCACCGGGCTTTCCTCGACCAAAACCGTGCCCACCTTGGCGGCGGGGGCGGCGGTCAGGTGCATGGCGGCAAACTTGTCCACGTCGCGGCCGCTCTTGACGCCGCACCAGTCGATGGCCCGGACTAAGCTCTCGGTGGGCAGGTTCACGACGAACTCGCCGCTTTCTTGAATTAAATGGTGGCTGTACCGCTCGGGCCGCACGCTGATGGACAGCATCGGCGGCTGGGTGCAGATGGTGCCGGTCCAGCCCACGGTGATAAGGTTCGGCTTGTCGGGGCTGCCGCAGCTGACCAACACCGGCGGCTCCGGGTTTAGCAGGGTAGACCCCTTCCATACCTGGCGGCTCATTGCGCATCCTCCTTGATTTCACCAAAATTCGGCGTCGTTTCGCTGATAATATAGCGCGGGCGGTGCTTGGATTCCAGGTAGATTTTGCCAATGTACTCACCGATCACGCCCAGGCAAATCAGCTGCACGCCAGACACAAAGCAGATGATGCTCGTCATCGATGCCCAGCCGGAAACGGTCAGGCCCATGGCGGCCTCAATGACAGCCCACAGCACGCCGATGAAGCTGACCAGCGCCACAAACACGCCAAAGCCGGTGATGAACCGAATCGGCTTGATGGACAAACTCGTGATGCCGTCGAAAGCCAGCGCCAGCATTTTGGACAGGGGATAGTGGCTCTCGCCCGCAATGCGCTCGTGGCGTTCGTAGGTCACGCAGGTGGATTTAAAGCCCACCAGCGGCACCATGCCGCGCAGGAACAGGTTGACCTCTTTGAATTTCGCAAACTCTTCCAGTGCGCGGGCGCTCATCAGGCGGTAGTCCGCGTGGTTAAAGACAACTTCCGCGCCCATAGCATTCAAGATTTTGTAGAAACTCTCGGCGGTAAAACGCTTGAAAAACGTGTCGGTATCCCGCTTGCTGCGTACGCCGTAGACGATATCGCAGCCGTCGCGGTAGGCATCCACCATGCCGTCCATGGCGTTGATGTCGTCCTGGCCGTCGCAGTCGATGGAAATGGTGATGTCGCAGCGGCTCTTTGCCTCCATCAAGCCCGCCAGCACGGCGTTCTGATGGCCGCGGTTGCGGCTTTGGCAGATGCCGACGTAATGCTCGTCGCTGGCGGCCAATTCGTTGATGATTTCCCAGGTGCGATCCTTTGAGCCGTCGTTCACAAACAGCACGCGGCTGTCCGGGTTGATCTTGCCCGCAGCGGCCAGGTCGTTAATTTTCTGCAAAAACATCGGCGCAGTGATGGGTAAAACCTCCTGCTCGTTGTAGCAGGGGATGACGATGTACAAAATCGGTTCAGTGCGGTTGTTCATGTTTTATTTAACCTCGATAAATAAGTTATTAGAAATGTGCTTCAAGCGTAACTGGATGAACTGATAAATATTGCGTAAACCGATAACGGCTAACACGATAAAAAGTGGTGCGCAAGTGTATATATAACGTGCGCGGACTTCAAAAAGCATTTCAAATATGAATAAGCCGCAGAGCGTTAATTGCAATACGGATAAAGGCTTGCTATGTTGTTTGCTTAGTACACTGAATGATGAAAAAAGTAGTGTGGCTAACCATAAAAATTGCGCCCATGTACACCAAATACTATAGTTGGAACCGTCCGTATAATAGAAACTTCGAATGGCGGGAGAAATAAAATTATTTTCCATGGGATAAATCGTGTCCCAAAAGTTTCCTTCAACAGACCATGCAAAAGTTCCATTATTATAAGTATAAGCGGTTTTGTCGTGCAAAACATTCAAGTATCCTGCAAAGCCATAGTTTTTCATGCGTTGGAGAAAAATTTGTAGATTAGCACGGTTGCGATCTCCTTTGTTTGAAAAAGACGATGAGAAATCAATATCTTCCGAAGCATAGTATCCATGGGTACGTGGATTGACACCCATCATTAGAAAATGAGCTGAACCAAAACTTTGGTTGGAATCTAAAGTAATTCCCATGGGAGACAGTAAAAATTTTGGAAATAGGAGAGAAACAAAAAATGAAAGAATAAAAATGATACAAACCACAGAATTTTTGTATAAATCGGAGAACTTTGAATGAAAAAATGTGATGATAACAATGGCAATAAAAATCAAGAAACTTTGAGGTTTTATATTATAAGCAATTCCAGAAAGAAATCCGATGAGGTTCCATTTGAGAATTGGGGTAAAATTATGTGTATACAAAAAAAGAATTAAAGAGGGAAAAGCCAAGGCAAGAGAATCACTATAGGGAATACCGACCCAAGGAGAAATTCCAACAAGACCCCAATATAGAACGAAGCCAATTATAGCCCATCGATGGGTGCAAAAGTGTAGAACATTCTGATAAGTCAACCAACCGGTTACTGAAGAGATAACGCAATTCAAAAGGATGAAAGGGAGGATGCCATTACTGGGGCTGATGATTCCAAAGAGTGCGTCCAATTGTTTGCAGATACTCATTACCAAGAAAAGCAAAATGTTGTTAGGATAAATACTTAGATATGAAGACACAGAGTCAGCATTACCTAAAAGCAGAGCATCTGCACCGGCATCTAGTGCTCCGACATCCCACCCGGTGCGAAAATAGTAATTGCAAGTTAGGTAGAACTGTATGGGAATGGCAAAAAGAGTAAGCTGAAGAACGAGCTTATCAAGTATTGTGCAGTTGCTCTGGGGGGGGTATGATGGAAAAGATTAGTTGGTAAGAATCCTAAAGAAAAAATAGCGACGACCAAAAGAACAGAAGCGGTAAGCAAGACAAGATTGGGAAAAAGGAAAGGCTTTATTGTTAAAAAAAGGCTGGAAGGACTGGTTGTAGTAACAATAATTAGGATATAAAGCGAAATTCCGATATAAATACACTTTACAAGCTGGGTGCAGATTTTTGGAAGTCTTGGTATCATAAATTTTCTCCTTAAAAATAAAATGATAAAATTTTATGGGCAGGCGGCCCGCAGCCGCTCGGGATCCGGCAGTTTAAAGCTGCCCCGGAACAGCTCGATCAGCCCTTCCTCCTGCATACGGCTCAACTCGCGGGAAAGCGCACTGCGGTCGCAGTTCAAAAAGGCAGCCAGCTCGGTGCGGTTCATGCTGGTGGTAAAGGTGTCCGCGCCGCAGCGCTCCCGCTGTTCCAGCAGCCACATACAGATGCGCCCACGCAGGCTCTTACAGCAAATCAGCTCCAAACGGCGGTCCAGCGCAAAATATTTGTCACTGATGGTTTCCAGCCAGTTCTGTAGCAGCTTCAAATGGGCGCTGTGCAGCGCGGCGCAGGGGCGCAGCAACGCCTCGCAGGGCAGGTAGAGCGCCAGGCACGGCTCGGCAGCAGCTACATTGACCGGGCTGCGGCTGCGCCCACCGGCCAAAACATCGGCAAACACACCTCCCGGCCCCATGTGGGAGATAACGACCGTGCTGCCGTCGGCCAGCGGCTTGCTGGCGGTGATGGAACCTTCCAGCACCAGGCCGACTTCCCGCGTCTCGTACCCAGCCATCAGCAGCAGCTCGCCCTTGGCATAGCGGCGCACCCGGGGCGCAAAGCAGGTCATCAGCGTGTCCAGCTCGGCGTCGGTCATCCCGCGCAAAAGGCGGGTGCGGCGCATCGTCTCGTAGTAGGGTGTGTAGTCCATACGGCTCCTTGGATGGTTACAAAAGGGTATCCTGTTGCCAGTGCAACAGACAATTCACATTTATTATAGTATAGTAGGGCCGCAAAAGCAACAAGGAGGATAAGATTTTTATGAAGTTGAAACGTGTTTTCGCCGCTGTTACGGCGTTTACTCTCTGTGCATCTCTGGCTGGCTGCGGCGCTACCGCCGCTGTCAGCGAGTCCACTGTGGAATCCGTGGCCGAGTCCACCGTGGAGTCTGCCGCTGAATCCACCGTCGAGGCCGAGCCTGCCACCGACGAGTCCGCCGACACCGATGCCGCCGAGGCTGCCCTGCGCATTGCCGGTCTGAAAGGCCCCACCACGATGGGCCTGGTCAACCTGATGGCCGATGAGGTTGCCGAGAACTACAATTTCACGATGTACGGTGCGGCTGACGAGATCGTCCCGCTGCTGGTCAAGGGCGAGTTGGACGCCGCCGCTGTGCCCGCCAACCTGGCTGCGACCCTGTATAACAAGACCAACGGTGCAGTCGAAGTCGCCTGCATCAACACGCTGGGCGTGCTCTACATCGTCGAGAACGGCGAGACTGTCAATTCGGTCGAGGACCTGAAAGGCCAGACCATCGTCACCACCGGCAAGGGAGCAACGCCTGAGTACGTCCTGCGCTATGTCCTGAGCGAGAACGGCATCGATCCCGACAGCGACGTCACCATCGAGTATTGCAGCGAGGCCACCGAGGCCCTGAGCAAAGTCCAGGCCGGTGAGGCGACCATTGCCATGCTGCCCCAGCCCTTCGTCACCAGCGCCCTGTCCCAGGTCGAGGGCCTGCGCGTTGCCCTGGACATGAACGAGGAATGGCAGAAGGTGGCCGGTTCCAAGCTCGTCACCGGCGTTCTGGTCGTCCGCAAGGATGCCGTCGAGAATGACCCCGAGGCGTTCGCTGCTTTCATGGACGGCTATGCCGCCAGCGTCGAGGCCGCAAACAATGACCTGGAAGGCACCGCTGCCCTGTGCGAGGAGTACGGCATCATTGCCAAGGCCGCTCTGGCCCAGAAGGCGCTGCCTCAGTGCAACATCGTCTTTGAGACCGGCGATGAGATGAAGACCGACCTCGAGACGTACTTCAACGTTCTGTACGCCGCTGACCCCGCCAGTGTGGGCGGCACCCTGCCTGCCGACGACTTCTACTATGCAGGCTAAATCTGATTTAATCCCCTCTTGCAGGGGCGGATGCGAGCATCGACCCCTACAAACTCCGCTGTGGCAAAAAGCCGCCGCTATCCTCGTGTGGATTCTGATTTGGCAGTTTGCCGCCATGGGGCTGGGGCACGGCGGGCTGTTTCTGGCTACGCCTTTGCAAACGCTGGGGGCGCTGGCGCAGCTGGCACCCACGGCTGCGTTCTGGCAGCGCATCGTATTCAGTGCGCTGCGCATAGTGGCGGGCTTCCTGCTGGCAGCAGCGGGGGGCCTGCTTCTTGGTGCGGTGGGGGCGCGCTGGCATTGGGTGCGGGTGTTCATTGACCCGGCCATGCAGCTGATCCGCGCCATGCCTGTCGCCAGCTTTGTCATTCTGGCCCTGCTCTGGGTGCGCAGCGCGAACCTTTCGGTCATTGTCAGCTTTACCCATGTGCTGCCGGTGGTCTACGCGGGTGTGCTGGGCGGCATCGCCGACACCGACCCGAAGCTGCTGGAAATGGCGAAAGTCTACCGTCTGCCGCTGTCCGCACGGCTGCGGTACATCTGGCTGCCGGGCATTTTCCCGTCGTTCTGCGAAAGCTGCATCGCCGCCATGGGCATGTGCTGGAAGAGCGGCGTCTCGGCGGAGGTCATCGGTCTGCCGGATCACAGCGTTGGAGACGCGCTCTACCGCGCCAAAATCACGCTGTCCACACCGGATGTGTTCGCCTGGACGCTGGTTATCGTGCTGCTGTCGGCGGTGCTGTCCGCCGTAGCGGCCTGGGGCCTGCGCACGGTGAAAGCCCGCCTTTGCGGGGAGGTGCGCACATGAGCATTGTGATAGAAAATCTCTGCAAGAAGTTTGGCGCCACGCCGGTTTTGCAGAATTTCAGCTGGACGGTCGACCGTCCCATGGTGCTGATGGGCCGTTCCGGTTGTGGTAAAACGACGCTGCTGCGCATTCTGCTGGGGTTGGAAACGGCTGACTCCGGCACGGTCGCAGGCGTGGAAACGCCCGCCGCCGTCTTTCAGGAGGATCGCCTCTGTCCGCAGCTGACCGCCGCCGTGAACTTGACGCTGACAGGCCATGGTCTGTCACCGCAGGAGGCAGAGCGGGAGCTGCGCGGCCTGGGCTTTACCGATGCCGAACTGGCCTTGCCCGCTGCACGGCTCTCCGGTGGGCAGAAGCGCCGCGTTGCCCTGTTGCGGGCGCTGCTCTGCAAGGATGCTGCCACGCTGCTGTTGGATGAACCCTTCACCGGCATGGACGCCGAGCTTGTCGCCGATGCTGTCGCCGCCACAAAGCGGCTGGCAGGGGCGCGGCCCACGATTTTGGTCACCCATGACCGCACCGCCGCCGACCTGCTGGGCTGGCCGGTAAAAGAAGTATAAAAAAGCATGCCCGCGCGAAAACTATCGCGTGGGCGTGCTTTTCTTTTTCATATCAATTCCGCCAATATCGCGTTCTGCACCACCATCCCGGCGGGGGTCAGGCGGAACACATTGCCATCCAGCGTTGCATACTCGTGGCTCACGCACTGCCGCATGAACGCCCGCTGCGCCGCCGTGAACCGCCCACCGCGCCGCTCGTACTCGGCGATATCCAGTCCGCTGACCAGCCGTAGCTGCATCAGCAGATAATCTTCGACTGTGCAGTCGCCCTCGATTTCCTCGTGAATCGTGCCGTCAATAAACCCCTGCACATCCCCGGGCCAGAACCGCCGCACATTGTCCACGCAACTGTGGGCTGCCGGGCCGATGCCCCAGTAGTCGTTGCAGTTCCAATATAACAAATTGTGCCGCCCTTCGTGGCCCGGGCGGGCAAAATTGCTGATTTCGTATTGGCGGTAGCCCGCAGCCTCCAACTGCTGCACGGCGTACAGGTAAAAATCCGCCGCCGCATCGCCGTCTGGCAGGCCTGCAGGCGGGCTGCGGTAAAAGGCTGTGCCCGGTTCTACCTTTAATAAATAGGCCGAGATATGCGTGCAGCCGCCGTCGCGCAGCAACGCCAGCGTGCGGTCAAACTCGGCGTTCGTGTACTCGGGCAGCGCCAGCATAATGTCGCCGCAGATCTCGTCAAACCCGGCCTCCCGCGCCCAAGCCAGCGCCTGCGCAGCCCCGGCGGCCGTGTGGGTGCGGCCTAACCGGCGCAGCTGGGCATCGTCGGAACTCTGCACACCAAAGCTGATGCGTGTTACGCCCGCTGCCCTGAACCCGCGCAGCGTCTCGGACGTTACGATGTCGGGATTCGCCTCCAAGGTGATTTCTGCGCCGGGCAAGGGGGCAGCGGCCTGAATCAAAGCATCGACCTGTGCGGGCGACAGCAGCCCGGGCGTACCGCCGCCGAAATATACAGTATCGGGGCGGCGGGTGTTCCTCGCCAGCTCCCGCAGCAGTGCGTCCACGTAGCTCTGCGGCACGCCGCGTGCACCTGGGGCCGAGTAAAAATCGCAGTACCGGCATTTTGCCTTGCAGTAGGGAATATGAATGTAAATACCAAACGGCTCTTTTTTGGACATAATGCACCTTTTGTTTTGGGAATTTCACAATTTAGTGATGATTTGCTGTGCAAATACCTGTATAATACATCATAAAGAAAGGAGATTGCAACTATGAATCGCAATTATTCAAATATTTCGTATGCGGAAAGCCCCTTTGGTACGCTTTCCGAGTTTATGTCCAAGAGCTTCGGCTGGATGTTTGCAGGCCTGCTTGTCACGTTCGGCGTCGGCATTGGCGCGGTTGCGTCCGGATTGATTTTCCCGATTATCAACTCCGGCCTGTTCATCTTTACCTCCATCGCAGAGCTGGTCATGGTGTTTGTCCTGTCCGCCCGGGTGCAAAAATTGCAGCCCTCCACGGCGACGGCACTTTTCTTCGGTTATGCGGTGCTCAACGGCATCAACCTTAGCTCCATCTTCCTGGTGTACGACTACGGCACGCTGATCCTGGCGTTCCTCGTCGGTGCGGTCTACTTCGGCGTCATGGCTGTGTACGGCAATGTCACCGACCGCGACCTGACCGGCTGGGGTCCCAAGCTGATGGGCGGCTTGGTCGCGCTGATCGTCTGCGCACTGGTGGGCAGTCTGCTGAGTATGTTCGGCCTGAACTTCGGCATTGCGGACCTGCTGCTCTGCGCCGTCGGTTTGCTGATTTTCATGGGCCTGACGGCGTATGACACCCAGATGCTGAAATATTACTACTCCTACTTCGGCGGGGATGCAGCCATGCTGCACAAAGCGTCCATTATCGGCGCACTGAATCTTTACCTCGATTTCATCAATATCTTCCTGTATATTGTCCGAATGCTGGGCCGCCGTAACAACGACTAAAAAACCTTGAAAAAATTCAGGAAAACGCTTGACATTCTGAAAACGGTTTGCTATAATAAATGGCGTCGTCAGGAGCGGGTGCTTCACGACGACGCCAGCATGGGGGATTAGCTCAGCTGGGAGAGCGCTTGCATGGCATGCAAGAGGTCACCGGT
>OLOS01001898.1_pt1 | contig 15626 bp, 12 predicted proteins | sample 1672631 | NCBI WGS metagenome assembly OLOS01 (sample SAMEA3136707, study PRJEB25190) | human gut metagenome | biome: human gut; feature: human-associated habitat; material: faeces | place: Austria | collected 2013 | reverse complement strand
CATCCACAGATCAGGCAGAACCGAAAACAGTACAGGACTTCCTGGATCATATTGAGAATCAGGAATTGTATCATATACTGATCACAGTGGACAGGCTTACCCTGCAGATCGTTCTGATGAAGATCCAGGGGTATAGCACTCATGAAATCGCCAGGTATCTGAAGATTACCGAAAAGGCGGTTTACAGGCGCATGGACAGGCTGAAAGAAAAAGTGAAGAAGATCTTTGAGTAATTCATGATAATCACAAAGCAGGGTGTGATAACAAACTCCACCCTGCTTATCATTTTAGTTAGAAAAAATAAAACTTTTGTCAAAACCAGTATTTAAAAATTTTATCAGTAATAAAGTGCACAATGATGTTTGGATTGCTGTTTTTATGCAACTATTTCTTGTTGCTCTTGACAAAATCCTTTTTAAAGATTAAAATTATAACAGCGTTATATAGCACTGTTATATAGGAGGTGTGCAAAATAAACGGAAATGGAACGACTTTAGAAAATATCCATCGGGCAGCGAAAGCGGAATTTTTAGAAAAAGGATATAAAGACGCTTCCTTGCGGAATATTGTGAAATCCGTGGGAATGACTACCGGAGCTTTTTACGGATATTACAAAAGCAAAGAAGAACTTTTTGAAGCCATCGTTGGTGAGCATTACGAATATATTCTCAATCGTTTTATAAAGGCACAGCAGAAGTTCGCCGAACTACCAGCTGCCCAGCAGTCGGAAGTCATGAGTGATATTTCGGGAATCTGCATGTACGATATGCTCCATTATGCGTACGAACATTTAGAGGAATGTAAACTCATCCTCTGCTGTTCGGAAGGAACAAAATTTGCAGGGCTGATTGATGAAATGGTGGAGATTGAGGTAGATGGGACGCATGCCTACCAGGATGTCTTAAGGCAGCTTGGACGGCCCTCTCCGCATATCGATCCTTCGCTGGAGCATATTCTGATCACTGGAATGTTTCATACTTTTTTTGAATTGATCATCCACGAAATGCCGCTCAAAGATGCCGAAAACTACGTTAGAGAAATGCGCGCCTTTTATACAGCAGGATGGATGAAAATTATGGGGCAGTAATGCCTTATAATTTTTGTTCGATAGTTAGCTACAACTAACCTAAATTTGGATATTGTAAGAACATAGACGTGTTCTCTTTATCATAGACACAAAGAAAAGGAGGAATTTTTTTGAAAAAACAATCCAATTTATCACGCCTGCTGGAAATTGCAGGCAGCCATAAGTACCTGACCTATGCTTCCTGGGTGCTTTCTGCCATCAGTGCCCTGATTGCCCTGGTACCCTTCTATTACATCTGGAAAATGATCAAGGAAGTATTGGAGGTGGCACCGAATTTTGGTCAGGCACAGAACCTGACCGGTAATGGCTGGATGGCAGTATTGTTTGCAGTTATAGCGGTGCTTGTCTACATAGCAGGGCTGATGTGTTCCCATTTGGGAGCATTTCGTATCGCCACAAACCTGCGTATCCAGACTATGGAGCATATTGTTAAGCTTCCTCTTGGGTTTGCCGAGAGTTTTGGCAGCGGAAAACTGCGCAAGATCGTCAACGAATCCAGCGCAGCCACTGAAACCTATCTCGCTCATCAGCTTCCCGACAGAGCCAATGCCATTGCAACCCCCTGTGGTCTTTTGGTGCTGTTGTTTGCATTTGACTGGAGACTGGGACTGTTGAGCCTTGTTCCGGTTGTGCTGGGATTTCTGATCATGATGACAATGACCGGAAAGCAGATGCAGGAAAAGATGAAAGAATACCAGAATGCGCTGGATGATATGTCCAATGAAGCGGTAGAGTATGTCCGCGGGATTCCGGTGGTAAAAACATTCGGCCAGACGATCTTTTCCTTTAAGAAGTTTAAAGACTCCATTGACCGGTATAAAGTATGGGTGATTGCTTATACCAAGCAGCTTCGGACACCGATGATGTTCTATACAGCTGCGATCAACGGAGTTTTTGCCACACTGATCGCCGGAGGACTATTGCTTACACAAGACGGTGTGACTTCCGGTTTCTTACTGGATCTCATTTTCTATATCATTATTACGCCGGTTATTTCTGTCACACTGACACGCATTATGTTCCAAAGTGAAAACGCCATGATCGTAGACGACGCTTTACAGAGAATTGACAGCGTGTTGAATTTGAAGCCTCTGGAGGAAACGAAACATCCAAAGCATCCGCAAAACGCTTCCGTGGAACTGAAATCGGTTCATTTCAGCTATGATGGAGAAAAAGAAGTATTAAAAGATATTTCACTGACCATTCCTGCAGGGCAGACGGTAGCTTTTGTAGGCCCGTCCGGCGGTGGTAAGACAACCCTTGCCAACCTGATTTCCCGATTCTTTGATCCCCAGAGCGGAATGGTAAAAATCGGTGGTGTTAATGTGAAAGACATCCCAAAAGAGGAACTCATGAATACGGTGTCTTTCGTATTTCAGAACAGCCGTCTCATCAAGGCGTCCATTCTGGAAAATGTGCGTATGGGAAAACCGGAAGCTACCCGTGAGGAAGTTCTGACTGCCCTTCATCACGCGCAATGCGATGATATTCTGGAAAAACTCCCACAGGGTGTGGATACGGTCATCGGTACAAAGGGGGTCTATCTTTCCGGTGGCGAGCAGCAGCGAATTGCCATTGCCCGTGTGATGCTGAAAAATGCTCCGATTATCATTCTGGATGAAGCCACTGCCTTTGCTGACCCGGATAACGAAAGCCGTGTACAGGCTGCTTTCTTAAAACTTTCCGAGGGAAAGACGGTGATTATGATTGCCCATAGGCTTTCTACCGTAACAAATGTGGATCAGATTTTTGTCATTCAGGACGGACAGGTTGCCGAGTGCGGGAACAGTCGTGAATTGCTTGCAAAAGACGGCATTTTCAGCCGTATGTGGAAAAATTACCAGACTTCCGTGCAATGGAAGGTAACAAAGGAGGTGCAGTGATATGATCAAAAAACTGCAGAAAAAATATGCCCTGTCTGAACAGGGAGCAAAAGACCTGATCAAAGGCTGCCTGGCCTGTGTCCTTCAGAATCTGTCTTTTATGTTTCCGGTGGGACTTTTATATTACCTGGTCAGCGATCTGATGAACGGGGGTGTTCCCGGTGGGAAAATTCCATTTTATGTGGCGGGCTGCGTGGTGTGTATCGGCTTGATTCTGCTGACCACTTTTTTTCAATACAATGCGACCTATTTTGCCACTTACAAAGAAAGCGGTATCCGCCGCATTACCCTTGCAGAGCATCTGCGCAAAATCCCCCTTTCCTTTTTCGGGAAAAAGGATTTAGCCGATCTTACCAGCACCATTATGGCAGACTGTACCTTCCTAGAACAGAGTTTTTCGCATTTTATCCCCGAGCTTGCGGGGTCGATCATTTCTACGGTTCTGATTTCTGTCGGTCTGCTCTTTACGGACTGGAGAATGGGGCTGGCTGCCTTATGGGTTCTGCCGGTTGCCTTTGCGATTGTGGGATTTTCCGCAAAGATTCAGGAAAATCTGAATCAGAAAGCGATGGATGTGAAGATGGCCTGCGCAGACGGGATACAGGAGTGCATTGAAACGGTTCGTGACCTGAAAGCGAACAACGCGGAGCAGGCATATTTAAAAGGTCTGGAAAAGAAGATCCGTGCCGTGGAGCATCGTTCCATCCTCAATGAATTCGGCCTTGCTGCTTTTGTGGTTTCCGCGTCACTGGTGCTGAAGCTTGGTATTGCAACGGTTGCGCTGGTGGGAGCTGTTCTACTCATGCAAGGAAGCCTCTCCGTGCTTACATTCTTTATGTTTCTTCTGGTGGTATCCCGTTTGTATGACCCTCTGCAGGGCGCGCTCCAGAATCTTGCGGCAGTCATCAGTACACGAACCAATATTGCCCGTATGAATGAGATTCTCGATCATCCAATCCAGCAAGGCAGCGACAGGCTTTCCAACCAGGGCTATGATATTGTCTTTGACCATGTTGGGTTTGCCTACAATACAGGAGAAACCGTATTGAAAGATGTTTCCTTTACGGCAAAGCAGGGAGAGGTTACGGCTTTGGTCGGCCCATCCGGCGGCGGGAAAACAACCGTATCCCGGCTGGCTGCAAGATTCTGGGATATTAACAGAGGAAAGATTACCGTGGGCGGCATGGATGTATCCCAGATTGACCCGGAAACACTGCTTTCTCTGTATTCCATCGTATTCCAGGATGTTACGCTGTTTGACAATACGATTCTGGAGAATATCCGAATCGGAAACAAAGACGCCACAGATGAACAGGTCATTGCTGCTGCGAAACTTGCTAATGTAGATGAATTTGCCAAAAAACTGCCGGATGGATGGCATACCAATATCGGAGAAAATGGCTGTGAACTATCCGGCGGAGAGCGTCAGCGTATTTCCATTGCCCGTGCATTTCTGAAAAATGCGCCAATTATTCTTTTGGATGAAGCTACTGCTTCCCTGGATGTGGAGAATGAAACTCTGATACAGACAGCCCTTTCCCGTCTGATCGCAGATAAAACCGTTCTCGTTATCGCCCACAGGATGCGTACCGTAGCCGGAGCAGATAAGATCGTTGTTCTTTCTGATGGCACCGTGGCAGAAGAAGGATCACCAAAGGATCTGGCAGAAAAAAATGGTGTATATGCCCATATGGTAAAACTGCAGACAGAAAGCCAAAACTGGAAACTTGCGTGAAGAAGTCTCTAAAAGATATCTTATAGGAATTAAAAGAGCAATTTGAGTAGAAAAAGATTTTTAAATCTGTTAAAATAAATAAAAAAGGTTAGCGATAACTAACCCGAAGAGGCAGATTATGAACAAATCAACAATCAAAAAGAATTCATTACAGGAAACCTTGATCATTCCTTTGTACGCCCGATGGCTCTGTTCCCAGAAATTCCCCGGATTGTTTCAGGATGAAACAGCCGGGGAGTTGATTAAAAAAGTGGATTATGACTTTTCTGCATTAGAAAAACAATCGGAAAGTATCATGCATAGCTTTGGTGCATTGGAAGTAGCCATGCGCCAAAATGATCTTGCGTGGGAGATACGGGACTATCTCCATCAACATCCAAACGCCGCAGTCATTAATCTTGGCTGCGGATTGGACAACACCGGACGAATGTGCGACAACGGTCAGTGCCATATCTGGAATATTGACCTGCCGGATGTGATTGCGCTACGGAATCAATTGCTTCCCACCGCAGAGCGGGAAGCAAATCTGGCTTGTGATTTAACAGATCTGAGTTGGATGAAAGCTGTACGGTTTGATCCTGAGAATGGTGCAGTGATGTTTGCCGCCGGTGTATTCTACTATTTTACTACAAACCAGATGAAGCAGTTGGTTAAGGCAATGGCCGAACACTTTCCGGGAGGACGTCTGGTTTTTGATGCAGCAGGCAAAACCGCTGTCAAACTAATGCTGAAAACCTGGGTAAAACAGGCGGGGATCAAGGATGTCGGTGCATATTTCTCCGTAAAGGATGCCAAAGGAGAGCTGGAGAGCTGGTCACCATTGCTCTCTGTTTCCAGCTGCGGGTATATGCAGGGCTATCAGAAACTGGAGGGACCGGGGGTAAGATCCATTCACCGCCTTCTGGCTAAAATCGCCGACGGACCGCTGCATTTGCAGATTGTGCGAGTGCGTTTTAAGGAGGAATCTGGATGAACTGGATGCGAACGATATTAGACGGATTTGCCATGGCAGCCTATTTTAATTTGTTTGCTGCTGCCGTGGCACTGTACAATCCCCGACTGATGTTTCCCAGCTACCCGCCTGCCATTATCAGGAGTGCGCCGGAACCGCCCTCAAAATTGGAGAATCGCTTTTACTGGCTATGGATCTTTTTTGGGGAGCTTCTGCCCCTCTTGCTCTACGGGGCGGTCAGTATGGTGGAAGGGGGCACTCATGGGTTTTGGCAGATGGCGCTGACAGGATATATCCAGTGGATGATGATAAACCTGTGCGACCTGTTTTTTCTGGATATCTTTCTCATCCAGAAAAGGGCGAAACGCCGTTTTGTAATTCCTGGTACGGAAGGGCACCCTGGCTATGGGTTCAAAGTGTGGATGAAAAGCTACGCATTGCCGGAGCATCTGTTGCAATGGCCATTGCTCCTGTGTCCCTTGATGGCGGCGGTGCAGGCAGGGATAGGAGTATTGTTGATGAGATTATTAATATAGAGGAGATAATGTAATGAACAAGAAAGAATTAAAACAGGAGAATATTCGACTTGGAACTCACGGGGAAGACTACGGAAGCTGGATGTCCAATCCCGTGTTCTATATTATCGGCGGCATCACGGCTCTGGCCGTGGTTTTGGCCGTACTCTCTTTTTCGGTGTTCCACATCACGGTTCTCGGTGCTCTGTTCTCTGTTGTTGCGGCGGCGCTGATGGCCCTGCTGGTCTGGATCACATGGATCAGGCGCCAGTATGCCTTTGGCGGCGGCGGGATCATGGAACAGGTTCACCGGGTCGTTCTCTCTCATCTGGACTATGACGGCCAGGGCAGTCTCTTGGAAGTCGGCTGTGGCTCCGGAGCACTGGCAATCCGTGCGGCGCTGACATGGCCAAAAGCAAAAGTGATTGGTGTTGATTACTGGGGAGCTGTGTACAATTACAGCAAGGCGATCTGCGAGAAAAATGCTGCAAGTGAGGGCGTGGCTTCCCGCTGTGTATTTCAGCACGGTGATGCGAAGCATCTGGATTTTCCCGATGAGAGCTTTGATGTAGTCATCAGCAACTATGTCTATCACAATGTTATGGGTGCTGATATGCAGAAACTGCTGCTGGAAAGCCTGCGGGTATTGAAAAAAGGCGGCGTCTTTGCACTCAACGATGATATGAAACCAAAGATGTACGGTGACATGGAAGATTTTGCGCAGAAACTGCGGGATATGGGGTATCAGGATGTTCGTCTCATTGATACTGCACAAGAGGCGTTCGGCTCACATCGCCGGGCAGCCATGATGATGCTGGGATCTTCCAGACTCCTGGTAGGCCGGAAATAATCTCACTATATAAGGAGGACTGGTTATGCGGAAATTAGGCGTTGTGGAGGATACCCTGTTCGTCCCTATGCTGGGCAGAATCCATGCCAGTGAGCATTGCCCGCAAATTTTATATGATAAAAAAGCATTGGAATTGAAAAATAAGCTGCCCTTGGACTTGATTAAACAGAATAAGCAGAACCAGTATACTCTTTTGGCCTCTGCCTCCCGCTCTGCCAATATGGATCGGTTCATTCGGTCTTTTCTGGAAAGAAGACCGGACGGTGTGATTGTCCAGCTGGGCTGTGGCCTGGAGACAACCTATTACCGCTGTGATAACGGAAGGACACGCTGGTATGCCGTGGATTTGCCTCATGTCATTGACTACCGGCGGGAACTGCTCCCGGAATTGGAACGAGAAACCTATCTTGCAGGAGATGCCTTTTCCGAAGACTGGATCAGACAAGTTCGTACAGAATTTCCCGATGCTCCTATTCTCGTTACTGCAGGCGGGCTGTTTCATTATTTTGAAGAAAATAAGGTCGTTGCCCTTCTGCGTACGATGGGACAATTTGGAAATATGGAAGTTGTTTTTGACACCGTGAACAAAAAAGGCATGGCTATGATGCAAAAGAAGTATATGAAGCAGGTAGGCCATGCCGATGCGCAGATGTTCTTTTTTGTGGATGCAGCAAAAGAACTGGCAGCAAAGATCGGGAGTAATGCGAAGGTGATTGCGGAGGAACCTTATTATCGTTACATTCCTAAAAACGGCTTAAAGCTCTCCACAAAGGTCAGTATGGCGGTTTCTGATCAATTCAAAATGGTAAAGATGATACATCTAAAACTATAGCGAATATACTGCAATGTTAGACAGATAGAAATCCATTGTCGAACGGAGTATTTTTACTGTTAAAGAGTTGGAGAAGAAGTAAATAAGAAATATAATAAATGGTGGTTAGTGATTGCTAACCACCATTTATTATGAAAGAGAAGGTGATATCAATGGCGAAAAAAGAAAGCCAAGACGGCAAGTCAAAAAAAGGCCTGCCACGCCTCATGGAGCTGGCTATGACGCAGAAAGCACCCATGGTGGGAGGAATGCTTCTTTCTGCTATGGCTACTATTGCGTCATTTCTGCCCTATCTGGCCATTTATTTTATCATTCAGGAAATCGTGGGGGCTTACCCGGATTTCAGCACTCTGGATGTGCCCAAAGTGCTGGGATATGGCGGCCTGGCTCTCGGTGGGGTTCTCCTGAATGTACTGCTTTACACTGCATCCGTGGCGCTGTCGCACATTGCGGCTTATGGGACTCTGTATCAATGCAAAATCAACTATATTTCCCACATTACAAAGCTCCCACTGGGCTACCATTTGAAGATGGGCAGCGGTAAGCTGCGGAAGGTCATGGATGACAACATTGAAAGCCTGGAAGGATTCATCGCCCACGACCTTCCCAACATGATTTCCGCTTTTGTAGCGCCGGTGGTCATGTTGGTGCTGGTGTTCGCCGTTGATTGGCGATTTGGCCTGGCAACCTTTGTAGGAATTATCGTTTCGTTCCTGGTGTATGGTGCGACTTCCGGCGGCAACAAGACAAAGAAACTGATGGAGGACTACCAGACATCGCTGGAGGATATGAGCAATGCTTCCGTAGAGTACATCCGAGGGATTGCTGTGGTTAAGGCTTTCCGCCAGACAGCCTTCTCTTTTAAGCGTCTGCACGATTCCATTAAGAATTATACCAAAACCGTCATTCCGTACTCTCTGAGCCAGGAACTGATGACAGCGGCCTTTACCGCCGCGCTCAATGGAATTTATCTGTTTATTATCCCGGTGGGCATTTGGATCGGCAGCTCCACCACAGATTATCAGTCCTTTGTGGCTTCCTTCATTTTCTATTTGATCTTTGTGCCTGTGGTGGCTTCCATTTTGATGAAGGTGCTGTATGCCTCCGTCAACGCCATGCAGGTGGGCAATGCAGTAGAACACATGGATCAGGTATTGGCGGAGCCGGAAATCCCGGAAAGGTCTACCTCTGCAAAGCCTGATTCATACGATGTTGTTTATGACCATGTGACTTTTTCCTATACCGAAGATAAAACGCATACCGCTCTAACGGATGTGTCCTTTACCGCGCCCCAGGGAAAAATGACTGCCATCGTCGGCCCGTCCGGCGGCGGAAAAAGCACTATTGCCAGCCTGCTTCCGCGTTTCTATGATGTGGAACAGGGTGCTATCCGTATTGGCGGTGTAGACATCCGAGACATGAGTATGGCTGCCCTGATGGATACCGTCAGTTTTGTATTCCAGGACAACTTCCTGTTCAAACAAAGCATTCTGGACAACATTTGCATGGGGTGTCCCGGCGCCGCCGAGGATGAAGTGATTGCCGCAGCAAAAGCGGCTCAGTGCCATGAATTTATTTCGGAACTGCCGGAGGGCTATCACACAGTATTCGGGAAAAATGGTGTGAAACTATCCGGCGGTCAGATCCAACGCATTGCCATCGCCAGGGCGATTGTGAAAAACGCCCCCATCCTGGTATTGGATGAGGCTACGTCTTTTAGTGACCCGGAGAATGAGCATCTGATTCAGCAGGCGCTTTCGGAACTGATAAAAGGCAAAACCGTTATTATGATTGCGCACCGCCTTTCTACTATTCGGGATGCTGACCAGATTCTTGTGGTTGACCAGGGACGACTTGTTCAATCCGGTACCCATGAGGAACTGATGGCACAGGCCGGGCGCTATCAGGACTTGTGGAACAACTATACCACAGCTTTGAACTGGAAGTTCGGTGCGGGAAGGGAGGCATAAACAATGATGAATTTGAAAGAAATGTTTCAGCTCTCGGATCGGGGAGCAAAGGATTTGAAAAAGGGCATCTTTGCCTGCACCCTTACCAACCTCTCCCTGATGCTGTCGGTTGTCATCACAGTTCAGATTTTTTGGGAGGTTTTGACGCCGCTGACTGGCGGTGCAGTTTCCTGGAGTAAGATGTGGATGCTGTTTGGTGCTGGTGTTGTCGCCGTAGTCATCCACTTCCTCTGTTGCAAAAATGATTATCGGAAAACCTATGTGTCCTGCTATACGGCGGCGGAAGATTCACGGATTCGCATTGCAGAACTGGTTCGCAAGTTCCCCATGAGTGTGTTTAACAACAAAGACCTGACCGAACTAACCACCAATATGATGGGTGACTGTGCCAGCATTGAACACTCCATGAGCCATATTGTGCCACCTTTGATGGCAAACGCCATTTCCTGCACTCTAATCTGCATCTGTGTAATGTTCTTTGACTGGCGTATGGGTCTGTCTATCTTCTGCACACTGCCAATTTCTTTCCTGATTATTTTTGGCAGCCGGAAAGCCCAGGAACGTGGGAGTCAGCGACAGGTGAAGGCCAAATTAAAGGCTTCCGAAGAAGAACAGGAATATTTGGAAGGTATCCGTATCATCAAATCCTGTCATCTGGATGGTGAAAGATTCTCCAAATTAAACGATGCACTAAAAGACTTGAAAAAGCAGTCCATCCACATGGAACTGGGAACCAGTGTTTTCATCTCTATCGCCCAGTTTGTCCTCCAGGCAGGCATCGGTATCACGGTTTTTGTCGGCGTCCACCTTCTGACCGGCGGCAGCATCACCATTTTGCCGTTGCTGCTTTCGCTGGTGATTGTGTGCCGAATGTACGGGCCGATTTTGACGATCCTCACGCTGCTGCCAATGCTGTTCCACACATTGGTATCCACCCAGCGAATGAGAGAACTGGCCAGTATCCCGGTTATGGAGGGCCGGACGGATGTTCCGATTCCAAACCATGCGATTACCTTTGACCATGTGAGTTTTGCCTATAATAAAGAGCCTGTCTTGAAAGATGTAACTGCGACGATTCCAGAGGGCAAGATCACCGCCTTGGTCGGTCCTTCCGGCAGCGGAAAGAGTACCATGTCGAGACTAATCGCCCGATTCTGGGATGTGAGCACCGGCACAGTAAAAGTGGGCGGCGCAGATGTGAAAACGCTCGACCCGGAGTATTTAATGGGAACGATGTCTTTCGTATTTCAGGATGTAACCCTATTCAATGATACCGTATGGAACAACATTAAAATTGGAAATCTGGATGCAACGGATGAACAGGTTCTTGCGGCGGCAAAAGCGGCCTGCTGTGATGAGTTTGTCCAGCGGCTTCCAGAGGGATATAACACTCTGTTGGGAGAAAACGGCTCCACCCTCTCCGGCGGTGAACGTCAGCGTATTTCCATTGCCCGCGCCCTTTTGAAAGACGCACCTATCATTCTGCTGGATGAGGCTACCGCATCTCTTGACCCGGAAAATGAAGTGCTGATCCAAAGCGCCATCTCCCGCTTGATAAAAGGAAAAACGGTTCTGGTGATTGCTCACCGGCTTCGTACCATTGCGGATGCAGATCAAATCCTGGTGCTGAACAATGGTGAAATCGAAGAATCCGGGACACACGCAGACCTGATGGCAAAGGGCGGTTTGTATCAGCGCCTGTATCAGATCCAGGCCAAGAGCCAGGAATGGGCGGTTTGAAACCCATTGTCAGACGGAGCATTTTTGGCTTCCAGAGTAGAAAGAGAATAATCAAAATGTTATACTGTGATAAGTTAGCTAAAACTAACATAAGAGGAGGTGATTCTTTGGACCCGACAGCAATTCTTCCAACCTATATGAGTGAACTGAAAATGCAGAACAATATCCGTGTACTGATTCATAATGACCATCGTATCGTCTATCAAATCGATTGTGTAGATGGAACGGGCACAGTGGAAGTGCTAACGCTCTTTCCAGGAGTGGTTCTGCAATTCCACAGCTTTCACTGCAAATCTTTCCAGCTGTCAGAAAGTAAAGAAGTAGGCAATAGTCTCAAGATTAATTACTGCACAGAAGGACGCATGGAAGTGCGAATGTCCGATAATTTGCTCCTGTTTATGGAACCTGGCAATTTAAGCATTGATGTGCGGAAAGCCCAGGACAGTTTTCAATTTCCATGCGGTCACTATCACGGGATGGAACTCTTGTTCCACTCCTCAACACGGAACCACGAGGCCCCGGAAATCTTGCGGCTGTTTGGAGTGGATGGAAAACAAGTGCAGTCCCGCTTTTGCCAGAACGCACAAAGCTATGTGGTACGGGCAGATGATCGATTCAAGAAACTGTTTGAAGATATGAGCGGCGCACCTTCTGAATGCCGGATTCCCTATCTGCAAATGAAAGTGGCGGAACTGTTGCTCCTGCTTTGTAAGTCGGATATGCCGGAGAAAAGTGATGAAAGTTCTTTTATGACCATGGGGCAGGTACAGATTGCCAAGCAGGTCATGGAAATTATCAGTGATGATTTGAGCCGCCACTATTCTATCGAAAGCCTTGCGGCTCCCTTTGGGATCAGCCCTTCCTCTCTGAAAAATTATTTTCAAGGAGTATATGGAAAAAACATCTCCACATGGCTGCGAGAAGCAAGAATGTCTGTGGCTTCGGCTGCGCTGCGGGAAGGAAATCAACCCGTGGCAGAAATCGCCGCCAGTGTGGGATACGAAAATGCCAGCAAATTTTCTGCGGCATTTAAGAGCTTTTTGGGGGCAACCCCATTAGAGTATCGGCGTCAGAGCCGGTGCGGAATTTAATTTAACTTTTTGGAGGTACATAAAATGAACGAAAAAAGCAACACAAAAAAATCCAAACGTCTGGTGTCGGCAGGAGTGTTTATCGCGCTGTATTTCGTTGTATTCGTTATTATTGGATGCTGTTGTATGCCAGTGCCGCCCCTTTATCTCTGTATGACAAGTCTGATTGCCTTGGTGGCTGCTCCGGTTTACCAGATGCTGCTGGCAAAGTCTCCTATTCATGGCCCTATCTTTATCGCAGCCATGCTGCCTTGCCTGTTCCTTCTGCTCCAGGGAAACATCTGGGTTGTTGCGGTGACTGGCGCTGTGGCAGGTATCCTGGCTGAGATTATCGCGGGTGCGGGAAAATTCCGCAATAACAGATTGAACATTTTGAGTTATGTAGTTTTCTCTCAAAATTTGCTGGGAGGCTTTCTGCCGATCTGGATCATGCGCGATTACTATTTTGCCGATACCCTGGAGCGTGGTATGAGCGCAGATTTCTGCAATACGCTGGAGGCCATGACGCCAATTTGGGTGCTGTTCGTGATGATCGTCGGAACTGTTATCTTCGCCTTGATTGGCTGCATGATCGGCAAGAAAATGTTTAAGAAACACTTTGAAAAGGCTGGAATGGTATGATGGGAAGACGAGAAGTAAAATTTGATCTGCGGACAAAGCTGATGCTGATATTGGTTGTGAATCTCTTTTTACTTCTCAGCCATGCCCTGGTTTTTGAACTGGTTTTGGTGTTTGGCTGTCTGCTGCTTATCACTATAGACAGGCAGACGAGAAGCGCCTTCCATTTCCTGATCGCGTTTTTTATCATGCTTGGCATTGACCAGCTTGGTACGCCCCACATGAATGGGTTTGCCTTTACACTGGTATCCTTCATCACAGTGGCGCTTCGGAAATTTCTTCCCTGCTTTATCCTGGGCAAGTGGATTTTGAAAAAAACAGAAGTTAGTGAATTTGTTGCGGTCATGTGGAAACTGCGGCTTCCGCAGACCGCAATCATTCCGCTATCCGTGGTATTTCGTTACTTCCCTACGATCAAAGAGGAATGGGCCTCCATCCGGGCAGCTATGAAGATGCGGGGGATCCATGTTTCTCTGGAACACATCATGGTTCCGCTTTTAATGTCTGCTGTGAATGTCAGTGAAGAACTGTCGGCAGCCGCGCTTTGCCGGGGCTTAGATAATCCAGGTACACATACCAGTCTTGTGCAGGTGAAATTCAGCCATTACGATATTGCCGTTTGGATGATAACAGGAATTTTGGCGGTATCGGCACTACTTCTAAAGGGGGTGGGGATACTATGATTTCTTTTCAAAATGTTACGTACTCCTATCAGGAAAATGGGGAACCCAAAAGCCTGAATTCCATCAACCTAAAAGTGAAAGATGGAGAATGTATTTTACTGTGTGGGAAAAGCGGATGCGGGAAAACGACGATGACACGCCTACTCAATGGCATGATTCCCAACTTCTATGATGGAAACCTGCAAGGAGCTGTCCTGCTGGATGGGAAAAACCTTTTTGACCTTCCCATGTATGAAATTTCAAAACAGGTCGGCAGCGTTTTTCAAAATCCTCGGACGCAGTTCTACACCGTCAATACCACCAGTGAGATCGCCTTCGGCTGTGAAAATTTCGGCATGGAACCGGAGAAAATTGCCACCCGCGTCAAGCAGACTGCGGAAGATCTGGAGATTGAATATCTGCTGGACCGAAACATTTTCAACCTGTCAGGAGGCGAAAAACAGATCATCGCCTTCGCCAGCATTTATGCCATGTCCCCGCAGGTCTATGTGTTGGATGAGCCATCCTCTAACCTGGATATACAGGCCATTGAAAAAGTGCGGAAAATTTTATCCCTTCTCAAGCAGCAGGGTAAGACTATCATTATTGCTGAACACCGCACCTATTATCTGAAAGACCTTGTAGATCGAGCACTCTATATGGAGAATGGAAAAATCATCCGGGAATATACAATGGCAGAATTAGCGGATCTAACTTTTGAAGAACAACTGCAAAGTGGCATTCGGACAGTGGATTTGCTTTCTTATCCCATCACGCCTCATGTTGCTTTTCCTGCCAATCATGTAATAGAACTCAAAGATATTCACTGTTCCTATGAGCGGACGGAGGCCCTATCTATCCCGTCGTTGTCTATGCCTTCCGGTAAGATCACTGCGATCATTGGCACCAATGGGGCAGGAAAATCTACATTTGTTTCCTATATGTGCGGGCTTATGAAGAAAAACAAAGGGACATTTCTGTTAGACGGGAAAAAACAAACCGCAAAAGAACGAGTTCAGAAAAGTTATCTTGTCATGCAGGAAGTTAATCACCAGCTTTTTTCCGATAGCGTTCGGGAAGAAATTGTACTGGGAAACCGAGATTCATCAGAAAACAGTCTGCAAAAAATCATGGAGACTCTGGATATTTCAGTTCTCACAGAACGTCATCCTATGACTCTGTCTGGTGGACAGAAGCAGCGGGTTATCATTGCTTCTGCCATGTTTTGTGGGAAAAAGATCCTGTATTTTGATGAGCCTACATCCGGCCTTGATTTTAGCCACATGATGCAGACTTGCCAGCTATTGAATCAGCTTCATGGAGAAGACGTTTTTGTGTTCATTATTACTCACGATTATGAACTGATTGCATCTGTTTGCGACAGCGTAATCCACATTGAACATGGAAAGCTTTTTGAACAGTATGATTTAGATGCAAACGGGATTCAGAAACTAAAGTCGTTTTTTACCCAATGTGCGAGGAACACAATATGAAACTTCATGCATCCGGTGAAGATTATTTAGAAGCCATCCTGGTGCTGAAAAAGAAATTAGACATGGTGCGCTCCGTAGACGTGGCCCGGCACATGGGAGTGTCAAAACCGAGTGTTTGTGTGGCGGTCAACACTCTGAAGGATGGCGGCTTTCTCACAATGGATGAAGATCACCTTCTCCATTTGACCGATGTGGGCC
>OLOS01001891.1_pt1 | contig 15683 bp, 13 predicted proteins | sample 1672631 | NCBI WGS metagenome assembly OLOS01 (sample SAMEA3136707, study PRJEB25190) | human gut metagenome | biome: human gut; feature: human-associated habitat; material: faeces | place: Austria | collected 2013 | reverse complement strand
ATGTGATCTCCGCCATCCGCTCCATGGGCATGGAGCCTATCCAGTGGAACGTGGATAGTCTGGACTGGAAGGACTATGACGCCGGGACCATCTGCAAACGGATCCGCGATAAGCTGTGCCCCGGGTCCATCGTGTTGTTCCACAACGCCGCCCTCCACACGCCGGAGGCCCTGCCGTCGGTGCTGGAGTACATGATCCGGGAGGGCTACACCGTGGTGCCCATCGGGCAGCTGATCTATACGGAAAACTATACCATCGACCACACGGGCCGCCAGTTCCCGGCGGAGGGGAAGTGAGCGCACCGGCGGGGGAATACAGGAGGGAAAGAACTTTTTTTGACAGACTGTGACGTCACGAACCGCAATGGGTTCGTGACGTTTTTTGCGGCGGGAACGCCCGCCCGGACAAAAAATCGCCCCGCAGCAGCGCTGCGGGGCGAGAGGATACGATGATTCAGTTGACGATGACGAAGCAGCTGACGCTCTGGTCGCCCACGGTAGCCTTCAGGATGGTCTTGCCCTTGGCAACGGCTGTGACCAGGCCGTTGGCGTCCACGGTGGCGATCTTAGTGTCCTCGATGGTCCAGGTGATGGTCTGCTCCGTGCCGTCTACGCGCATCTGGACGGTGGAGCCGACTTTGGCGGAGAACTCGTTGATGGTCTCGCCCTTGGCCTGATAAATGGAGCGCAGGCCCAGCTCCTCCTTGGGCGGCTCCGGCGGCAGGGGGGTGGCCACGTTGACGGTGCAGGCGGCAGACTGGGAGCCGTCGGCGGTGGTGACGGTGATGGTGGCCGTGCCGGGAACGCCGGCGGTGACGGTGCCGCTGTCGTCCACCGTGGCCACGTTGGGATCGCTGCTGGTCCAGAGGACATTCTCCGCGCCGGTGACAGTGAGGGTGGCCGTCTCCCCCTGGTTCATGTTCAGGGTGGTCTGGTCCAGGGTCAGGGGCTCGGTGGGTGTGGGCGTGGGCTCCTCCACCGGGGGCTTGTCTGCGGGCTTATTGGCGCTGCCCTTGCCGCCGAACAGCAGCACGCCCACCAGCACCGCCGCCAATACCACCACCAGCACCATGGCGGGGCCCAGGATGCTGGGAGCCCGGCGATGCTTGGTGACCTTGCGGTGGGGGGCGGCGGACCGGCCCTTCAGGGCCTCGTCCTCCTGGCAGAAGGGGCAGGTTTTATAGCTGTCGGAGTACATCTCTCCGCACTTGGGGCACTTGATGAGCTTCATACAATATATCCTCCGTTGGAAAACGCCGAAGGGCGGCGAAAGTTGTTCTCTATTATCATACTCATTTTCAAAGGTGCCGTCAACTGAAATCCTTGGAAATTCATGCTTTTTTTACATGTTCCCTTGCAATCCGCCGGGAAGTTCCCTATAATACAAACAGAAATCATTCCGGAATCGTCTTATGCGGGAGGCAGCGATATGAACACCATCTTCATCGGCATCGCCGGAGGTACCGGCAGCGGCAAGACCACCCTCACTGAGCATCTGGTGTCCCGGTTCGGCGACGACATCGCCGTGGTGCACCACGACAACTACTACAAGCGGCAGGACTGCTCCTTTGAGGAGCGCTGCAAGCAGAATTACGACCATCCCGACGCCTTCGACACGGATCTGATGATCCGGGACCTGAAAAAGCTGAAGGTGGGAGAGACGATCTACTGCCCTGTGTATGATTACGCCATCCACAACCGCACCGACGAGACGGTGGAGATCAAGCCCGCCAAGGTGGTCATCGTGGAGGGCATCCTGATCTTCCAGAGCAAGGAGCTGCGGGACCTGCTGGACATCAAGATCTTCGTGGAGACCGACGCCGATGTGCGCATTCTGCGCCGGGCCCTGCGGGATGTGGAGGAGCGGGGCCGCTCCATGCAGTCGGTGGTGACCCAGTATCTGACCACGGTGAAGCCCATGCACGAGCAGTTCGTGGAGCCCACCCGCAAGTATGCGGATATCGTGGTGCTGGAGGGCGGCCACAACCTGGTGGCCCTGGACCTGATCATGCAGCGCATCGCCAACCATATCGCGGAGAAGTGATGTGAAAAAATATACCTTTTGGCTCCGTATGGCCGGGGCGCTTCTGTGCATACTGCTGGAGCTGTATTTCCTGGCCCCGGCAGCTATGGGTATCTGGCATGTGGGCATGCTGTACCCCATGGTGCCCCTGACCCTGCTGTCCGTATGGCTGTCGTGCCCCCGGCTCTTTGACCGGCTTCCCCGGTGGCTGTGCCGCGCCGTGGCGGCCGTGGTGGGCGCGGGAGCGGCGGTGGTCCTGGCGGTGATGGTGCTGATGGGCATCCAGGCCGGGCACCGGCCCACGGAGGGGGACTGCACCGTCATCGTCCTGGGGTGCCAGGTGTCCCGGGACGGGAGCCCCACGGTGATGCTGGACGACCGCATCGACGCGGCGTACCGCTATCTGTCGGAGCACCCGGAGAGCCGGTGCGTAGCCTCCGGCGGACAGAACGACAACGAACCCATTTCCGAGGCATCCTGCATCCGCAACACTCTGGTGGCCCGGGGCATTCACCCGGACCGCATTTACCTGGAGGACCGGTCCCGGTCCACGGAGGAGAACCTGACGTTTTCGGCGGAGCTCATCCGGAAGGAGGGCCTGCCCGCCCGGGTAGCCATCGCATCGGACAACTTTCACCAGCTGCGGGCTGCCGTGTGGGCCAGGCGGGGCGGATTGGATCCCTGGTCCATCGGCTGCGTCACCTGGTGGCCCCTGTCCCCCGGCTACTGGGCCCGGGAGGCTGCGGCCGTAACCGTGCTGGGCATCCGCACCGCGGTGGGATAAAGACGACCGCGGCGCTTTTGGCGGGGCGATCTGAAAACTGGCAATCTGCAACGAGGGAGACGGGCCGCAGCCCGTCTCCCTTTTTGCCGTTTGTTATCCAATGTACGAGTTTTCCACCTTCACCACGGCGAAGTAGCGCCCGTCATCCATGGACCGGACCAGGGTGCGTATTTTGTCCGCCGCCTGGGCGGCGGTGAGCTTTTCGTCAAAGGGCACCACCGCGTCGAACACCAGATTGGTGTGGGTAGGGCCGGCCACCACCCGGAAATCGTGGATGGTGATGGCGGGGTCCACCTGCTTCACCAGCTCCGCCACGCGGCTGCGGAGGGGACCGGTAAGGCCGTCGTCGGTGACCACCGGGTCCATGTGGATCACGGCCTGGCAGTTCAGCTGCCGGGACAGGTCCATTTCGATGTTGTCCACGATGTCGTGAAGCTCCAGCAGATCGCCGTGGGCCGGGACCTCCGCGTGGAGAGACACCATTACCCGGCCGGGGCCGTAATCGTGGACCACCAGGTCATGGAGACCCAGAATGGCCGGATGGGACAGGACGATGGATTCTATGCGGTCCACAAACTCCTTTTCCGGCGGCTGGCCCAGCAGGGGACTGATGGTCTCCCGGGCGGATTTGACGCCGGAGAACAGGATGAAGCCCGCCACCACCAGGCCCACCCAGCCGTCGATGTCCAGACTGGTCCACCGGGCGATGCACATGGCCAGCAGTACCGCAGCGGTGGCTGCCGTGTCCGACAGACTGTCGGCGGCGGTGGCCTCCATGGCGGCGGAGTGGATCCTCTTGCCAACGCGGCGGTTATACAGGCACATATACAGCTTTACGCAGATGGACGCTGCCAGGATCACCAGGGCGGCCACGCTGAAATCCACCGCCGACGGATGGAGGATCTTCTCCACCGACGTTTTGGCCAGCTCCACGCCCATCAGAAGAATGAGGCCCGCCACGATGAGGCCGGAGACGTATTCCAGCCGCCCGTGGCCGAAGGGATGATGGGGATCCGGCTTTTTTCCGGCCAGGCGGAAGCCCAGCAGCGTTACCACCGAGGAACCGGCGTCGGACAGGTTGTTGAAGGCGTCGGCGGTGATGGCCACGGACCCGCTGACCGCGCCGGCAAACAGCTTCCCGGCAAACAGCAGCAGGTTCAGGCCGATGCCCACCAGGCCGCACAGCTGGCCGTAGGCCCGGCGGACCCGGGGGTCCGTGACGTTGTCCCGGTCCCGGATGAACCACCTGGAGAGAAGTCCGATCATATTACGCCCTCCCCGGAATGGTCAGGGACATCTGGCAGCAGAGCCGGTCCAGGTCCTCGTCGGTGGCGGCGGGGAGACGCAGCTTGCCGCCGCAGTCCCGGCAGCACAGATCCACGGAGTCCCGGTGGACCTGGATGCCATAGCGGGTGCTGCCGCAGCGGCAGCGGATGCCGCCCCGGGCGGCGATGTCCTTCAGCTCTGACAGCACCTCATACATGATGATGTTGTCGGTGAAGGCCTCCGGGTCCTCCGCCTTCTCCTTGGCGGCCCGGACGGCCAGCTGCTCCATCTGGGCGGACACCTGGTCCTCCTGGCCCACATAGCAGCAGATCTGCTTGGTTTTGGGGCAGGCCAGACCGATGCCCCGGCCATGGAGCACCGTCTCGGCGCTGCACTCGGCCTGGTGGGTCTCGCCGCACAGGCCGCAGGGCACCCACATGCGGAATTTGGAGCCGTCGGTCTCGATGAGCATGTCGGACTCGCCGCAGGGGCACTCAATGTGGGCGGCGGCCGCCGCCAGGGAAAAGGCGCTGCGCCGGGCCATAACGGCCTTGCCGCACTTGGGACAGATATAGCCGAAGCTCCTGGTTTCTTCCATGATGCATTCCTCGCTTGATGATAGTCGGTTTGTGGAAAAAGGCTGTTGATGGGAGTCAGGTTCGGGCGGGGCAGAGCCCACGCCCCTACGGACCCTCTCAGTCGGCTGCGCCGACAGCTCTCCCAAAGGGAGAGCCAAGTAGGGCCCGCTGCCCTCAGCGGGCCGCCGGGCCCGGCGCAATGACAGGCTTTTCCACAAGTTGTTTGTGATCGTCCCATCAGTGTACCACACCCCCGGTTTTCCGTCAATAAAAAGCCTTGACAGGAGAGGTTGAATCTGTTAAACTTACCGTAAGGTTTAATGGATTCAACCCAAAAGGAGGCGCGTGCCATGAGCGTACCCCAGATATTCGAGAGCGAGTACCGGTTCTGCCTGATCCTGTGGGAGCACGAGCCGGTGAACAGCACCCAGCTGGTGCATCTGTGCCAGGAGCAGCTGGGCTGGTCCAAGGCCACCACCTATACCGTGATCCGGCGGCTGAGCCAGCGGGGCGTGGTGAAAAATGAAAACGCCGTGGTGACCAGTCTGGTCACGAAGGAGCAGGTGCAGCAGAGCCAGATCGACCAGCTGGTGGACAAGACCTTTGAGGGCTCCCTGCCCGCCTTTGTGGCGGCCTTTGCCCGGGGGCGGCGGCTTTCAGAAAAGGAGGTCCGGCAGCTGCAGCAGCTTATTGACGACAGCGGAAAGGAGAACTGACCATGGAACAGCTTTTTCTGACCATTCTGAACCGGGCGGTTACCGCCGGGTGGCTGGTGCTGCTGGTGATGGTGCTGCGGGTGGTGCTGAAAAAAGCGCCCCGGGCAGTGCACTATGGCCTGTGGGCCATTGTGGCGGTGCGGCTGCTGTGGCCGGGGGACCTGCTGCCCCGGGCCGGCGTCAGCCTGGTGCCCACCACGGAGCCTATCTCCGGAGACGTGCTGACGGCGGCGGGAACAGCGGTATCCGGCGGGCTTCCCGCCGTCGGCAGTCCCGCCGGTGCGGCGGCAGCGGAGACGGCGGCCCGGACGGGGCAGAGCCTGGGCCACATCGCCGCGGTGGTGTGGCTTGTGGGCATGGCGGCCATGGCGCTGTATCTGGCAGGCAGCTATGTGCGGCTGCGGGTGCGGCTGCGGACGGCGGTGCGGCTGGAGGACGGCGTGTGGGAAAGCGAACAGGCCCCGTCTCCCTTTGTGCTGGGGTTTATCCGGCCCCGCATCTACCTGCCCTTCGGCCTGGACCGGGGAAGCCGGGACTATGTGCTGGCCCATGAGCGGACCCACATCCGGCACCGGGACCACTGGGTGAAGCCCCTGGCGTTTCTGCTGCTGGCGGTGTACTGGTTCAACCCACTGCTGTGGGCGGCGTATATCCTGCTGTGCCGGGATATGGAATACGCCTGTGACGAGGCGGTGCTGCGGGACCTGGAGGAGCCGGACAAGCGGGCGTATTCCCAGGCGCTTCTGAATTGCGCCGGACCCCGGCGGGCGGTGACGGCGTGTCCGGTGGCCTTCGGCGAGATCTGCGTCAAGGGGCGCATCCGCCGGGCTCTGCGGTATAAAAAGCCTGCCGTGTGGGTGACGGCGGCTGCTGTGGTGGTGTGCGCTGCGGCGGCGGTCTGCCTGCTGACCAACCCCAGGGACCGGACCCCCTATGGGTGGGCCAGCCGGGTGACGGCTGGGGGGCTGAACGTGACGTATCTGTGTGAGGGGAACTCTGCCCGGACACCGGCCGGAATGTCGGGGCTGACCTCCCGGCTGGCGGAGCAGCTCAACGGGCTGACGGAGGAGGACTTCCCTCTGCTGGAGAACTACGCATACAATATCTTTGACCAGGGGAGGGAGCCCTTCCGCCTGCAAATGGGGCGGAAGGCCGGAAAGCGGGAGCTTCTGTACGGCGGCGACAGCGGATATCCGCTGATGCTGCTGTACCGGGGGAAGCTCTACGGCGTGGACAGCGAGGAGCTGCTGCAGACCATCCTGGAGTATACCCGGGGCGTGCAGGTGGTTCCGGCAGGGACGGAGCTGGCCCTGCGGATGGGGCTGCCCGGAGTGTACCGGATGATGACAAAGGAGAGCGCCCACGGGCCGGATGTGATACAGGGAGATGACTTTTCCTGGACCCCGGCGGCGTGGCAGGGCGGCATGGCATATGCGGACCTGATGCGGACGGAGGGGGATGCTTCCGGCTCTGTGGGCCGCATCTGGTGCGCCAGGGCCCGGTGGGGCGGCCAGGAGCGCTGGCTGGTATACGCCCGGGACGGGCAGATCGCCCTGCGGCCCACGGAAAGCGGCTCCACGAGACTGAGCATCGTCGGGCGGGGACTGGCATTCCCGGAGGACGGGACGTATCTGACGGCGGAGTGCGTGTATCAGACGCCGGAGATGCCCAGCCCGTCTCCCCTGTCGGCGGAGCTGCTGCAATTCCGGGATGAAGCCGTGAAATACTGGGCCCGGTATCAGGAGAACGCCGACGGGCAGCTGACCACCGCACTGGACCCGGAGAAGTACAGTCAGTATCCCATCCAGGGCGGTCAGAGCGTCAGCCTGGAGGAATGGGACAGCCGGTTCCCGGAGGGGTTTAGACCGGACATCAGCGGGTACCAGGAGCGGTGGCTGTTCCAGCTGGAGGACGGCTGTCAGCTGCTGCGGCTGGACGATCAGCTGTATTTGCTGCAATATCACCAGGCTGACGGGGAAGTTTTCGAGATGCTGCGGCTGCGGCCGGTGCCGCTGGAGCCGGAGCGGGTGCTGGAGCTGGATCGCCTGCTGCTCAGCGTCAGCGGAGACGACAGCGTGGCGGCCATCAGCTTTCCCGGGGCCGTGGAGGCCGCTATGCGGCAGCTGCCGGATTACCGGCGGCTGCTGGACGGCGGGGCGGACACCCTGCGGTACTGCTTCACCATGCTGGAGTGCCGGTATAACGGCGGGTATGGGATGCAGGCGGCCATAATGGCGGTGTGCCAGGATCTGCTGGCGGACATGGGTGAGGATGTGACTCCCTATGCCGGGATCCTCTCCGCTCAGGCGTGGTACGATCAGGTCAAGACCCAGGCCTTCGCCGTGTCGGAGGACCTGGTGCACCATCCGGGGTATGCTGTGCTGCTGGGGCTGGGGGTGTCCCGGCCTGACGGCACGGCGGCGATAACCTATGTGGACATGGACGGCGACGGACTGGCGGAGCGCCTTACGGCAGAGAACGGAGGACTCCGGGTGCTGCGGTATGACGGCACGGAGGTGTGGTCCTCCGGCCCGGTGGGGCAGAATGGGGATGAGGCCCTGTTCCTGCACCGGAACGGCGGGCAGTGGGAGCTTCTGCGCTATGGCCGGACGGCGGAGGAGCAGTTCTATGAGCTGCTGAGTCTGACCGGCGGCCGGGAGCGGCTGGTGCGGTCCCGGCATCTGGCCCACGGCGCGGCGGCAGAGAGCGTCCGGGTCTTTGCGGAGGATTTCCATACCCTGCTCTATGGCGTGGATGAGGCGGGGCTCTCCGACGGGTGCGAGATGCTGCTGCTGTCCGTCATGAACGGCGAGACCCGGGTGGGGCCGCTGTACAACTTCAGCGGCTATGAGATCGGAGAGGGAAACGGATGAACGGAAGCGGCTATACCATTGTACAGGCCGGGGCGGAGGTGCCGGCGGAGGAATTCGTCAGGCGGTATGTGGACCTGAAGGACCCCGCCGCCGGGTGCCGCCCCTGCCCGGACTATGGGCGGTACTGGACGTGCCCGCCCTATGACGTTCCGGCGGCGGAATACTGGGGGCGGTATGAAACGGTGCTGCTGCGGGGGATGCAGTTCCACTTTACCCGGGAGCTGCTGGAGCGGCGGTTCACGCCGGAGGAGCTGGCGGAATATACCCGGGAGCTGACCGCCGCCCACGCCCGGCGGATGGACGAGCATCTGCGGGCGCTGTATCCCGGAGCGGCAGTGCTGACCACCGGGGGGTGCATGCTGTGCGCGGCGTGTACCCGGCCCGCAGGGCGGCCCTGCCGCCATCCGGAGGCGGTGGGCTACAGTCTGGAATCTCTGGGCTGCGACGTGGGGGCCGCCGCCCGGGGAGAGCTGGGCTGGGAGCTGCTGTGGCCCCGGCGGGATAAGCTGCCGCGATACCTGACCTTACTGTGCGCGGTGCTGCGGTGACATACAGAAATTTTGAAATTTTTTCAAAATTCAGGTTGATTTTTCAATATCGACCGTGTATAATGAATTTATATTCAGGGCCACCTCCGAGGCTCTGGGACCGAAGCAGGACCGCACGGCGGTCTGCCTGACTTCGCTGATTTCCCCCTTCCCCCCTATAGCAAAAACGCCGGTATCGCTGCGATACCGGCGTTTTTGCCGCTTGATACGCGCACAGCCGCCGCAGCTTGCTCTGCGGCGGCTGTTTCTTGCGTTTTTTGGGTCAGGACAGCTCCTCCTGGCCGGTGCAGAGCTGGTAGTACCGGCCCTTTTGGGCCATGAGCTCCGCATGGTCGCCGCGCTCGATGATGCGGCCCTGCTCCAGCACCAGGATGGCCTGGGCGTTGCGGACGGTGGAGAGCCGGTGGGCGATGACGAACACCGTGCGCCCGGCCATCAGGGAATCCATCCCCTGCTCGATGAGCTTCTCCGTGCGGGTGTCGATGGAGGAGGTGGCCTCATCCAGGATCAGCACCGGGGGATCGGACACGGCGGCCCGGGCAATGGCCAGCAGCTGGCGCTCCCCCTGGCTGAGGCTGCCGCCGTCGCCGGTGATGACGGTGTCGTACCCCTGGGGCAGGTGGCGGATAAAGGTGTCGGCGTTGGCCAGCCTGGCCGCGGCGCGGACCTCCTCATCGGTGGCGTCCAGCTTGCCGTAGCGGATGTTGTCGGCCACGGTTCCGGTGAACAGGTGGGTATCCTGCAAAACAATGCCCAGAGAGCGGCGCAGGGAGTCCTTTCGGATATCCCGGACGTCGATGCCGTCATAGGTGACGGAGCCGGATTGAATGTCATAAAACCGGTTGATCAGGTTGGTAATGGTGGTCTTTCCCGCGCCGGTGGAGCCCACGAAGGCGATCTTCTGGCCGGGCTTGGCAAACAGGGACACGTCGTGGAGCACCGTCTTTTCCGGGTCGTAGCCGAAGTCCACATGGTCAAAGCGCACGTCGCCCCGCAGCTCCGTCAGGGAGCCGTCGGGCTTCTTCCAGGCCCAGTGGCCGGTGCGGCGGTCCGTCTCCGTCAGGGAATCGCCGTCCTTCAGCACCCGCACCAGGGTGGTGCGGCCCTCATCCGTCTCGGGGTCGGCGTTCATCACGGCAAAAATGCGCTCCGCGCCGGCTACGGCGGCCAGCAGGGTGTTCACCTGCTGGCTGATCTGGCCCACCGGCTGGGACACCTGCTTGACATACAGCAGGTACGCGCCCAGGGAGCCGATATCGAACACACCGGAGATGGACAGCAGGCCGCCCACGCAGCAGGTGACGGCGTAGTTGATGCGGGAGAGGTTGCCCATGGCGGGCATCATGGATCCGGCATAGGTCTGGGCCATGGCGGCGGCGTCGCGATAGGCGCTGTTGCGGGCGGCGAACTCGTCCATGGTCTTCTGCTCGTGGTGAAAGACCTTGATGACCTTCTGCCCCTCGATCATCTCCTCAATGTAGCCATTGAGGCTGCCCAGGGCCGCCTGCTGCTGCTGGAAGCTGACGCGGCTGCGGCCGCCCACGCTTTTGACCACCAGGAGCATCAGACCCAGGAACACGAAGGTGATGAGGGTCAGGGCCCAGTTCAGGTAAATCAGCATGAACACGGTGCACACAAAGGTGATGAGGTTGGACACCACGCTGGCGAAGCTGTTGCCGATCATATCGGACACGGTGTCCATGTCGTTGGTGAAGCGGCTCATCAGGTCGCCGGACTGGTGGGTGTCGAAATACCGCAGGGGCAGGGTCTGGAGCCTGTTGAACAGATCCTGCCGCAGGGTGGCCACGGTCCGCTGGGAGATGCGGACCATCAGGCGGGAATAGGCATAGGAGCACCCGGCGGAGGCCAGGAACACGCCGCCCATGGCCACCAGCATCCAGAACAGGCCCTTGAAGTCCCCGGCCACAATGTGGTTCAGGGCGGGCTTGAGGAAATAGCTGCCGGCCACGGAGCCCACGGAGCTGAGGATCAGGCACACGGCCACCACGATCAGCGCGCCCTTGTAGCGGCCGATGTAGCCCAGGAGCTTGCCCACGGTGCCCCGGAGATCCTGGGGCCGCTGATAGCCGTGTCCCCGGCCGTGGGGGCCGCCGGGACGGACCTGCTTCTTGCTGTCAGCCATTGATGGTCGCTCCTTCCTGCTGAGATTTATAGACCTCCTGATAGATCCGATTGGTGGCCATCAGCCGGTCATGGGTGCCTGCGCCGGAAATTTTGCCGTCGTCCAGCACCACGATCAGATCCGCATCCATAACGGAGGAGATGCGCTGGGCGATGATGAGCTTGGTGGACCCGGGCAGGGCCTGGCGCAGGGCTGCGCGGATCCTGGCGTCGGTGGCGGTGTCCACGGCAGAGGTGGAGTCGTCCAGGATCAGCACCCGGGGCCGCCGGAGAATGGCCCGGGCAATGCACAGGCGCTGCTTCTGGCCGCCGGACACGTTGGCGCCGCCCTGCTCAATGTGGGTATCGTAGCCGTCGGGCATGCGGGAGATAAACTCGTCGGCGCAGGCCATGCGGCAGGCCTCCTCCATCTCGGCGTCGGTGGCGTCCTCCCGGCCCCAGCGGAGATTTTCCCGGATGGTGCCGGAGAACAGGGTGTTCTTTTGCAGCACCATGGCGCAGCCCTGGCGCAGAGCCTCCATGGTGTATTCCCGGACGTCATGTCCGCCTACGGACACAACGCCCTCCGTGGCCTCATACAGCCGGGGAATCAGACTCACCAGGGTGCTCTTGGCGCTGCCGGTGCCGCCCAGGATGCCAACGGTCATGCCGCTGTCGATATGCAGGCAGACATCCTCCAGGTTCCAGGCGTCGCTGTCCTTGTGGTATTTGAAATAGACATGATCAAAGTCCACGTCGCCGTTTTCCACGGTCAGGGCCGGGTCGGCGGCGGAGTCGGTGATCTCGGGCTGCTCCTCCAGCACCTCCACAATGCGCTTGCCGCAGGCGATGGACCGGGTCAGCACCATCATCACCATGGCCACCATCATCAGGGACATGAGGATTTCGGAGGCGTAGGTGAAGAAGGCGATCAGGTCGCCGGAGAGCATGGAGCCGCCCACCACATAGTGGCCGCCCAGCCACATGATGGCCATGATGGTGCCGCCCATAATGAGGGTCACCAGGGGGATAAACAGCACCACGAAGCTGTAGGCCCGCTCCGCCGTATCCCGGAGGGTGTCGCTGCGCTGGGCAAACTTCTCCTGCTCCCGGTCCTCCCGGACGAAGGATTTCACCACGCGGATGGCGTTCAGATCCTCCTGGACCACCAGGTTCAGATCGTCGGTGGACTTTTGCAGGGCGGTGAAAAACGGCCCCACATAGCGGATGACGATGGCCACCAGGATCAGCAGCAGCGGCAGCACCACCAGGAATACCTGGCTCAGCTGCAAGCTGATGGTCAGGGCCATGACCAGGGCAGTGATCAGCATTACCGGGGCCCGGACCAGCATGCGCATGCCCATCATCAGGGTCATCTGCACCGACGAAACGTCGTTGGTGAGCCGGGTGATCAGGGATGCGGTGGAAAAATGCTCAATGTTGGCAAAGGAGAACCGCTGCACCTGGGCATATTCCGCGGCGCGGACGTTGGCGCCGAAGCCCATACCGGCCCGGGCGGCCAGAGCCGCCGCCCCCACGCCCATCACCAGGGACGCCAGGGCCATGAGGATCATTTTCAGGCCCATGGCCAGAATGTACTCCTTGTCGCCGTTGGCAATGCCCACGTCCACGATCTGGCTCATGGCCTTGGGCAGCAGCAGCTCCAGCACGGCCTCGCCGGCTGAGCACAGAACGCCCAGGATGATCCAGATACGATATCCCTTGGTATAGGGAGCTAATTTACGAATCATGCGTTGTCCTCCTCCGATGTCAGGTTTTCCGCCGCCCGCAGCAGGAGCCGGCGGAGCGTATCCACCTCCTGGGGGGTCATGCCCCGCTGGACCAGGGCCTCTATTTCATGGGTGATGGAAACGAAGTCGTCATAAAACTGCTGGCCGCATGCCGTCAGCCGCAGGATGCGGCAGCGGGCGTCGGTTTCGCCGGGGGCGCGGGTCAGCATGCCCTTTTCCACCAGACGGTCCACAATGCCGTTGACGGTGGAGGGCTTCACGGCCAGATGCTGCTGCAGCTGCTTCTGGGTCACGGGGCCGGGCTGGCGGTGCAGATACGTCAGGGTCCGGCACTGGATGGGCGTGACGCCATAGCGCCGCAGCTTTTTGTCCATGCTCAGATATGCCCGATGATTGCAGTAGCCCAGCAGCGGGCCGATGAGCTCGGGCTTCTTCTCGCAGTCCATATAGCTTTCTCCTTTCTTCTGACTTTTAATACTTAGCATACTAAATGTTAGCGAGCTAAATATTACCACCATGGCTGCCGGCCGTCAATAGGCAGATTGCCGGTTTCCTGTGAACGTTCTGTAAACTGTGGGCCGGACCGCTTGACTTTTTCCCGCCGGGACGGTATGATAGGCCCGTAATCCGAAAGCTGTTATCATTGTTATTCTCTCTCCTTTTACCACAAAACAAACCGCCGGTCCCCCCTTTCCCGGGACCGGCGGTTTGTGTCGTCTTGACAAAGGTACGAAATCGGACTATAATACATTTGGTATGATTTCGGACAGAAGGGAGGCGGCAGCCTATGCAATATACATCCCGGGACCTGCGGCGGTATAACCACCTTTTGCAGGAAACCGACGCGGTTTATCATGAAATGGCCCAGCACTGGGGCCTGCCGGACAGCGTGATGGGTGTGCTGTATACCCTGTGCGACACCGGGGGGCGCTGCTCTGTGCGGGAGGTCTGCCGCCTGGGAGGCATGAGCAAGCAGACCGTCAACTCCGCCCTGCGGCGGATGGAGCGGGAGGGCCTGATCTATCTGGAGGCCGCCGGACGGGGCAAGGACGTGTGCCTGACGGAGGCGGGAGAGGGACTGGCCTGCCGGACCGCCCTGCGGGTAATCCAGGCGGAGAACCAGGTGTTTGCCGCCTGGCCCCAGGCGGATGTGGAGCAATATCTGGCGCTGACCCGACGCTTTCAGGAGGCCCTGGGGGAAAAAGCGAAGGAAATCAAGGAGGAGTCATGAGCAAAGCGTCCATTCAATTATCGGACCACTTCACCTGCGGCAGGCTGATCCGGTTTACGCTGCCGTCCATCACCATGATGATCTTTACCGCGGTTTACGGCGTGGTGGACGGCTTTTTTGTGTCCAATTACGCGGGAAAGACGCCCTTTGCGGCGGTGAATCTTATCATCCCGGTGCTGCTGGGCTTAGGCTGCGTGGGGTTCATGTTCGGCACCGGCGGCGGCGCGCTTATCGCCAAGACCATGGGCCAGGGGGACCGGGAACGGGCCAACGACATCTTCTCCATGATCGTGTACGTCTCGGCGGCCATCGGCGTGGTGCTGGCGGGCCTGGGCTTTCTGATCCTGCGCCCGGCGGCGGTGCTGATGGGGGCGGAGGGGGAGCTGCTGGAGCAGGCCCTGATCTATGGCCGCATCAACCTGATCGCCCTGCCGTTTTATGTGCTGCAATATGAGTTCCAGTGCCTGTTTGCCACGGCGGAAAAGCCGCGGCTGGGGCTATATATCACCGTGGCGGCAGGCGTCACCAATATGGTGCTGGACGCCCTGTTCGTGGCGGTGTTTTCCTGGGGCGCGGCAGGTGCGGCGGCGGCCACAGCCCTGAGCCAGTTCATCGGCGGCAGCCTGCCCCTGGTGTACTTCGCCCGGTCCAACAGCAGCCTGCTGCGGCTGGGCAAATGCCGGATGGACCTGCGCGCCCTGCTGAAAACCTGCTCCAACGGGTCGTCGGAGTTTATGAGCAACGTGTCCATGTCCCTGGTGAGCATGCTGTATAACGTGCAGCTGATGAAGTACGCCGGAGAGGACGGTGTCTCTGCCTACGGCGTGCTGATGTATGTAAATATGATCTTCCAGGCCATCTATATCGGCTATTCCGTGGGGACGGCCCCTGTTGTGTCGTTCCACTATGGGGCCGGAAACCGCGGGGAGCTGCGGGGCCTGCTGCGGCGCAGCGGCGGCCTGCTGGCCGTGTGCGCGGTGTGCATGCTGGCGGCGGGGCAGGTTCTGGCCGCGCCGCTGTCCCGGCTGTATGTGGGGTATGACCCGGGACTGTTCCGGATGACGTCCCACGCCTTCACCATTTTCTCGTTCTCGTTCCTGTTCTCGGGCTTCGCCATCTACGGCTCGTCCTTCTTCACGGCCCTGAACGACGGGCTCACCTCGGCCATCATCGCGTTCTTGCGGACCCTGGTGTTCCAGGTGGGAGCGGTGCTGCTGTTCCCGCTGTTGTGGAGGCTGGACGGCATCTGGATGTCCATCGTGGCGGCGGAGGTCATGGCCGTTGTCGCCACGGGTATCTTCCTGCTGGCCAAGCGGAAACGGTATGGCTACTAAAAAAACGGAAAAATTTCAAAAAACCCCTTGCATTCCCCGAAAAGGTGTGGTATAGTAATCAAGCTGACTTGAGTGATTCGGTTGGCTATCCGGGTGTGGCGAAGTTTGGTATCGCGCTTGAATGGGGTTCAAGAGGCCTTGAGTTCGAATCTCAACACTCGGACCATTGAGAAGTCCTGAAACTGCTATGGTTTCGGGACTTCTTCTTTTTTGCCCGCATGGGCGCAGCAGCTGGGTTTCTAACACTTTTCTAACGCCTGCCAGACAGCAGGGCGGACATTTCATCGGCAATGGACTGCTTGCGCGCTACATCCAGGTGGCCGTAGACGTTGGCCGTCATCTTGATATCACTGTGGCCCAACCACTCCTGCACGTCCTTGAGGGTGAAGCCGTGACTCAACAGGAGACTGGCGCAGCTATGCCCTTACGGTATAATTACGACAAACCGGAAAAGCCCCG
>OLOS01001881.1_pt1 | contig 15749 bp, 13 predicted proteins | sample 1672631 | NCBI WGS metagenome assembly OLOS01 (sample SAMEA3136707, study PRJEB25190) | human gut metagenome | biome: human gut; feature: human-associated habitat; material: faeces | place: Austria | collected 2013 | reverse complement strand
TAGGCGTTAAGTTAAATTTAATGATCTAGTAGCAACATTTTTCATAAACTTAGCGTTTAGAAACAAAGTATGAACAGAAAATGCCTGTTTCTATGGCAACACTTCAGAGTAGATATCAATCTATTCCATTTGGCTGGAAAGAAATAGATATTGCAGCAATTGTTGCAAGACTTATTCAGGCACAAAGAGTCACTGTAAAACATTCTGGACAAACAATACAGCCTAATGATTACCATCTAGTAGATTATTTACGTAAAAAGAGTGAAATAGGACAGACAAATGTTTCTATTAGAGAAACTATACCTGCTAGAAAAATGAAGCAAGTTAAAGATATTTTAAAAGAATATTTTGATGTTATGGACATTCCTGCGGATGAGGATGGTTTAGTAGCTTATATAGTGGAGCATTTTAAAGATGAAAAGATTCATCTTGAAGAATTAAAAAAACAAAATGATTCAGCTGTTCATCCAGGTGCAAGTGAGATAGAAGAAGCATTGTCTTATGTAAATAAAGTCTTATTAGCTAAAGATGACAATATTGCGTTGGTAAATATTATTTGTGAATTAGGAGATGATCTTTTAGACTCAAAAGAGTCAATGGAAGATGTAGAAAACTTCTATGCTACACAGATCAAATTATATGATAATGCATCTGAAACAAGACTAAATGTGATTTCTTATGAAAGGGATTATTTATATGATATTCCAGTAGTAAGAGAGGCTGTAGATCAAATTACTGACATCATTAAGATTACTGATAATTTTAGATATAATCGCATTCCTCAATTAAATGATTGCATTTCTATCATTGAAGAAGAAAAGTCACATGTGGTAGATTCAAAGAAGAAAGAACTAAATAATTTAATAGATTCTTGTATGTCTGAAGTAAAATATAAAGCTGATTCTAGTGTAAAACTCAAAGATATACTAGCTTCAGCTAAGGATCAATTTAATAGAAAAAAAGATGAAGTTAATAGAATGAGTGGCTTAGTTGCATTAGATGCAAAGAAGAATACTATTACTGATTTGAAAGATAAGATTATTAGTGATATGGATAAGGTACTTAATCAGGAAAAAGTATCAAAGAATGATAAATCTGTAACTCCAAAAAAGAGAAAGAAACAGGTACGTCAATTACAGCGTGCTGTAGTATTCAGTCAGGCTAATTTATCTAGTGCAGCTGATGTAGAACGCTATTTAGCAAACATAAAAAATAGATTATTAAGTTATATTAATGATGATGAAGATATAGAAATTAAGTAGGAAGGAGTCTATGTATGAACAAATCAGCAATTAAAACCTATGCAGTATGGGCAAGAACTGAATTAATAAAACTTGTTACTCAAAGAGCTTATGAATATGAAGTGACAGAAGACAATACTCCTGCTTATAATACAGATTCTGTACATGGAAGACCTCTTGAGAATGAAGAAAAGAAACAGCTTAATGAACTTATTGATGAAGTTAATAAGCATGGATTTGAGCATGTTATAGAAGAAGTGGCATATACATGGTTTAATCGTTTTATAGTTCTCCGTTATATGGAAGTGAATAATTACCTTCCTCAGAAAGTAAGAGTATTTACTAATGAGAATAATGAATTCAAACCTGAATTATTAACAGATGCAATTCACATTGAATTAGATGGATTGGATAAACAGAAGGTATTTGATCTTATCGATCATAATAATCAGGAAGACTTATACAAATATCTATTGCTTACTCTATGTAATGATATGAATCAATATCTTCCTGATATGTTTGCTTCTATCAGTGATTATAAATCATTATTGATGCCTAATAATTTATTAAGAGAAGATAGCATTATAGGTAGAATGATAACAGATATTGATGAAGATAGTTGGAATGATCAGGTACAGATTATCGGTTGGTTATATCAGTACTATAACTCTGAACTAAAAGATATAGTTATGAAAAAGAAGAACTATACTAAGGATGATATACCAGCAGCTACGCAGTTATTTACACCAGACTGGATTGTTCGTTATATGACTGAAAATTCATTAGGAAGATTGTGGCTGGATGGACATCCTGATTTTGATCATAGTAAATGGAAGTATTATCTAGAAGAAGCTGAGCAGGAACCAGAAGTCCTTGAACAGTTGAAAAAGATAAGAGAAGAACATGAAAAATTAAAACCTGAAGATATTAAAGTGATAGATCCATGTATGGGTTCTGGTCACATTTTAGTATATGCATTTGATGTGTTAATGGATATCTATAGAGATAGTGGATACACTGATAGAAATGCAGCTAAATCGATTCTAGAGAATAATATTTATGGATTAGAAATAGATGAACGTGCTTATCATCTGGCATATTTTGCATTAATGATGAAAGCAAGAAGCTATAACAGAAGAATATTATCAAAGAATACAAAAGTTAATATCCTAGAAATAAGGGAACCTATAAGGGAATTTAAAGAAGAGTATGATCATTATTTAGGAGATTACGCAGAATTATCACATTATCTTGTGAATGAGTTTGCAGAAGCAAAAGAATTAGGTTCAATTATTAATCTTTCATGCACATCTGAACAGTTAGAAGAATTGGAAGTTTATCTTAACAGTTTAAAGAGTAGTTCTATGAATCAGGATATGATATCAGATGCTGAGATAGAGGAGATAATTGAACTATTATTGCCTTTAGTAAGGCAGGGGAAATTATTAGTAGAGAAATATGATGTTGTAATTACTAATCCACCATATATGCCACCTTCTCCAATTCAGAAAAAGTATGTACAAAAGAATTATCCTGATTCAAAATCAGATTTTTTTGCGATATTTATTGAAAAATGTCATGAATTAACAAAGAAAAATGCTTATCAAGCGATGATTACAATGCATTCATGGATGTTTTTATCAAGTTTTGAGAAACTTAGAAAAAAGTTGTTGAAGGACAATACTATTGTTAATATGGCACATTTAGGTGCGAGAGCATTTGAAGATATTGGTGGGGAAGTAGTACAAACAACATCCTTTATTTTATTAAATAATCATACTTTTTGTTATAAATCCAAATTTAAAAGATTGGTAGATTTTAATGCACAGGAAAATAAAAGAATTGAGTACTTAAGTGATGGTAGTATTTTTATTTCAACCCTTGAAAACTTTAATAAGATTCCTGGAAGCCCTATAGCTTATTGGGCTTCAAATAAAATTTTTAACTTATTTGATAATGGTTTATTAGAAGAAAAAGTGAAATTTGCTAAAGGGATGGACACAGGGAACAATGATTTGTTTTTGCGTGTGTGGTATGAAATTAATCATAATCTTTTTAATAAAAAATGGTGCTTTTATAATAAGGGTGGAGAATTTAGGAAATGGTATGGCAATTTATGGTATGTAATTGATTGGGAAAATAATGGAAAAAAAGTAAAAGAGTACTCAAAATCAAACATTAGAAATAGTATGACGTATTTTAAACCAGGATTTACATGGACGTTATTAAATATAAATAATTTTGGTTTAAGATATCTTGAAAAAGGTGGAGTTTATGATGGCAATGGTTGTATGATGTTTGTTGATGACAATAGAGAATTGATATTTGCATATATGAACAGTAAAGTGTTTTTATATATAGCAAAAATGATAAGTTCTACTATGGCTTGGGTGATAGGAAATTTAAAAATTGTTCCATATATTGAAATTCATGACAAAAATATTGATTTTCATATAAAAAGGTTAACTAAAAAAAATTATCATTTATCAATAAGTGATTGGAATTCATTTGAAATTTCATGGGATTTTGCAAATCATCCATTAATAAAAAATCACGCAGATACAATAAATGAAGCTTACTTATTATGGGATAAAGAATGTTCCGATAGATTTAATCAACTAAAAACTAATGAAGAAGAATTGAATAAGTTTTCATAGATTTATATGGATTACAGGATGAGTTGATTCCTGACGTTGAAGAAAAAGATGTAACAGTTCGTAAGGCTGATTTAGTTCGTGATGTTAAATCATTTATTAGTTATGCAGTTGGCTGCATGTTCGGACGTTATTCACTAGATATAGAAGGACTAGCTTATGCTGGTGGTGAATGGGATAACAATAAATATAAGACATTCATTCCTGATGCTGATGACATTATTCCTATCTGTGATGAAGATTATTTTGAAGATGACATAGTAAGCCGATTTATAGAATTTGTTAGATGTGTATATGGTAATGATACATTAGAAGAGAATCTTCAGTTTATCTCTGATGCACTAGGAGGCAATGGTAATCCAAGAGATGTATTACGTAATTATTTCTTAAAGGATTTCTTTAAAGATCATTGTAATACATATCAAGTGACGGGTTCAGGTAAAAGACCTATTTATTGGCAGTTTGAAAGTGGCAAGAAAAATGGATTTAAGGCATTAGTATATATTCATAGATATACACCTGATTTGATTGCTAGAATGAGAACAGGATATATACATCCATTGCAGTCACAGTATAGAACGCAGATAGAAATGTTGAATAATCAGATAGATGAAGTATCATCAACGAGTGAAAAAGTTAAATTACAAAAACAGTTAAAGAAGATAACTGAACAGGCAGAAGAACTTGGAAAATATGAAGAAAAGATACATCATTGGGCAGATAAGATGGAACCAATGGATTTAGATGATGGTATAAAAGCAAATTATGCTAAATTCCAAGAACTACTTGCAAAAATCAAATAGAAATGAAAGGAGTAGTTTTATGACTTATATTGATGAAATTATTTCACAGTGTGAGGAATTAATAAAATTAAATATAACTAGTTCGTCAAGTGAATTTAAAAGCTGGAAAAATAGAACTGAACGTTATTTATATAACAACTATGGTGAAGAAAGCATTGAATTTAAACAATTTAATGATATAAATTATTCATTAAGTATTTGTACCCTTTATACTGAAGAATCTGAATTTATAAACGCTTGCCATAATGGTTTAAAAGTTGCATTGGAAATGTTAAATGATTTAAAAAGAAGTAGTGATGTAAGCAAATCAGATGCTATAGAATCTTATGATAATAAGAATGTATTTATCATTCATGGTCATGATGGTGAATTAAAGGAATCTGTAGCACGTACATTAGAAAAGTTTTCTATTAATCCAATAATTTTAAGTGAACAAGAAAACTCTGGACAGACAATTATTGAGAAATTTGAAAATAGTTCTGATGTTGGATGTGCCATAGCTCTTTTTACTGCAGATGATAAAGGAAAAGGAAAAAATCAAAGTAAATATAAAGATCGTGCAAGGCAAAATGTAGTATTTGAAACAGGTTATTTTATGGGTAAAATCGGAAGAGAAAGATTAATAATTATTGCTGATAGAGGGATAGAAATCCCTTCTGATTTACAAGGTGTTTTATGGACAGATAGTACAAATTGGAAATTTGATTTAGCTAAGCAATTAAAAACTATAGGATATGATATTGATTTAAATAAATTGATGTAATTTATTATTAAGAAAATTAAGAAGGAGAGGTTCGGTATGGCTATAGAAGATATAAAAAAAGAATTAGAAGAAAGGTTTGCTGAACCTTTGGATGAATTCTATAAAAGAAGAATTATATTCTGGAATGATGAAGATAGAGACTTTGAAGAAGAAGTCACTCATTTAACGTTATCAAACGCTAAAGTGATAATGTTAAATGAAAAAAATCAATTTGCTTCTAAACAGTTATTATCAAGTACTGATCAAGAGTCAAATTATCTTGTATATAACCCATTAGTAGAAGATCCAGAACATGATTGGTTCTTAGATATTAAATTATATAGTGAAGAATATCGTGCAGACCAGATATCTCGCTGGATGCAGGATATGAAGATTGCGAATGTTCAAGAACTGCGTAAAGAAATCAAACAGTATAAAGGATTCTTTAATGCAGCAAGTAGACGTAAACGTATAGCTGCATTTGATGGTACCATTGATAAGAAAACCACTCTTTATATGTCCATACTTTCAGCTATATGTAATATAAAAGAAAGGAAACCAGAAAGCATTATTAAAGAAGTATTACTAGCAGGTAATGATTTAAATAATGAAATTAAGATGGACTTATTAAAGTATGGTGCAACTGATATGTTCTGGAAGATGGTACATAGTACCACAGGTTTTAATGCATCTGAAAATATTGATGACTTAATGAATCATGTTGTCTTAAGCGCTATTTCAAGAACGATATCTAGTGATGTATTATCTGGACTAGAAGAAAGATACTCTGATATTCATAGTGGATTTTGTTATGATATGATCTTTAGTTGGATTCATGGTACTGATCAAGATACATTCAAACCTATTAGTGATTTTGTAACAGCTGATTTAAATCTGTTAGATAGATTTAATAAGTTTGAAATAGAATATTTGATAGATACAGATGTATTACCTGCTATTGATGAAGTTATTCTCTCTAAGTTAATGCATTACATTATCTCTCAAAATATAAGTACAGATACTATTATGAGTATTGTAGAAAAGAGAAGAACATCTGCTTGGTATGAAAACTATTCTTATTTTTATGAGGGTATTTATCAAGTTGCGTTAATGAATAGATTCTATGAAACTCATGTAAATAGTTTCCATCATGTTAATGCTAAAGATATGTGGGATACATATACTTCTGATTATTATCAGATGGATACATATTACAGAGAATTCCATAATGAATTCTCTAATTGCTTACAAGTAACACATCCATCATTAGATGATGATTTTAAAGACTTAGCAGATTATGTAGAAAAAGAATATAAAAATTGGTATTTAGAAAAATTAGCTTCTAATTGGAATAAAGTAATAGAGAAGGATTTAAGTACCACAGGTCATATTACAGGTATTGCACAACAAACAGATTTCTATAGAGATATTGTAAAGAAAGTAGATGGTAAGGTATTCGTTATTGTGTCTGATGCTATGCGTTATGACGTTGCATATACTCTTGCAAGACAATTAGAAGTAGAAACTAATGCAGATGTAAAAATAAGTGCACAACAAGGTATATATCCAACTATTACTAAATTTGGTATGGCAGCATTATTACCACACAAGAAACTAGAAACAGTTGTACAGAATGAATCTATTAAAGTATTAGTAGATGGTCATACAAGTGAAATGAGTGATAGAGATGGCATACTAAAGAGTTATAGCGAAAATAGTATAGCTTTAAAATATAAAGATATCATTGGTATGAAACTTGATGAGAGACGTAATGCCATTAAGGGAAAAGATATCATTTATATTTATCATGATAAGATAGATGCTTCAAGTCATAACGATGAAAGTACAGTCTTCGATGCATGTACAAATACTGTGCAGGAATTAAAGAATTTAGTAAATATTATTTGTGGTAGTTTAAATGGCGTTAATGTCATTATTACTTCAGACCATGGATTCTTATATACATATAAAGGATTGAATGAAGAAGATAAAATGGAACGTTCTTCATTCAAGAAAGATATTATTGAACAGGGACGTCGTTACGTAATAACCGATGATCAAGCTGATCCAGACTTCCTAATGCCAGTAAAAGGTATTTACAATGATTCCAATATGCTAGGATTTGCGCCTAGAGAGAATATACGTATTAAAGGTGCTGGTGGTATTAACTTTGTACATGGTGGTACAAGTCTACAAGAAATATGTGTACCAGTTATTGAATATAAATTCTTAAGATCAGGTTATAAGGCACTTAAACTTAATAAAGATAAATATGATACTAAGACAGTACCTATCGCATTACTATCTTCTAATAGAAAGATAAGTAACATGATATTTAATTTAAGTTTCTATCAAAAGGAACCTGTTAAGGATAACTATGTAGCATGTACATATATTGCTTATATTGAAGATTCTTTAGGTAGAGAAGTGAGTGATAGACAAAAGATTATTGCAGATAAGACAAGTACTATCGCAAAAGATAGAGAGTTTAAATGTACATTTAACTTAAAGTCTCAGAAGTTTGATAGTAAGGATAGCTATTATCTTGTGATTATTGATGAAGAAGGTAAACAGGTACCTATAAGGGAAGAAGTACATATTGATATTGCAATGGCTATTGATGAGTTTGATTTCTTTAGTTAATTAAAAGGGCTTAAAGCCCTTTTACATGGAGTGTTTGGTAAATAATCAGGTTCAATTCCTGATCATTCCATCAAGTATATCGTATTATTTAGGAGGTTCTTATGACAAATCGAGACGAAATAAAAACGAAGTTACGTGATAATTTTGCTGGTAGAATAGTAAGAAAAGACCTTACTAAAAAGATAAAAGAAGGTGCTAATGTTCCTGTTTATGTGCTTGAATTCTTATTAGGACAGTATTGTGGTTCTGATGATGAAGAAATCATTGAACAGGGAATAAACAAAGTTAAGAAGATTCTATCTGATAACTTTGTAAGACCTGATGAAGCACAAAAAACATTATCTACATTACGTTCAAAAGGCTTCTTTACAGTCATAGATAAAGTTACTATCAATCTTAATATACGAAAAGATAGATATGAAGCTGAATTCTCTAACTTAGGAATAAAAGAGATTCCTGTATCAGAAGAATATCCAGAAAAGTATGATAGGTTATTATGTGGTGGTATTTGGTGTATTGTTCAATTAGAGTATGAATATGATGAAGAAGATAAGTTCTCAAGTCCTATCAAGATTGTTAAATTGAATCCAATACAGATGCCACATGTTGATATCAATGAATTAAAAGAAGGACGTAAAGCATTTTCTAAGAATGAATGGATTGATGTTATATTACGTTCTATTGGAATGGAACCTGATCAATTAAACGAAAGAGAAAAGTGGTTATTACTATTACGTTTAGTACCACTTATAGAGAATAACTATAACTTATGTGAATTAGGTCCTAGAAGTACAGGTAAATCACATGTATATAAGGAAATATCTCCAAACAGTATTCTAGTATCTGGTGGTCAAACTACTGTTGCTAATTTGTTCTATAATATGGGTAAAAGAACAATAGGATTAGTAGGTCTTTGGGATTGTGTTGCTTTTGATGAAGTAGCAGGTATTAAATTCAAGGATAAAGATGGTATCCAGATTATGAAGGACTATATGGCATCAGGATCTTTTGCTCGTGGCAAAGAAGAAAAAGCAGCCAGTGCATCTATGGTATTTGTAGGTAATATTAACCAGAGTGTAGATGTATTATTAAAAACATCTTCTCTTTTTGATCCATTTCCAGCAGAAATGGGTACAGATACAGCCTTCTTAGATCGTATACATTGCTATTTACCAGGTTGGGAAGTACCTAAGTTTAGACCGAATCATTTTACTGATGACTATGGTTTTATTACGGATTACTTTGCTGAATTTATCCGTGAACTAAGAAAAACACAAGAAAGTGATGCTTTAGATAAATACTTTAAACTAGGTAAGAACCTAAACCAACGAGATACTATAGCTGTAAGAAAAACAGTATCTGGTTTAGTTAAACTTGTATATCCTAATGAAGACTATACAAAAGAAGAATTAGAAGAAATTCTTCGTATAGCTTTAGAAATGCGTAGACGTGTAAAAGAACAATTAAAGAAAATTGGTGGTATGGAATTTTACGATGTGAATTTCTCTTACATGGACAATGAATCATTCGAAGAGAAGTTTGTATCAGTACCAGAACAAAGTTCTAGTACTCTTATCCCAGATGGTATACGTAGTCCAGGACAGGTTTATACTGTATCTCCCGGAAAGTCAGGAATGATTGGATTATTTAGATTGGAATCACAAATTCTACCAGGTAATGGTAAGTTAACATGTAATGGAATAGGTGCAGATAGGGAAGCTAGAGAAAGTACTCAAAATGCATTTAATTATTTGAAGGCCAATAGCAATCATATTAGTCAGTCTATTAGTACAACTAATAAGGATTATATTATCCAGTATCAAGATTTACAGGGTATTGGTATGACAAGCAAATTGTCTTTATCTACTCTCATAGCATTATGTTCTATAGCTTTGAATAAGCCTACATTGAGTTCTATGGCAGTGTTAGGAGATATTAGTGTAAGTGGTACGGTATCGAAAGTAGAGAATCTAGCTAATACTTTACAGGTATGTTTGGATTCTGGTGCTAAACGAATACTACTACCTACTGTTTCTGCTGTGGATATCGGAACAGTACCTTCTGAATTGATAGGAACATTTAATTTAGTATTCTATCAGGATGCGAGTGATGCAGTGTTTAAGGCGTTAGGAGTTGAATAACCAAAGTTTTGTGAAAAGGAGGAAAAGATAATGGAACCTACTAATATAATACAAATTCTGAATCAAATCCCTGGCTTTTCAAACAGTGTTTCTTTAATAATTGGGTCTATAATAACAGCAGTCTTTTTAAGAAGAAACACTCAAGCACAAGAATTTGAAAAGATTAAAGCAAATAAGTTTGCTGAAGTGGCTAATGATTTACTTGAATCAGGGAAAATGACTTTGACTGAATATTATAAAACCAAAAATTTCTTAAAAATAGCAGAAATGGCAGATAGCATGGTTCAAGAGAAAAGAAATAACTCAATTGATAAGCAATATAGCTTTGATTGGTTTATTAGATATTATGAAGCATCCGGAAATATTAGTGATAAAGAAATGCAAGTTTTATGGGCCAAGATATTAGCTGGAGAAATAGAGAAACCCTCTTCATATTCTTTAAGAACGTTAGATGTATTGAGAAATATGAGTAAAGAAGAAGCAGAATGCTTTGTTAAAATATGTAATGCTTCTATTAAGATTGAATCTGAAAAATATGTAATTCCTGCTGATCAGGATTATCTTTCAAAGAATGGTATTGATTATTCGGATATTTTGATGTTAGAGGAGATTGGATTAATTAATAGTGGTTCTGGTATTCACATAAATGACGATTTAGAAAGTAATACTAGATATAAACTTTATATGTATGATAGTTTGATAGTAAAAGCTATTGCAAGCGAAAAAAGGAAATTTTCACTTAGAGTATATCCTTTTAAAAATGTAGGTAATGAATTGGCTACTTTAATCGATAGAGAAAGTAATGAAGAAAATTTTCTGAACTTGTGTAAAAAATTACAAGATAGTAATCCAGGAGTATTAATAACGGTTCATAGAATAATTCCATCGAAAAAAGAAGACATAATTTGTGAAGATGAGAATCTTTTAGATAGTATGAAAGATTCAGATTAAGTGTTTAGGATAAGGAAAACTTAAAATGCATTTATGTTTTCTATATGTTTTTTGTGGCTTGCAGTTTCTTAAATGATTAACTAGACTTTATTGATTATATGATATGTTGGTACGAATAAAGAACTAGCAAATTATTTAAGAGAACGTATAAAGTAGAGGATAACTAACATGAGAGAAGAAACAGTAAATAGAATTAGAAAATTCACAGAAGACAGAGACTGGGATCAATTCCATTCACCAGCTAATCTAGCTAAGTCTATAGTAATAGAAGCAGCAGAACTATTAGAATGTTTCCAATGGTCTGATGATAACTATGATTTACAGCATGTTAAAGAAGAATTAGCTGATGTGATTGTATATAGTCAGAATCTATTAGATAAGCTAGGATTAGATGCTGATGATATAGTGAATATGAAGATGAGTCAGAATGAAGCTAAGTACCCTGTAGAGAAGGCTAAGGGTAAGAGTGATAAGTATACTGAGTTGCAATAAGTGATGCTGTTGTAAGTACAATTAAGTGAATATATAAAAGGGAAGAATCAGATTTGGTTGTTCCCTTTATATTTATAGAGAAAGACTGTCTTTAAAACGACAGTCTGCTTAAATAGTGTTTTTTAATTATTTTCGTTAAGTTTAAGAAATATGTTGTTACTAGATTATTAAATTTAGCTTAACATATGATTTTCTACTTCTTAAGAAGCAGGTTAAGCACACATTCACGAGAAATGAAATGTCATTGAGATTCTTAGAATGATTATGGATACTGAGGCTTTTAGCAATGAAATGGTGAGAGCTACGTCTATGCACATTTCACTTAAGGAAGCATATTACGAGTATCGTTACGGAATTCTTGCTGAATAAGATAATCTAAAACAACATTTACTTAAAAAAGAACAATTATTTTAACATATTGATTATTTGCTCGTAATTGCACCGGTAGTCGCAGACCTATGCACCACCCCTGTCGCATTAAGTGCACCACCTAACTCTTACCAGAATAATAGCCAATCATGATAGTCATGATTGGCTAAATAATTCCCTTATTTTATTCTAAAATTTTCAGTACCCATATCTATATCGATTCTATTATGTACTATTCTATCAAGCAGAGCTTCTGTCAATGTTGACTTATGCAGCTTATCATACCAGTCTTCAGTTGGATACTGACTACAGAAGATAGTTGAACACGTATCATGTCTTACTTCCATTAATTCTGAAATGAACTGCTTATCCTTATCACTCATTTCATACATCAACCATTCATCCAGTATCAAAAGTTCATACTTGGCATACTTCTGCACTGCCTGGGATAGGCTCTTTCCAGAGTTTCTCATGTTATCATATAGTTCAAGTAATCTAGGAAGTCTAATATAGAATGCCTTATGTCTTTGTTTAATAGCCTCATTAGCTATGGCACAGGCAAGCCATGTTTTACCTGTACCACAGGGACCATGTATAACCAGATTTGTATTCAGATTCATAAAGCTGCATGTAGCTAAAGAAGAAACAAGATCTTCAGTTATGAGACGATTCTCAGTGTAATGAACATCCCTTAGATCCGCTTCTAAATAGCGAAGCTTAGCTCTTTTCTTCAGTTTCTTTACTGCTTCGTTATATCTACACTGATATACCATATCTATAATCATCTTGATTTTCTCATCAAATGATAAAGTGATATAAGTAGTATTAGATTCAACTGTATTTACTGCATCAATGACATCAATAATGCCCATCTCAGATGCCTTTCTTATAGTTTCATTATCAATCATTTTGATCTGCCTCCATAGAATTCAGGCCCTCTTAAATGGCCTGTTGCTTTCTCTTCCTTTTTCATATTTTCCTGTAAATTCTGTCTATCTTGATTGTTGGCTAGAATGGCATTAAGATGTTTATATCTAGGTGATGGATATTTACTCAAAGCTATCTGGCAGGATATTTCGAGTCTTTCTTTTGAATATTTATCACTTAGATGCAGTACACTTAATGCAGGATTATATCCCTGTTCTTTGACTATGCTAGTTAGAAATATATTATCTATTACCTTTCTAGTGTAAGGACCAATTTTACTGGCCCATTTTTTTATACGCTCATCATCCCATTCTGTTACTTTGACAGACTCTGGCATATCATGATCATATGTGGAATATCTGTTTTTAACGTAATCTGGAAACACCTTATGTACATTAATGCGCTTATTCTGATAATAGGTAGTCAATGTGGTCTCAGTCACCTTAATATCTACCATCTTGCCTACATATTCATATGGAACTGAATACCAGTTCTTTTTATAAGCGATATGACAGTTAAGCTGTACCTTTCTTGAATAAAACCAGTGACATACCTCAAAAGGAAATTCAGGGAGTGGTCTTAGTGTTTTCTTCTCTACCTCTTCGAATACTTCCTTTCTGCTTCCATCTCTCTTCTGGAATGGTGTGGAGTTGAACACCTCAAGTCTTTCTCTAACTGCCTTATATAGTTCTTCAAATGAATTAAACTCTCTGTTTCTTAATGAAGCGATTATGACAGTAGCTATCTTTCCTACAGTGCCTTCAACACTTGCCTTCTGCTTCGGCTTTCTGACCTGTGCAGGCATGATGGCAGTCATATAATGATTTCCAAAATCACTGTAAGTATCAGTAAGGATGATTTCTCCGTTTTTAGGATGCATTACAACTCCTGTCTTAAGGTTATCGCAGACTACTCTTACTGTAGATCCACCAAAGTACTCAAACATGTGACGATTACAATTGATCCATGTATCCATCTTCATATCCTTTGTAGCTTCTACATATGAATACTGAGAGAATGGGAGTGTAGCTACAAATAGATATACCTTAACCACTTCGCCTGTAGAAGGGACAGTATAATGCATTGTAGGCCCACTCCAGTCTACTTCAGTACGAATACCTGGCTTATGCTGGATATGGTTGGTATAGTTGTGATTCTGAACATGTTCTGTGTATCCTCTGCAGAATTTTGAATAGCTTACTGGATACTTACCATCATTTATCTTGATGCAGTATTCATTCCACAATAGCTTCAGAGTGACTCCAGGTTTAGATAATTCATTATGAATATATTCATAATCTATAGGGGCATAGATGTCTTCACTTTCATAAAGATTAGGGAAGAACAGCTTTCCTAAATCCGTATCTGAATAACACTCTAATTTTGCAGTATCAAATTCTAATTCCTCCTTTCTTCGTTTTACTTTCGATGAGGTGTGCTTGCTTATGTGGTATTGCTTGGAAATGGTATTAAGAGAAATTCCCTGATCCATTAGCTGCAGGCACAGTCTCAGATTGAATTTTACAGCCATAATTTTTCGGCTCCTTTCATAATATTAGAGACATTGTCTCCAATATCATGATAGTACAAAAAGACCACCCATGAGGTGGTGCAGTTGTGTATATTCTGATTTTTAGACTAGTGGTGCAGTTGGTGATATAGGTGGTGCACTTTATGCGATTGGCGGTGCTGTTGCTTGCGAATAATCAAAAACATACTGGAATTATAAAAGACAATAAAACTAATATCCATTGAGCTACTTTCTTTGCAATTCCTTTCAATCCTGCCATTGAATTTTCTTTATTATTTATTCTTGATTTTATCCATCCTGTTAGTGTATCAAGAACATTTAATAGTAATAGCACCATAAATAAAATCCAATGTTTATCCATAGCAATTGTAAGAATAGATAATATAATCGAATACACTTTATCTATATTTCTAATAAACTTGTTCATTATTCAGTTTTCTCACTTTGTTAATAATACTATTATATTTTCTTACAATAGAACTATGATTGGCATAACCCACATGAATAGAAATAAGATCAAATGTTTTATTCTCAAAATTACGCAAAGCAATAATTTCAAGTTCATCTGGTAATAATTCTTTTAACCAATAATTAACTTTAGAGACAATATGTGAGTAGAACATATATTCATTCTTTTCGTGATCATTTAATTCTTTAAACTGTAGTGCTTGATTTAAGTTATCTATATGTAATTTAGCAATAGAGTAGAAGTTTAGAGTAAGTTCAATTTCTTCGTTAGAATAAATCATTGCCTACTTACTCCTCTTCTTATAAATTGTAAAACGTTTTACGTATGTATTATATTATATCTAATCGACACAATTGTGCTTTTGTGATTATTGTGATTTATCAAATTAATTATTTCAGTTTATTACAGCTCTAAGTTCATTATATTTAAACATATCATTCTGATAGTTAATCAAAAAAACATTTCACTAGATGAGTCAATTTGATACTTCCGTAAAATATGAGTTCAAGTTGATATACCAATGGAAGTCTTAAATAACTATTCTGAATACAAGCACAGCTAGGATCATGAAATGACCATCCTTAGTCAGAATGAATAATCAATCGAAATAGAAAATCATAATTTGTAATATATATCATCAATATTTGGTGTAGTTGAAACTTATCTATGTTAAAATTAATATATTATGAATAGCGAGGTATCTAAAAATGGAAATATTAACTGTTAAAAACAATAAAATGGATTATTCAACTTTCAAAAAAATCATCATTCTATTCTTTCCTACTA
>OLOS01001877.1_pt1 | contig 15776 bp, 8 predicted proteins | sample 1672631 | NCBI WGS metagenome assembly OLOS01 (sample SAMEA3136707, study PRJEB25190) | human gut metagenome | biome: human gut; feature: human-associated habitat; material: faeces | place: Austria | collected 2013 | reverse complement strand
CCATCTCTCCAATGAAGTTGTAGCGAATGTCAATTTGTTGTACGCGGTGTCCGCTAGATTTATCCGGCGCATGGACAATGATTTTCTCGATAAACTCCTGCACCATCACAGCGGTCAATTCTTTTGGCTCGGTGTACTTTCGGACGAGTTTCAAAAACTTCTCCGCATTGCCGGTGTGCTCCTGCGCCGCTGCAAGCTCACTGCGCAGCGTTTGAACGCTGGCGGCTAATTCTGTCTGTTCCTGCTCATAACCCGCTGAGAGCTTTGTAAAACGCTCGTCCGTCAACTTGCCGCACACGTTGTCCTCGTAGAGCTTGCGGATGATCGTATCAAGCTCCGCAATGCGGCGTTCCTGTCGGCTCAATGTGCGTTTCGTGCTGGCCTGTTTTGCCTCCAGTGCTTTCTTGCGCCCATCCATCAGCATCTCCGCAAAGGCTTCTTCATTGAAGTGGGCGAAAGAAATTACCTTTTGCAGATTCTCCAACACAAGCTGTTCCAGTACCACGGCGCGTATGTAATGGGCGCTGCACCCCTTTCGGTTGCGATAGCTTGAACAGGTGTAGTAAAAGTTTCGGTATTCTTGCTATACTCCATGATCTGCTTTAATTTCTGCAATGCTTGTATCCGTCTGTCGTTTACAGTGGATACAGACAAGCCTAAATACCGTGCAATTTTGCTATCGCTCCATTCAGCAAAGTACGATAACAGTAAAATATCCCTGTGCTTGGGCTGCAAATAGGACAATGCGTTTCCGATATGCGGCGTTACGACAAAGACCTGCTCCTTCACGCGGAAGGGCATCATCGTTTCCAGTGCATAGCTGTCTTCTGTTATCAGACTGTCAAAAATGCTCTCGTCAAAGTTTGATGCCGCGGCTTCCCGCTGCTCCTGAATGTCCAATTTTCTATGTATGTTCCGTGCCTTGTTTCGGAGGACCGTTTTCATAAAATCCTCAAAGGCGTATTGCTTATCAGCTTTTGATCTTCTGTCATTTCATATCCCTCTGATTTGTGCTTCTATATACCAACTACAAAATGAAACCTCCACTTTTCCGAAAATTCGCGCAAAGCGCAAAAACTTCCTATAAAAAACTTATTTTTGATGAAATCCGCGCTCAAAGAGAACAGAAAAATCCCCCCTCCAGTGTGAACTGGAGGGGGGAATCTTACGCTACGGGTTACTTCGTGTACTTCTGCATGAAACGCATCAGAATCGACGCAACTTCCGCGCGGGTCGCGTTGCCCTGCGGGGCAAGCGTGGTTGCGGTGCGGCCGTTGATAAGGCCAGCACTGACAGCCCAGCGCATCGCGTCGGTCGCCCAGCTCGAAACGCTGGAAGCGTCTGTGTAGCCGGAAATGTCAGCGGATGCAGACACATCATAGCCTTTCAGCTTCGCATAGCGGTAGAGCATGGCGGCAAGCTGTTCGCGGGTGATCTTGCCGGTCATATTCGTACCATCCGAAATGCCAGCGCCCATCGCCCATTCACGGCCAGCGGCGTACCACGTTGCGCCGCTGGAGGTATTGACACCCTCCATACGCGCCAGAATCGTGACGATCATGCTGCGGGTCGTGTTCGCGTTCGGGTTAAACTCGTTTGCAGATGTGCCGTTCATCAGGCCATTGTCGCAAACGTACTTCACGCCGTCATAGTACCAGCTGCCGGATGCAACATCCGTGAACGGAAGGTTGTCCTTGCTGGTATCCGGGGTCGAGGGCTTGGAGGGCTTCGACGGGCCGACGGGACGGAGCGGCGGAATTGCCGCGTATTCCTTTTCTGCCCGTACAAGGTCGCTGTAGCGCGTTACAAGTGCCTTTTGATCCTCGGTCAGCGCCTCATACGCAGCGCGGGCCATACGGATGGCCGGGCCGCTGTATCGGGTGACGGGGAACAGGCGCTCGATCATCTCGTCCACCTGCGCGGCAGCCTCGCGGTCAGCTTTGTCTTTGGCTTCAGCTTCCAGACGTGCAAGCTCTGCTTCTGCGGCGGTCAAAACATTGTAGTTTTCAACCAGCGGCTTCTGATCGTTCGTCAGTGCATCATACGCAGCGCGGGCAGCTTCAATAGCTGTTTTGCTGTCCAGTGTGACTTCGCCGATTTCGTTGATCTTTTCCATCACATCGTCAGCAGCTTTCTGGTCAACCAGTGCCTTGTACGCGGCTTCTGCGGCGGTCAGAGTATCCAGTTTCGTCACATACGTCTTTTGCGTGGGAGTCAGGTTGTCGTAAGCGGCACGGGCCGTTTCGATGGCCTGCTTGCTTTCCAGCGTGACGTCGCCGATTTCGTCAATCAAGCTATCAACCGCTGCGGCGGCAGCTCTGTCAATGCGCTCCTGCTCGGCAGCTGCCTCTTGCAGCTCTTTCAGCTTCGCTTCTGCCTCAAGAAGCGTGTAATAGCTGACCGGTTCAGCACACTCGACAATATACTGTGCGTACTTGTTCAGTGCATCGTAGCCAGCGCGCGCTTTCTGGATCTGCTCTGCGCTTTCCAGCGTGATTTCGTCAATCGGACCGATTGCGGCAATGTCAGCAATGACCTTATCCGCCGCAGCCTGATTGAGTCCGTCGATCTTTTCAATCAGCGCCATGAGTTTATTGTATTCGTTGACGGTCAGACGGTCTTTTTCCTCCTGCGTCAGCGATTCATAAGTCTCCTGCACCGATTTGATCGGCTCTACATCTTCCAGCGTTGCGCGGTAGACGGAGGGCAGAGCGGCGATCTTTACGGACAGATCGGCGGTTTTCTTGAAGCTGGCAACGCCGTTTTCTGCGTCAACGAGCTTCTGATAGTTGGTGACGTTCTGCTTGCTGGTGTCACTCAGCGCCTCATAGGCAGCTCTGGTGATGCTCAGACCGTTTTCCATGCTCTTGTAGTTGTAGCTTTCTACTTTGACGCAATACTTGTCGATCAGCCCCATGACGTATGCGGAGCCGTCGTCAACCTGTGCATTGACCACTTTCAGAACATACCATGTACCGTTCGCTGTCTGCGTGTTGCCAGCCTGCGCGTTCATGGTTGGCCAGCCCTTCACGCCGCACCCAACGTAGATGGTGTCGCCTGCGACAACGGGGATGGTCTGCGTCCGCTTATAGAAGCTGACACCCTCGGTGTTGTTGGTCACCTGCTCGTTGAGGAACGTCTTTACAAGGAAATTCTTGTTCGTGGCGGTCGGCGTGATTTTGATTTCGGCCTTTTCATCGTCGATCTGCAAGGTGTACTCGTTTGTCGAGCCGATCGTGCCGGACGTGAACGCCGGGAAGATCGTGCCGTTGGTCACGTCAAGCGCCCTGAGGGTGGTGTTCTGGTTGTTCCATGTGCCGCCGAGGTCCTCGCCGTAGCCGGTTCTGGTATACATGATGCGGATTTCATCGCCGTCGCCCAGCTTGCCGTTGGCAACCGTGAAGTTGCCAAAGCCCTCGTTGGTGAACCAGTCGTTCAGCGTTCCCATCCAGCCGGACTGGGAGCCGCCATCGAAAGCGGACAGGCCGTTGATCGACGAGATGTAGTTGCTGGACGCGCCGGTCTGTGACCAGCCGTGCTGATCGAGCGCGTCCACCACGCAGGTCATCATCGTGGAGGCTGCCGTCAAACCCACTTCAAAATGGTTGATCGGCGTACCCTCCCAATACGTTTTGCCTGTGGGCCAGAGATCGTGTGTAAAGGTCGTGTTCTCAATGGTAACGTACACAGTACCATAATCCTGCGCCATGTCCGCGTCCACAGCTGCCATCGCTTCAAGGGCCGCAGTCTTTGCAGCAGTGGCGGCGGTCACGTCCGCAGCCTTTTCGATGTTGGCAATGCCGTCATTGTACGCCTTGACCAGCATGTTCCAATTTGTATTGGAATAATTCGACTTGACATACGCCTGATACGCGGTCGTCAGCTCGTTCTTGAGCGACGTTTTTGCCGCGGTCAGTTCGTCCGGGGTCGCTACCTTTTCCAGATAGACCTTGACGACGATATTGTGCGGCATGACACAGTCAAAGGTGATGATTGCCGCCTTCATACCGCTTGCGCCCTTGCCGTCGTAACCGTTCGAGCTCGGCTCGTAGAAGAAGCGCCTTCTGGAGCTGTACTGGTTCGCGTCGGTATAGTTCGGAGTCTGAACCGTGACACCCTCGATGGGGCTGCCGTCCTCGTCCTCAACCTCGACCTTCACGACCGTCGCGTTGTAGCTGCACTCGTAAGCGCCGCCTTCCAGCTTGCGGGCGATGATCAGCTGATAGTAGGAGCCCTCCTGCACACGATAGCCATCCGTGCCGTCGAACGCGCCGAGCGCCGCGCTGGTGCGGATGCTGCTTTCCTTCGAGCCCGGAACATTGACACGGGAATCAGCATTCGCGTAATCGCTCAGAACATAGTTATAGCTCCGGTCGTTGGCGACGATGAAATCATTCTGGTAATCCGTGTCGCCCATAACCTTGACCGTCACAGTCGGATCGACCTCAGCGGGAAGGTTCGTGCCATCTTCGCCATAGGCTTCTTTCAGCTTTTCATACTTTGCTTTCTGCGCCGTGGTCATCTGGTTGATCTGGTGCTGCGTTGCGCTGTCGATCATGCTCTGGAGATACCGGAAGCGCTCCGCAAAGCCCTGCGTAAAGTCGCGCACATCATCGGGCAGACAATTCAGTGCGCCCTGAATGCTGTTCTCCTTCTGGAAGTCGCTGCTCTTGTGCGCCTTTTCCAGCTGCGCCACCAGTGCGTCAAACTCACGCACAAGGTTCTTTGCGGCGGTCAGATTGGTCACAGTCTGGAAAGCTTCGCACTTTTCGGCGTAGGTTTCGTCGATCTGCTTCCGTTCGTCGTCTGTGAACAGAGTGCGGTCAACGTCCTGATAGCTGTCGTCCAGCTCCTGCTTGAGCGCGGCAAGACCGGCGGTCAGTTCATCGCCGGATTTGGCGTTCACATAAATCCAGACGGAAGCACCGACTGTCATGCTCGGCAGCTCCTCGATCTGCGGGCCGCCGGACACGTCGGTATTGCCCCAGAAGCCCTTGTCCTCGCGCAGATCGGCGGCGTACAGATGCACCCAGCCTGAGCCATAGAGCGTGACGGTCACGTCGCCGTTTGCATCGGTCTGATAGCCGGTGTCAAAACTCGGCGCGGCAGCCTCGCCCGCAGCATCAGCGGCAGTGCCGCTGTTCTCCGGGGAAACATAAAGCTCCGCGCCGGAGAACGCGCTGTACTCGCCCGTGTAGCTCTGCAAGGACGCATACGCACGGGAAACGTGCAGCGTCAGCGGTTTGCCCTCGGTCACGGTCAGTATGCCGGTGACGGGTGCGCCGTCCTGCTCGAATCGAGCCGTCTGCATATAGCGCATGGTGTAATTCTCATTCAGGGAATTTCCTGCGCCCGCATAGGAAGAAACCTCCGGCTTCGGAAGCAGCACAAGCTCTACTGTGTCGCCGTCATGCAGCACATAACGGTCAGAGTAGTAGGTGAACGTATCGTTCTCATAATAATCATCAGAGAAGTAGCCGCTGAAGCTCTGCAAGCTATGCGCATAGACGCCATTGATAAGCGCGGCATAGCTGGCCGCACCGTAGCCGTCCAAACGTCCCTTGTTGTAGAGCTTGCTGCCAAGCTGCGTTTCCAGTGCGCCAAGCGTCTGGTCGCCCGTCAGCGTGACAGAACCCGTCCATGTCGTGCTTGTCCACTCGGAGTCTACATGATAGAAGTCCGGGTCTTTCAGACTGGCGCTGTCCGTAACACGGACATTCACGGTGATGCTGTCCGCCGTGTTCGTCAGGTCGAGATAGTAGGCATCGAACAGCTCCCGATATGCCGTTCTGATTTCCCTGTACTCGCTGGCGTTCAGATTCAGCTGCGTTTCCACATACTCCTGCCAGACGGCATAGGCAGCGTCACGCTTGGTTTTCAGCGTGTCGCGCCCATCCAGCGCCGTGTTGCCGATTGCCTTGTCTGCCAGATCACAGAGCGCCGGAATCGCGTCCAGTGCCAGCGATACGCTGCCATATCTGTCCAGCGCCGAGGCAAGTTCTTTGTACGCATTGGTCAGCTTTGTGGCATATCCATCCGCCTTGCCCTGATTGCCTGCGACGTTCTCCGTCGTAGGTTCAACCTTGCCGGTTTCGGCGTCTTTCTGGAACAGAGCGTCCAGATACGCATTTGCTTCGGTCAGTGCTGTGCGGTAAGCATTGACGGTCTTGTCGTTGTAACCCTTCAGATCGTCGTTAGACTTTTTGCACCGTTCAATCGTTTCATAGAGATTGGTGGGGTTGATCTGACCAATCGGGATCAGATTCGCCATGGCTGCGGTCAATGTTTCCAGCGCAGAATCAACCTGATCCTGTGTTGCAGCGGCACTATTATTGACCGATTCTGCGCTGGTAAGCGCAGTCTGGAAATCTGACCAGAAGCCGTTTTCACTGACTGCCTTTGTTCCAGCGTTATATCTGTCGTCCTCAGTTTTGCAGTTGCTGGCATTTTTGCTCTCGGCTTCAGTAATCTTTGTGTCGAGGGCCGTTTTATCAACACTCGCAGCTTTTTCCCACGCTATCAGAATATACCCTACTGTTACAGGCATAAATGTTACTACCCAATCAAATTCTGTAAGCCTGCACAGCAAGTAATCTGACTGCTCAGAAAACGTAACAGCGGAAATATTGCTTTTTTCTTTTTGAAAATATGCCGCTGTTTTTTCAAAATTGGTCGAATTTCTTGTGATGGAACCGCCCGTGATGCCATCATAATCTCCATCACCGTACAAGAATGATACTAATTCGCCTGTGCTGGAGTCATTACCTTCCTGCAATTTGATCGTGTCATATTGCTTTGAAATATTTACGAGGTACAGGTTATACCCGTTTAGAGTACCAATGTTCTGACTGCCAACAATATTGCCCGAATCAATTTCATAAGGTGATGTAGCTGCTACACATAATGGTGAGAAAAGACCAAATGTAATTAAGATAGCAAGTGCAAGTGCAATGCTTCGAGTATGAAAGGGGCGATGCCTTTCGGCATCGCCCAAAAACCATTTCCCCATTTATTTACCCTTGATTACCGTAATATACGGTGCTTCTGTTCCGCTCTGTGTAACAATTCGATAGGTTTTTCCGGATTCAACCGTAAACTGATACGGAGTGGAGGCATCAACAGCCGTTTCATTCAAATAAACATTTTCTTCGGTAGATCTGATTCTGTAACTGCCCGCATCAACTTCTTGGTATCCGCCGTTTGTAGTGGGGATCAGTGCAGTAGAAACCAACATAAGATCAGATGTTGCCGCCGACCCTGTCGTACCAACTGCGCGGAAAATGCCCGTGATTTCCGGAGAAGTTTCACCGAAAATGCCGGTGTTATACAGAACCGCAGAATAGATACGGACGTACTTTGCGTTGTTGATCTTTACCGGCTTCATGCTGCCAAGCTCAACCGCCCAAGCGAGGTCAAAGCCGTCGCCGCCGACCTTGTCGGAGGTATAAGGCGTATACGGGTTGACCGGAGTACCGTCCTTGACGCTCGGCACGGGGGTCACGTCGGCATAGCCGAACGCATAGTCCGTATTGGAGTCGCTGTCCGGGATGCTGGTCACACCGGTAAATTTCAGCGTCGTATCCGTGTACTCCGTGATATAGGTGTTTGTCGCGTCGTTGATACCGGACGTTGCTTCATGGTTCATGCTGCCTTTGGTCGGGAACCACGTTGCAGCCGTTGTGAACGGGTCTTGCGAATGGGTCACGCCATTGACGGCTGCATGGAGTCCTGCATCGTCCTTTGTATAATACACAGTTGCATTGCGGACGGCGCTGTCCGAATAATACATCGAACCGGCCAGCTCATACCACTTGTACGGGCCATAGGTAACGTTGCCGTTTCCGTCATCCGTAAGGACTTCCTGCGCATAGACCTGAACCGCAGCAGCTTCCGGGTTGCCGTTAAAGGCATTGCCATAGATCACGAAGTCTACGCCGTAGGGGTTGGTGTCCAGATTCCGAATGGGGTTGCTGTGGAAATCATACTGGACATAGCCGCCCAGAGAACCGAGCGAGAAACCGTTCGCGGCAAAGCCATAATAGCCCTTGATCTTGTTGGCAGGATCAAGAAGGTTGTCGCCGCCAGCGCTGACGCTGCCCCAGTCGCCGCGGTTGGCATACTGTGTCAGGCCGGGCAGATAGGCGGTTGCGCTTTCCGGATGCAGCTGCGCATTATGGACAGCAGACGGGTCGTTCGGCGCGCTGAAGTTGATGGTGGTAGCGGTGGTGCTGCCAGCGGTAGTGACCTGAATCGAACCGGCTGCCTTGGCATAAATAACCGTCGAGAAGTAGCCCTCGCCGGACGTGCCGGTGACAGAATTTTTCTCGGTCATGTTGCCGTTGGCATCATAGGTACGGAACACAACGTCCGTGCTGTTGCTGGTGAGCGTGAGCGCTGCATCGGACTTCAGATAGAGAGAATAGAGATCCGGCACAAAACCAGCGGTCGGGCCAGCATAGACAGCGTTATACGCATTGGTGCCAGCTGCTTCAAAGCTCATGTAGCGCTCCGGTTCGGTCATGGGATACGCGGGGTCGCCAAAGCGAATCTGTGTGCCGTTGACCGTGATCGGATTGTTGACATCCGCCAGCTGGAAGTTGATGACGTAAGTGCCATAGGACTTGACGCTATCCTTCAGATTGGGATAGACATAGACCGTCATGGTCGCTGTGCCGTTCTGCACTGTCGCGTTGTAGGTTAGGCTGGCGTGCTTCTTGATATGCTTGCGGGATACCGCGTTCAGGATCGAGTTCGGCTTCGCGGAAGAAACCACAAGGTTTTCATTCGAGGCATTTTCCTTTTCAAACGTCGCCGTTACGACGGTTCCATCAGCCGTGCCGCTGGCCAGCAAGACGTTGTACGTCAGGTTATACGGGGCACTGCTGCCCGTCAGGGTACGATCCTCATTGCTATTGATATTCGCGCCGGTAATCGTGATGCTCTTGATGCCGTTGGTCGGCGAACCAAGAGAACCCGCAGTATCAGCGGAGGCTGTGACAGTCAGCAGTCCGAGAACCATGACCAGCACAAGGATGAGCGCAAGAGCTTTCTTTGCTTTCATGTTTGTTCTTCTCCTTTACAAATTTTCGTTTCCTGTTTTATCTGACGCAGTCCGGAAGCAGAAGGCTGCGCCGATTCTCACGGCAAAAGCCGTAATAAACGATTTTCGTTCACACCACGCTGCCGGTATCGGTTCCTGCGCCCACTTCTGACCGCGTCTGTCCTCCCTTGGCACGCTCGGCGCTCCGCGTCGTCGCGTACTTCCCCGGAAAGGACAGGTATTCTTTCCCGTTGTGGCTATTCAGTTGTCGGTGCGATTCACCGTATGAAGCCGGGCGAAGGCCCGGTGTATCAGTTTTTTAGCGGCGGCCCGGTCTGCCGTTCCCATTTGCAGACCAGGCCACCAATATAGGGGGCAAAATAAAAGCCGATTCCGGCTTGAAGCGGCGCACCTTGTCCAAAAAACAAAATGCGCCGATTTCAACATGAAATCAGCGGCAGTTGGGCGGTTTTTCGCCCATTGCAACAGGAAATCGCTCGCCGCTGCAAATACACGATCGCGGTTTTCCGCGAGTAATACAGTTCTTCTGACTTGCGTTATAGGGAATCTCCCCTGCGCCCACATCCTACCTTCTCACAGGTTTTCCCTGCAATGGCGAACTTTCGTCCCGGCGGTCAAAACCGCTTCGGCGTGACCTCACGCGCACAGCACCGTTTCGTGTCGGCCTTGCGGCCTTCTTCTGTTTGCCTATCCTGCCCGAGGGTGTACGGAATCGGCGTGTATTACGGTATTAACAATATGAACTTATCAGTGGGGTTTCGTCCGTAGGTACCTACGGACGGGAAGAGGGCCCTCTTCCCGATGGACTTCTGTAATCCATTCATTATCATATACGATTTTTCGCCGTTTGGCAAGCAAATTCTAGTTACAGCCCAGTAGTTTTCACGAAAGCCTGTCTTGCCCGTATCCAGCTCAGCCAGCAGACGAACAGCCTTATTGTGTCCGCACATGAGGTCGGTTTGAATCTCGTCGAGCGTGTAGTAGATGTAGACGCGCCCCAGCTCGTCATACCAGCCGTGCTTGGCGGATAGCCCCATGCGGTCGAGCATCAGGCCATACAGCAGCTTCGCGTCGGTGGAGAGCGTCTTGAATTTCTTGCTGCGCACCAACAATCTGGGAATCCGGAAATAACTGAACTGTTCGGATTCTTCGCCGTAGAAATAATCTGATACGATAACCGCCGCCATATTTGTCGCTCCTTTCTCTGCTTTGGGTCGATAATCTATGTCATAGAAAAAGCACGATTTGATTTTTGTCAAATCGTGCTTTTTCTTGGTGTTCTTTTTTGTCAGTAAAGTTTGATTTTTCGGTGACTGCCTGTTAAAAATGTGCTTTTCGTCACGCCCTTTATCGGGTTTCACCTCAACGCGATTGCGATTTTGAGAGGAGGCGCAGCGGAATGGACGAGACCTGCCGCTTGCGGCGGGGCGAGGGATATGGAGCTTGTGCCGACGAAGGAGCCAGCATCGCATTTGGCTAGTCACCGGTGTCCCGGCGTCCTGCCAAATGCTGTTTGCGGGCAGAAGCCCGCACCCACTTCAATGGAAACGGAGGAAACATGAGAATGGGCAAAAAGAAAACCGCCCTCGGTCACGCTGCGGACGACCATGAAGAAATGCGAATGGACACGATGTAGACGTTGGGGGGTGGCGAAGAAGAACTGCATGATTCTAATTTCCGCTGGGAATACTTACAACAAAAAAGGAGGTGGACAGCATCAGTACACAGAGGAAACCGTCGCCGGAGCAGGCAAAGAAAGAGCTTGCCGAACAGCTCTGGCTGAGCTACTACAATCAGGTTCTGTTTGAAGCCGGACTGATTACGGAGACGGAACGCAACCGCATGAAGAACAAAATCAGTGCATTGGCGCCGTCCGCTTCCAATGGAGCTGACAGGAGCATCCTGACATGATGTTCCTGTCAGAAACTCACACTTGCTTGTTTCACACAGGTGTGATATGGTAGAAAAAAACATGATAAAACGAAAAACGAAGGAGCGCACCAAATGGACATACATACGATCAGAATGGAGCTAAGAACAAAGTCCATTTACGATTTGCCGCTGCGCGTGACCTACTATGCGCGTGTGTCGTCTGAAAGTGATGAGCAGCTAAACTCACTGGGCAATCAGGTTTCCTACTACGAGGATCTGATCCGAAGGAATCTCCCGTGGACATTCGTGCCGGGATACATTGACGAGGGGTTGTCTGGCATCTCCACAAAAAAGCGCGAGAACTTCAACCGCATGATCGAAGACGCCGCCGAAGGCCAATTCGACTTGATCATCACCAAAGAAATCTCCCGCTTCGCCCGAAACACGCTCGACTCTATCCAGTACACGCGCCAGCTTCTGAGCTACGGTGTCGGTGTATTCTTCCAGAACGACAACATCAACACGTTTGATGAGGATGCCGAACTGCGCCTGTCCATCATGTCGTCTATCGCGCAGGACGAGCTGCGCAAGCTGTCCTCGCGTGTGAAATTCGGTCACCAGCAAGCCATCAAGTCGAGCGTCGTACTCGGCAACAGCCGCATCTTCGGCTACACAAAAGCAGACGGAAAGCTGGTCATTGACGAAACGGAAGCGCCGATGGTACGCGAATTGTTTGAACTTTACGCGACCGGCGAATACTCCATGAAGCAGCTGGAAACGCTGTTCTGGGAAAAAGGCTATCGCAATCACAACGGCAAGAAAATCGCGCATACCACCATGTCCAACCTGATTTCCAATCCCAAATACAAGGGCTACTACGTTGGCAACAAGGTCAAGGTCGTGGATATGTTCACGAAGAAGCAGAAATTCCTCCCGCCGGAGGAATGGGTCATGTTCAAGGACGAAACAGGCGAGATCGTACCGGCGATCGTGTCTGAGGAGATCTGGGATGCGGCGAACGCCGTCCTGAAAAAGCGCAGCGAGGACGTGAAAGCGCGGCAGGGCGTCTGCAATCACGCCAATCTCCTGACTGGAAAGCTGTGGTGTACGGAGTGCGGACAGCCCTACTACCGCCGCGAATCCGAGGACAAGCGCGGGAGAAAGAACAGTAAATGGCTCTGCTCCGGCAAGATCAAAAACGGCGCGGATTCCTGTAAATCCTTTGCCATCTACGAAAGCGAGATCAAGCCGCTGCTGTTCGAGGTGTTCCGTGACACGGCGGCAGACGCCGATGCGATGGTGGAAGAATATATCCGTATGTACAATGAGCTGACGCAGCACGGCTCGCTCCGGAAAAAGATCGAACAGCAGAATAACATCATCGATCAGGCAAATCGGAAGAAGAATAAGCTCCTGCAGCTTGCCGCAGACGACAGTATTACGAACGCGGATTTCAAGAAGATGACTGCTGACTGCAATCGTGAAATAGAAGAAGCCGAAAAGGAAATCACAGAACTGGAGCAGACAGCCGCCGAGGGAGACGCCTTCAAGCAAAAGATCGACGAAATCCGCAGAGTCCTGACGAATGCCCAGCGTGACGCGGCGCAGGGAATCATCACGAAGGAGTTCATCGACAAGTATATCAGCAAGATCTTCGTGACACCGAAAGACGACACGACCATGCTGCTTCAGGTCAAGATCTTCACCGGGGAAACGACGGAAAAGTACCTCCGGAAACTCGAAAGCCGCACGGGTCACATCACCCGCGATTTGACTGAACAAGCAGAAAAGCCAGACGCCGCAAAGGTTTCCAGCCCTGACGATTCTATGGGTCACATGTCTAAGAAAATGATCGAGTCCTACGAGCGCAACATGAAGTAAGTCTTTTTCTCCGGAAGCCGGAGGTGAAGACGGGGAGCCGCTGCAAAAGCAGCGGCTCCTTTCTGTGAATAAGCAAAATTGGAAATTGTACTGCTTATTCTGATACATCTGCCGTCTGACAGGCGGCTTTGAACGCTTCCAGCGGCGTACCGCGGCTGACGGTGATGCGCTCGATCAGCAGTGGGTCGCGGCCGGTTACATAGACGCCTGCATAAGTACGGACGCCGTAGGTATAAAACCATCCGGCAATTTTTCTTACGCGCTCATTGCTGCTTCCATTCGGATAGGAAAGCGCGGTGGGGGGCCGTCCGGTGAGCGCTGCAATGGCGCTCTGGCTGCGCGCCATCTCCAACAGCAGTTCCAAAGGAGGCAAATTCGCCATATTCCGATGGCTCCATCCGTGGCTCTGGATGCTGACCAGTCCGGACTGAACCAATTCCGAAATCTGTTCCCGTGTCAGCTTGTGCCTTTTTCCGACGTCGCCTGCAATCAGGAAGATCGTTGCTTTCATGCCGTATTTTTGCAGCAGCGGCAGCAGATTCGTGCTATTATCGTCGTATCCGTCGTCAAAGGTCAGCATCACCGGTTTTTCATACTGCTCGATGTGGGCGAGGTCTTCAAAAAAGATCGTTTCATAGCCGTTTTCGGACAGATATTGCAGCTGCTTCTCCAGCTCCTCCGGCTTTACGAATAGACTTTCCTCGCCCCAGCAGTCGTTACCGACGGCGTGGTACATGAAAATGGGAACAGAAATTCCGGTTTCCGACGGCAGGAGCCGCGCGCGACGAATGGCGGCAATGCAAAGAGCCAGCACGCAGGCAGCAAGCAGCAGAAAAAACGCTGCCAACAGCTTTCGCTTTTTCATAGCTGCGCCGACTCGGCGCGCGCGCGCGGGAAGGTCACAACGGCTTTGAACAGATCGCCGTCGATCTCGATGCGGAACGTGCCGCCCTGCAATTCGGTCAGACTCTGCGCGATGGACAGGCCCAGACCACTGCCTTCCGTGTGGCGCGCGCGGTCGCCGCGCACGAAGCGGGCCATGAGTTCTTCTGCCGGGATGTTCAACTCGTATTTTGAGATATTCTTGAATGTGAGCGAGACGGTTTTCTCGTCTGCTGTGCTTTCAAAATACACGCGTGTGCCGGGCATGGCATATTTGCAGATGTTTGAGAACAGATTGCCGAGCACCCGGGACAGCAGCTGTCCGTCAGCCTGAATGACCGGCTGGGACGGCGCGGGGTGGAAAATCGGCTCCAGCTGTGCGCCTTCCAGCTTTTCGATGTAATCGCCTGCCAGCTGGCTTAACAGTACGTTCACGTCCGTCGGCGCCAGATGCACCGGAAGACTGCCGGATGAGGCTTTTGACGCTTCTACTAAGTCTTCCGTCAGCTTTTTGAGCCGCGCGGCCTGCCGGTTCAGAACATCCACATATTCCTTCGCCTTTTCCGGCTGGATATCCTCTTTTTCCAGCAGATCGACATAGTTGACGATGGACGTCAGGGGCGTCTTGATATCGTGGGAGACGTTCGTGATGAGTTCTGTTTTCATGCGTTCGGCGCGCATCTGTTCATCGACAGCCTTCTGAATGCCGGACTGGATGCTCTGCAGATTCTCTTCGTGCTTTTTAAGTGCAGGCAGCCAGCGGGGGATGGGCTTGCCCTTGTAATCCGTCCTGCCGTCGGCAATGGCCTGTCCTTCCTTCTGCAAAAGCCTCAGACTGGAGGCCAGATATAAGATCACAATGGTCAGCACCGCGCGAGAGATCACCCAAAAGGCTGGCAGGAGCGAATCATAGTAATAGCTGTTGGAGAACGTAAAGTACAGATCGACAAAGCACCAGCAAACCCAGATCAGCATCGTCCGCCAGACCATCGGAACGCGGCCGAGCGTCCGGAAAATCAGCACGAAGAACTTGTAAATGACCGTGTTTCGGAAGAACCCCGGCGCCTTTGCACGGCCCGCGACGCTCAGAACGAGCGTCAGCACCAGAGCCGCAGCGCCGAACGCGAGAAGAATATAATACCAGAAGTCAATATACCAGATATCGCTGAGGAACGTTGCCCACGCGAAGAACAGCAGGACAAGCAGCGCAAGGAACAGATCGAGCGGGATTTTATTGAGCCAGCACTGGTAAATACCGTCCACGCCCTCCTTGTGCCCCATGGCGCACAGCAGGAAGATAAACAGGAACAGGCAGACCGCAAGAAGGAACACAGCCAGCACGATCAGCAGATACCGCGCATTGATGAGCCGCTCGACCCACGTCATAACGTACAGTGCGGAATCGCGCGGAGCAAGCGGGCTTTTGAGATACGCCTGATAGAGTGCGGTCACGTCGCTGCCGTCGCGCAGCGAGATGGTCATGTCCTGCTGGTAATAGGCGGAGGCTTTGCCGGTATAATCGTCCTTGGGCATCTTACCGGTGCTGAACAGAATTTCGCCGGTGTCCTTGTCGGTGAGTTTAAAATAGATGTTGGAGGTGAGCGGGTCATAGCGTTCGCGGAGAAGATCGCCCGTGACCGTATCGTCCTCGGCCCATGCGTGCATCGCTGTCCAGCCGTCGCCTCTCGTCTGCTGCAAAAGATTGTTTTCTGCCATCTGCCGCACCTGCTCGCCGCCGTCCGCGAATGCGCCGTAGCGGATCAGATACGCGCTGCCCAGCGCCGCCGCGGCGAAGAGCACCGCAAACACGACCAGCAGCGCGATGGCCGTACACTTGACCCAAAGCTTTCCGTATAGCTGTTTCATGTCCTGTCTCCTTCCAGCTTGTAGCCCTTGCCCCAGACGACCTTTAAATACCGGGGCTCGGACGGGTTGATCTCCAGCTTTTCCCGCAAATGGCGGATGTGTACTGCCACTGTATTGTCAATGGCGACCGGCGCTTCGTTCCACACGGCGCTGTAGAGTTCCGCAGGCGTGAAGACCTTGCCGGGGTGCTGCATGAGATAATACAGGATGTCAT
>OLOS01001868.1_pt1 | contig 15829 bp, 16 predicted proteins | sample 1672631 | NCBI WGS metagenome assembly OLOS01 (sample SAMEA3136707, study PRJEB25190) | human gut metagenome | biome: human gut; feature: human-associated habitat; material: faeces | place: Austria | collected 2013 | reverse complement strand
AACTTTCTGATAATACTGTGGATTTCCAGTAGCTTTTCTCTGCCTTTTACGGTATGGTGTACCGTTGCAAAGGAGGTCGATTTTATGCCAAAACGACGAGCAAACGGAGAAGGCAATATCCGAAAACGAAAGGACGGACGCTGGGAGGGCCGCTACACAGTCGGTCACGATCCAGAAACCGGAAAAGCCATCATCAAAAATGTTCTCGGAAAGACGCAGGCTGCGGTCAAGGAGAAGTTGAAGAAAGCCATAGAGGAAAACATCGGCATCGACTACGGACGGGCCAAGACCTACACCGTGGGGAGTTGGTTGGAGGTCTGGATGGAAAACTACGCGAAAATCAAGCTGCGCCCGTCCACCTTCAAAACCTCACAAGGCTTTCTGAAAAACCACATCAAGCCGAAGATCGGCGGCATCCCGCTGGCAGACCTGACCTCTCTGGACTTGCAGCGGTTCTACAAGCATCTGCTGGACGGTGGCCGGGTAGACCGCATCGAAGCGAAAAAGAAACCGAAAGGTCTGGCGCCCAAAACAGTGCGCAACATCCACCAGATGATCGGCTCGGCGTACAACCTTGCCATCGAGCAGAAACTGGTGAGCAGGAATCCAACGCAGGGCTGCGCCCTGCCAAAGGTGGAGCACAAAGAGATGAAAACCCTGACCGCTGACCAACTCAGCGCCTTCTTCCGGGAGGCCAGGGACAGCGGTGTGTACGAGCTCTACTACCTCGACCTCGCCACCGGACTTCGGCGGGGCGAACTGCTGGGATTGAAGTGGACGGATGTGGACTTCCAGCACGGAACACTGAAAATTCAGAGAGCCATCTCTCGGCAGAATGGCAAAGTAGTCGAAGCCCCGCTGAAAACGAAAAACGCCTACCGCACCCTGCCGTTGTCGGCAGATGCGATAAGCGTTCTGAAAATGCAAAAGTGCAAGGTGAACAGCAGCGAGTGGGTATTTCCATCGCCCACCGGAGGCCCTATGTCACCGGACAGCGTCCTGCATATGCTGCAAAGAGTGCTGAAACGGGCGGGATTGCCACGGATACGCTTCCATGACCTGCGTCACACCTTCGCCACCATGGCCCTGCAAAACGGCGTGGACGTGAAAACGGTCAGCAGTATGCTCGGACACTACTCGGCGGGCTTCACGCTGGACACCTACGCCCACGTTACCACCGGCGCGCAGCTCAAGGCGGCGCAAACCATGGGGAACATCCTCTCCCGTGCGGTATAGACCTTTCCGCTACCCGCTCCCGTTGGGGTCAGCGTTTGGGTCAGAAAAAAGCAGCGGGAGAAATCAACAACTTATGCAAACAAAAAGACCCGAAGCCTTACAGTTTCGGGTCTTTTTGGCACGCCGTGAGGGATTCGAACCCCCGGCCTTCTGGTCCGTAGCCAGACGCTCTATCCAGCTGAGCTAACGGCGCATACTTAACTTCTTGCGACTTGAATATAATACCACGTCCTAATATAAAATGCAAGCTTTTTTTGAAAAAAACTTCTTGTTTTTTTTCAGAGCATTTCTCGCTTGTCATAGAGCCAAGTTTGTGCTATTGTAGAAGAAAATGATATGCGATTTTCCGCGGCATTTCGACAGATGCCCCGGGTGTAACGGAGGATGCTATGAGCGCAAATTTCAGAACGCGGATGTTCGGCGGCTTTGACCGAGAGGATGTGGTCGCCTACATTGGGAAGATCACCAAGGAAAATCAGGCCCAAGTGGAGGAGCTGACCAGCGCCGCCGATGAGCTGCGCCGGCAGAACGACGGCCTCATCCGGCAGCTTGCCGTCCTGCGCCAACAGGTGAAGAGCTGTGAGGATTCCCACCGAGAAAACGAGGTGCTCACCCAGCAGGTACAGCGCCTGGAGGAAGAAAACCGGGCTGCGCAGGAAGCACTGCGCCAAACCCAGGCACGGTGCGACGAGCTGCAGGTCCAGGCAGCTGAATACGCTAAGATTCGGGACCACATCGCAGATATCGAGATCAGCGCCCACCGCCGGACAGAGGAATTCCGGGCCCAGACCATCCAGCGCATCCACGAGCTGGTGGCCCAGCAGCGTGCCTGGTGCAGCGAGAACAGCGTCCGCTATGAGGAGCTGCTACAAAGCTTCGGTGAAAAGCTCCAGGCCGCCCGGGATGTGCTCCGGGAAACGGATCTCTCCGGATTTGAGGAGATGCTCTGCAGCCTGGACCGGCTGGATGAGGAGCTTGACAAGTAATTATTTGACACTAAAAACCGGATGCCTGTATCTGCAGGCATCCGGTTTTCTATTGGCTTATATGGATCAGATCCGCCCAATCGTTACTTTCAAGCTCATCGGATCGCCGTAACCTTGTACCCGGCGTCCTTCACAGCCTTGCGCAGCATATCGTCCGTGACCTCCGGACCAGCTGAAACGGCGGCGGTCTTTTTCTCCAGGTCCACATGGGTGCTGACCCCGGGCAGGGCGTTCAGTGCGCTCTCCACATGGGCGGCACAGTGGGCACACATCATGCCCTCAATGGTCAAAGTTCTGTTCATACCGGTTTCCTCCTGTTTTTCAGTTTGATTTACCTTTGTTGTTTTTTCTTCTGTTACCGGGCAGACCGGCCCCTTCCACAGGCGCAGGCGCAGGGCATTGGTCACCACACACACGGAGCTGAGACTCATGGCCGCGGCAGCGATCATGGGGTTTAGGGTAAGGCCCAGGGCCGGATACAGTATGCCCGCCGCCACGGGGATGCCGATGGCATTGTAGATAAACGCCCAGAACAGGTTCTCCCGTATGTTGCGGATAACGGCCCGGGACAGCTCCGTTGCGGTGACGATATCCCACAGGGAGCTGCGCATAAGTACCACATCCGCCGACTCAATGGCAATATCCGTGCCTGCACCGATAGCCAAGCCCACATCCGCTCGTGCCAGGGCCGGGGCATCGTTGATGCCGTCACCTACCATGACAGTACAGTGGCCCTCCTTTTGGAGCTTTTCAACACATGCAGCTTTATCCGTGGGCAGCACCTGGGCAATCACCCGGGAAACGCCCACCTGCCTGGCAATGGCCTGGGCAGTGGTCTCGTTGTCGCCGGTGAGCAGCACTACCTCCCGTCCCGTCTCCCGGAGGGTCTTTATGGCGGCGGCGCTGTCAGGCTTCACAACATCCGCCACGGCGATAAGACCCAAAAGCCGGCTTTCACGGGCGAAATACAGGGCTGTTTTTCCCTGCCGGGCCAAGGTCTGGGCCGTATCGGAAATCGAACTGGTGTCTATGCCGCAGCGGGTCATGTAGTCCAGATTTCCGGCATAGATGGCGGCGCCGTCCAGGTTGGCGCAGATGCCGCCGGGAACAGCTGTGAAATCTGTTACTGGGGATAGCGCCAGCTCCCGCTCCTCCGCGGCCTGGCCAATGGCCACAGACAGAGGATGCTCCGAGGGCTTTTCCACCGAGGCAGCCACCTGCAGCAGCTCCTCCTCAGTGATACCGATAGAGATAATGTCTGTGACCCGGGGCCTGCCCTCTGTAACAGTGCCGGTCTTGTCCAGCACCACGGTTTGGGCCTTGCCCAGCATTTCCAGGCTCTCGGCGGATTTAATGAGGATGCCGCTTTGAGCGGCCTTGCCCGTGCCCACCATAATGGCCACTGGTGTCGCCAGGCCCAATGCACAAGGGCAGGAGATTACCAGCACCGCGATACCAATGGACAGGCAAAAGCGGATGCCCTGGCCCCCCGCAAAGTGCCACAGCAGCGCCGCCGCCAAAGCAATGCCGATGACCACCGGCACAAACACGGCGCTGATGCGGTCCGCCAGCCGGGAGATGGGCGCCTTGGAGGAGGCCGCCTCCTCCATGAGCCGCACGATCTGAGAAAGGGTGGTATCGCTGCCTACCCGCCGAGCCTCCAGCTCCAGATAGCCGGAGAGCACCACCGTTGCCGATGACACAGTGTCCCCCTCCCCTTTTTCCACCGGCAAGCTCTCTCCGGTGAGGGCGGATTCATCCACCGAGGCGGCTCCGGCAGTCACCACACCATCCACAGGGATCTTACCTCCCTGACGGACGATGACGGTGTCTCCCATCACGATCTCCTCCGCCGGAACCGTAACCTCACGGCCGTCCCGGCGCACCAGGGCGCTGTCCGGCGCCAGGCGCAGCAGGGCCGAGATGGCCCCGGTAGTCTTTTTACGGGAGCGCTGCTCCAAATACTTGCCCACGGTGACCAGGGTGAGGATCATGCCCGCCGACTCAAAATACAGGTCCGGCATGCCCTCGATCCGGCCTGCAATGAGCAAGCCCATTTCAATGAGACTATACACCAGACCCGCCGCTGCGCCCAAGGCCACCAGAGAATCCATATTGGGGCTGACCCGAAACAGCCTGGAAAATCCCACGGTGAAATAGGCCCGGTTCAGAATCAGAATGGGGATCACCAGTGCCAGCTCCGTCAGCGCCATAATCAGGTGGTTTTCGTGGAAAACGCCGGGTACCGGCAGGCCCAACATATGGCCCATACTGATATAAAACAGCGGCACCAGACATATGACCGACCACAGGAGCCGGCGGCCCATGCGCCGGACCACCTCATCCTGCTGCTTATCCGGGGTCAGGTCTCTCTCGTCCGCCTCCCGGGCGCCGTAGCCGGCCCGGATCACTGCATCAATGATCTGCTGGGATGTGACCTGGTTTTCATCATAACTGGCGTTCAGCCGTCCCAGCATTAGGTTCACCGCCGCCGACCGGACTCCCGGCAACTGCGCCACTGCCCGCTCCACATGAGCTGAGCAGGCCGCGCAGGTCATGCCCGTCACGGCAAATTGTTTCGTCATAGTAAGCCCTCCTCACTTCATGAGCTTCTGCAGCGTGGTCACCAGTTCGTCAATGACCTCGTCGTCCCCCCGGCGGATGCCGTCGGCCACGCAGGTGCGGATATGGGTAGCCAGCAGCTCCTTGCTGAAGCTGTTCAGCGCCGCGTTCACCGCTGACACCTGCACCAAAATATCCGTGCAGTAGGCATCCTTCTGCAGCATATCCCGCAGGCCCCGGACCTGCCCCTCAATGCGGCTGAGCCGATTTATCAGGCTCCTCTGCTCCTCCGGAGAGCGGTGCTTAGTTTTCTGATGGCAGCAGCAACAATCCATTTCCATATACCTCCTGGGAGTATTTTTTATTACCCAGTGATTATATACCCCCAAGGGGTATTTGTCAACGTTTATCCTTCGGTTTGAAGATAATTGCCATGAGCACGCCGAAAAACACCGCCGCCGCAACGCCGCCTGCCGTGGCGGTAAGTCCGCCGGTAAATGCGCCCAAAATCCCCTTCTCGGCCACAGCCTTGGCTACCCCCTTAGCCAGACAATAGCCGAAGCCCGTCAGGGGCACCGTGGCTCCGGCTCCGCCCCAATCCACCACATACTGATACACGCCCACCGCCTGGAGCAGCACCCCCGCTACCACATAACCCGTGAGGATCCGGGCCGGGGTGAGCTGCGTCTTGTCGATGAGCAGCTGGCCGATGGCGCACAGCACGCCGCCGCATAAAAATGCCTGTAAATACTGCATGTCAGTTCTCCTTTCCCGCAGCAATGACCACTGCGTGACAGATGCCGGGGATGCTCTCTCCCTGGAAGGACGAGGTAGGCGAAAGCAAGGCCCCGGTAGGAGCGAAAACAATTTTTTTCCATCGCCCCGCTCGGATGCCTCCCAGCAGATACCCATTCAGCACCGCCGCCGAGCATCCGCAGCCGGAGGCCCCGGCATGCATATCCTGCCTTTCTCGATCATAGAGCAGCAGCCCGCAATCCGTGTAATTCTTTCCCATATCCAAGCCGTCCTCCCGGAAAAGATCCACCACAATGTCGCGGCCCAGCATCCCCAGATCCCCGGTGATCAGAAGGTCGTAGTCCTTCGGCCCCGTCCCCGTCTCTCGAAAGAGCGCCGAGAGGGTATCGTAAGCTGCCGGGGCCATGGCCGCGCCCATGTTGTTTGCATCCTTGATGCCCATGTCAACAATGCGCCCGCAGGTGACGTGGGTAATATACGGCCCGTCCCCTTGGGCGCCCAGGATGCAGCAGCCGGAGGCCGTAGCGGTCCACTGGGCCGTGGGTGTGCGTTGGTTGCCGTAGAGCACAGGCATCCGGTACTGCCGCTCGGCGGTGCAGAAATGGGAGCTGGTCATAGCGGCCACGATGGAGGCAAAGCCGCCATCGATAAGCAGAGCCGCCAGGGACAGGCTTTCGCCCATGGTGGAACAGGCACCATAGAGGCCGTAAAAGGGGATTTTGAAGTCCCGGAGGCTAAAGGAGGTGCCGATGCACTGATTCAGCAGATCCCCTGCCAGCACATAGTCCAGGTCCTCCGGTATAAGTCCCCCCTTCTCCATGGCCCGCCGTAGGGCGAACTGCTGCATGGCGGATTCCCCCTTCTCCCAGCTTTTCTGCCCGAAGTAGGCGTCCTGATTCAGCTCATCGAAGTAGCCGGCCAGCGGGCCCTGGGCCTCCTGTTTTCCGCCGATGTTGGCGTAGGACAGGACACTCACCGGGCTCCCCAGCCGCACGGTCTGCCGCCCCAAGCGTTTTGATGTCATAGCTTCCATCCCCTCGCATAAAGATATCCCTATTGTGCCACCTTTTTCCCGGAATATGAAAAGAATACCGGATTTTTCATAGAAAATCCGGTATTCTCTTCACATTTTGGATTCCATCACCGCCAGCACGCCGGCCGCTACGCTAATCTCTGCGTCCCCCTGCCACTGGTTACTCACACCGATAGGAAAGCTGTTCTCCACAGTGACATTCTCCAGCTCATATTTGGTCCCGTGGATGCTCACCCCGGTGCACCGGTCCGACAGGGCCAGCACCGAAAGGGACCAGCCTTCCCTCTCCGGCACGGTGATGCACCCACCGGTAAAGACCCGTATCTCCGTCTCCCGATCGATGATCCGCACCCACACCCCGTGCTTTACGGCAAAGGCTGCCGCCTGCAGGTTTCCCAGCAGATGGTCAAGCCGCCCTCCCATGGCGCAGTAAAGCCATATTTCCCCGCAGCCGACAGTAACTGCGTGGCGAATGGCCGCCATGGTGTCGGTATCGTCCTTTTCCACCGGCAGGTCAAGCCTTGGTACATCCCTGGGCAGCGGCCCCGTGTAGGAGTCAAAATCCCCTACCAGCAGATCCGGCCGCAGCCCGGCCTCGTGCAGGTACTCGTAGCCCCGGTCACAGGCGATGATATAACCGCACTTTTCAATGTCCGCCAAGGGTGAAAACCGCCCGCCGGACACAATGGCCCAAGGTTTTTTCATAGTGCATCCCTCCCTGTCAAAAGCTGCCGATGGGAATGGATCCGTCGTCCCTTCCCTTTTCCACGCTGCGAATCTGCAGCCAGTAGGTGCTGCCGTTTTCCATCTGCACCTGCACCCGGTCCCCGGCCCTGTGGCCCAGCACCGCCCGGCCCACAGGGGATTCCTTGCTGATGAGCCCCTTCAGGGCATCCTGCCGCAGGGTGGTCACCAGGGTGATTTTCCGGCTTTTTCCGGTGTTTTCCATGTAAATCTCCACCGTGTCATATAGGCCCGCTGTGTCTGCTTCGGACCGCTCCTCAATGACCTTCGCGGTCTTGATCATCCGCTGCAGATAGCGGATGCGGCTATCATTCCGGTTTTTCTCCTGCTTGGCACATTTGTATTCAAAGTTCTCGCTGAGGTCGCCAAAGGCCCGGGCGGTCTGCACATCCTCAATAAGCTTTGGCCGCAGCTCCCGCACGCGGTAGTCGATCTCCTCCTGCATTTTCTGAATGTCGCTTCTGGTCAATTCATCGTACACTACGATCCCTCCTTTATAATATCCGCCAGATATTCCAGGGCCCGGGGCAGGTGCTGGAGATTCAGCCCCGAATAGTTCACCACAAGGGTGTGCTGCCGAACACCCTTTTTGTCATGATAATAGTCCGACAGCATGGCGAGCCTTAGCCCCTTTTCCGCCGCCCGGTGCTGCAGGACGTCGTCCGGCAGGCTTGTCTGCAGCTCCGCCAGGAAATGCAGCCCCGCGTCCTGGCCGGTGATCTTCACCCGCCCCGCCAAAGGCCCCTGCAAAAATGCCGTTATCACCTGGTCACGCTTCTGTCGGTATCGGTTGCGCATCCGGCCCAAATGCCGCTCAAAATATCCCTGCTCCAAAAACTTCGCCAGGGTATACTGCTCAAAGCCCGACACGGTGCAGGCGTAAAACCCCAGCTTCTCCCGGTACCGCTCCAGGAGCTTCGGAGGCAGGATCATATAGCTGATACGGATGGACGGCGCAATAGTCTTGGAAAACGTGTTCAGATACACCACCCGCTCATTCTCGTCCGTGGAGTACAGGGACGGGATGGGCCGCCCCACAAAGCGGAACTCGCTGTCGTAGTCGTCCTCCAGAATATACCGCTCCGGCTGCTCCGCCGCCCACCGCAGCAGCTCCTGCCTCCGGCCGATGGGCATCACCGTGCCGGTGGGATAGTGGTGAGTAGGTGAAATATGCACCACCTGAGCCAAGTGCCGGCGCAGCTGAGCGGCAGAAAGCCCCGCCTCGTCGATGCCGACGTACTGTACCTGCACCTGATTGCTCTCATAAATAGCGGCAATCTTGCTGTAGCCGGGATCCTCCACAGCGTAGCACTTGTCCCGGCCCAAAAGCTGGATCAGCAGATGATACAGCAGCTCCGTCCCGGCGCCCACAATGATCTGCTCCGGATCCACCTGCATCCCCCGAAACTGCTGCAGATATCCCGCAATGGCCCGCCGCAGCTCCGCGGCCCCGTTGTAGGGCGCCGCCCGCAGCAGCTGCTTGTCCTGCTCCAGGAGAGTCTGGCGCATAAGCCTGGCCCAAACGGTGAAGGGGAAGTACGCCGGATCCATGGTCCCGGAGGCGAAATCCAAAAACCACCCCTGCTCCCTTTCCCGTCCTGCCTGCGCAGGCCGCGCCGTCTGCCGGCTCTCCGGCGGGCGCTCCACCTCCGACACAAAGTAGCCACAGCGCTGCCGTGCGTGGATATACCCCTCCGCCTGCAGCTGCTCGTAGGCGTTTTTCACCGTAATGGTGCTCACCTCCAGGTGCTGGGCCAGGGTCCGCTTTGAGGGAAGCCTCTCCCCGGAGTGCAGCCGCCCGGAGAGAATATCCTCCCGGATAAAGCGGTATAGCTGCTCGTATAGGCTCTCCTTTTTCTGCTTTTCCAGTGTATAGGTCAGCATGTCGCCCTCCATCTGGTATTATCGAATAATATCGCTATGGGTATTTTAATATATCCAGTTCCCACTATAATACAGACAGAACAAAAAAGCAAGAGGTGACCTGTATGAAAGATCTTCGCATCCGTAAATTAGTCTATGCCGCGCTGATGGCGGCGCTGACCTATGTGGCCACGATGGTCATTCAAATTCCGTCCCCCATGCAGGGGTATGTGAATTTGGGTGACTGCTGCGTGCTGCTGTCCGGCTGGCTGCTGGGCCCCTGGTGGGGCGGTGCTGCCGCCGGCATCGGCTCCATGCTCACGGACCTGCTCAACGGCTATGCCCATTACGCCCCCGGCACCTTCGTCATCAAGGGCTGCATGGCCATTGCAGCAGCGCTTCTGGCCAAGGCCATGGGCCGCAAGGCAGGCGGCTATGTGTTCAGCGGCATTGTTGCCGAGGTCATTATGGTCGTTGGCTACTTTGGCTATGCCGCCCTGCTCCTGGGTAAGGGCATCGGCGCCGCCGCCAGCATCCCCGGCAACCTGGTGCAGGCCGTTATGGGCCTGGCCATCGGTCTGATCCTTTTCTTCCTGCTCAAGCGCAGCAAGGCACTGGACAAACTGGGCCTGCAGTGATACACTAAGGGCAGTGGTTTTTCCCCACAGGAAAGGATGAGATTCTATGGCTGGAACCGTGCATGAATTGGAGCAGAAGGATCTGTTTTGGCAGGTACAGAGTGAGGCAGCCAAGGCTGCCCAGCAGCTGGTGGACCAGGCACACCTGCACCAGGGGCAGATCGTTGTGGTGGGCTGCAGCACCAGTGAGGTGGTGGGCAAGCGTGTGGGCAGCTGGTCCACGCCGGAGATCGCCCAGGCCATTTTTAATGGCCTGAACAGTGTCTTTGCCCCCCAGGGCATCTACATCGCCGCCCAGTGCTGCGAGCATCTGAACCGGGCGCTGATCGTGGAGCATGAGGCCGTGCCGGGCGCGGAGATCGTGAACGTGAAGCCCCAGCCCAAGGCCGGCAGCTCCTTCGCCACCGCCGCCTATAACAGCTTCCGCCACCCCGTGGCGCTGGAGGAGATCAAGGCCGACGCGGGCCTGGACATCGGCGGCACCCTTATCGGCATGCACCTGAAGAAGGTGGCTGTCCCCGTGCGGCTGGATCAGAGCCATATCGGCAGCGCCATCGTCCTGGCCGCCCGGGTCCGCCCCAAGTTCATCGGCGGCGAGCGCGCCATTTATGACGAGAGCCTCAAGGACGGGTATCCGGATTTTGAGTGAGGGATCTTGCATTTCAATAGGAAACCGACCGGCCCTGTGGCCGGTCGGTTTTTTTGGGGGAACGGGGGATGCGGATTGCCACGGGCGCTTTGCGCCCTCGCAATGACACGGTTTTTTACATGGGGTACGGTGCAGGTGGCAGGCAGGCTGGGGCGTCCGCCCTTACGCACTGTTTACCGATAGAATTCGTAGGGGGCGGCGTCCTCGCCGCCCCGTTGACAGGTGGGCTATATAGTACCCCCCCGGGGACTGCTGCGCAGTCCCGGGGGGTACTGTTTTTATCATTTGCTCAGTGGTATTTGCTGGTGCGGCAGCCATTCATCCCCGACCAATATACACAGCATGTATCACACATACCCGCTAAACAATTGGGATTAGCGGGCCTTCCGCAGCCGTTGGCGCATTTTTTGCTGCAAGCGGTCATGCAGAAAATCATAGCGACAGCGATCAAAAGCACCGCAAATTTCTTAACCTTCATACTCTTTCTCCTTTTTCTGTTTCTTAATTCAAAAATGGCTATATGCATAAATGAATATCATTGTCATAAGCACGGCAGATTTCCCCTGCGGCAGCAAGCCGTTAGCATACTTTTTTATCTTTCATACCATGCAATGCTCCGCACTCTAACATCACTATAGCCTGTTATCGGATCATAGAAACGGAAATTAACCTCTACATCTTTCAGTTTATCATAATCAAAATCGTACCCGGTCTTACTACGCCACAAGCTTCCCACCGGTTCCTCTATATAGTAGCCTCTCATTTCACCATATACTTCAATCTCTTCGATATGGCATTTCACCGTTCCGCTCAGCCTATCTACCCGCTCCTCCTTCAAGTTTTTAACACAATACATCTCACAGTTATACTGATACTGTTTTGGCTCAGGCGGGGTATAGCTGTATGTCGCCGTAACCGTCATCGCACTCAGATCCAGGTCAGAGAGCGTCACCGTGTAACCACTTCCGTCATCGTATGTACCTGTATACGTCTTTCCATCCAGCAATTTCTCCAAGTTCCATTGTAGATCCACGACCTCATAATCGCCGGATCCGCAAGCACTCCAAGCGCCATTTTCCTTGTAATACTGATAGGTCTGCGTCCTTTTAACGGTGGCCGCCCCGTACTTGCCGCTAAAAACCAGGGTCAGCTCCACTGTGTCCTGGTGCTGCTCCCGATCGGGTGTATGCTTTGCCTCCCAGGTATAGGTAGCCTCATCCGCGCTATAGCCTATGGAATCCGTTGTCTCGGCCAGCATCTCCTCCACCACGGAATCCGGGACCTCCGACTTTGCCGCAAACGGATTTTTTATGTCTATATGCAATTCATCTTTAAAGAAAAAAAATCCCACCACCATCAGCAACACCACAAAAACTATGGCTCCACCATGCTTCTTCATACGCTCTCCTCTCTATTCAACAGAATTGAAATGTATACAATTTAAAACGCTCTTTTTCTACATTTAATCGCACTTTTTCTCCTTGTAAAATCAATATTTTCCAGTATACTTATATTATGAAAGGTATACCCTTGCGATTTGCAAAGGTATACCTTTCCAAATTTTCCACACTTTTTTTAAAGCCCCTTTTCAAATTTCACCGCCTTGCCATAGAAGGTCCCTGTCGGCATGCCGCAGGCCTCCGCCGCCTGGCGGAGGGTCAGCTCCTTGTTCCGCCAGCGGCGGTGGACCTCATAGAAATTCTCCGGCAGCGGCAGCGGCGGGCGGCCGAACTTCACCCCCCGGGCCTTGGCCGCCGCGATGCCCTCCTGCTGTCGGCGGCGGATGTTTTCCCGCTCTGATTGGGCCACAAAGGACAGGATCTGCAGCACCAGATCGGCTATAAATGTGCCCATGAGGTCTTTTCCCTGCCTGGTGTCCAGCAGCGGCATGTCCAGCACGCAGATGTCCACCCCTTTTTCCTTGGTCAGCAGCCGCCATTGCTGCTGGATCTCCCTGTAGTCCCGCCCCAGCCGGTCAATGCTCAGCACATAGAGCAGGTCGCCCGGCTTTAATGCCTTCACCAGCCGCTTGTACTGAGGCCGGTGAAAGTCCTTTCCCGACTGCTTGTCCAAATAGATGTGCCGCATCGCCACGCCCTTGCCCTGCAGTGCGATCAGCTGCCTGTCCTCGTTCTGGTCCACACTGGACACGCGGATATACCCATATACGTCCATAAGCCCTCCTTTTCCTGCAAAAGAGGCCGCACCGCCCCCCCTGCTCATGTGGTTCGATCTTACACCTATGGACGCAGGCAAAAAAAGAGTTGCCCCTTCCGGGGCAACCGGACACAAAAAAGCCGCCTCCCGGCGGCTTTTTTATTGTATTTTCACGGTGCAATGGGGAATATCAGCTTCAGCACGCCGAACACCACCAGGCATATACCCGCAGCAATAAGGGCGCGGAAGCAAACCTTTCTATTTTTCTGCGCCAGCTCCTCGTCCTCCTCGTTCTGCCAGCGCACATAAAACCACGCCGCAAACAGCAGGCTGACAAGGGGTCCGAAAATCAAACCGATCATCGCGACAAATCCCATCGTGAATTCCTCCTCCGTTTTTCTGTAGTATACCGAAAAAGATCCCCTCCGTCAAGGTACATTCCCACCCAGCCGGGAAGCGCTCCCCCTTTGCTTTGGCAGGATTTCACAAGCGCCGATACCTCTTACGCTCTTATTTTGCATATGCATTCTAAATTTGTATTTATCGTAAATATTTATTCATTATATACTTGACGTTAGTGAATATTTATGTATAATCAAGTCATCACATAAAACCGTGCGTTCCTCAGCGCCATGGAGGTTCAGCACAGGAAGGGAGAACAAAAATGAAAACAATGAAGAAGCTTTGGATCCTTATGGCAGCACTGACCGCCACATTATTGCTCTGCGTGATCAGCGCATCGGCCTGCACCATGGTCTATGTGGGCTCTGACCTGACAGACGACGGTTCTTCCTTCATGGCGCGAAGTGAGGACTATAGCAACGGCTACAACAAGATTGCCTATGTTAACCAGCACGGCAAATATGCCGCCGGCAGCGTATACGAGGGCTGCTACGGCTTCACCCACACCTTCACCCATGACAGCTACGCCTACACTGCTACCTCCGATGACAACACCTCCGGTGTGTGCCCTGATTGCGGCCAGACCCATCCCCACACCCCCATGGAGGAGGTCGGGTCCAATGAAAAGGGTGTCTCCGTCTCCGCCATGGTCACTCTCAGCCCCAACGGCGCCGTGGTAAATGCCGATCCCATGGAGGACCTTGGCATCTGTGAAAGTGATATGGCTACCATCCTCCTCAGCGAGGCCTCCAGCGCCAAGGAAGGCGTGGAGCTACTGCTGAACATCTTCGACACGGTTGGTGCCGGCGAGCCCTCCGGTGTGCTTATCGGCGACCAAAATGAGATCTGGTATGTAGAGAACTTCACCGGCCACACCTATACCGCCGTGAAGCTGAGCTCCGATATGATCACCATGAACCCCAATATGGGCGCCATCGGCCTGGTGGATCTGGATGACACGGACAACGTCCTCTCCTCCGCCAACCTCATTGAGGTGGCCAAGCAGGCCGGCACCTATGAGGGCAGCGAGACTGAGAATACCATCGATGTTTATAAATCCTACTGCGCGTATGCAAACGGGAGCCCCAATACCCGGCTGGTAAACGGCCTGAACTATTTCCTGGCCTCTGATACCCTGTCCGCTTCCACCATCGCCCCCGAGGACTTCACCATCTCCAACGTGAAGAACGGCAAGGTTGTTTCCCTGTATACGAACATTCAGAGCAAGCTGGGCAAGATCAGCATTCATGATATGGTGGACTACTATAAGGTGGATGATATCGCCAACATCGGCAACCTGGAGTGGCACATTTTCCAGATCCAATCCGCCGCTGCTCCGGAGACCGGCACCATCGAGTGGTTAGCTATGGAGCACGGCCAGTACTCCGTGGCCATCCCCTACTTTCCCTCTCTGACCACCGACATGTACGATGGCTATAAGTTTGGTGGTAAGGAAGCTACTACCACCGATACAGCCCCGGCCGATCCCTATGGCACCTATGCGTTCTCCAGCTACTGGGGCAGTGGATACGTCGTCCTTCCCGAGGGCTGGGAAAACGGCTACTACTGGACCGTGGATGCCCTGTCCAACTATGCGCTGTCCGACCAGTGCTCTGCGGAGGACAATGCCCTGATCCACAGCGAGCTGGCCAAGATGCAGCAGCTCTGCTACGACAAGGCAGCCGAGATGAAGGCCGCTCTGGCCGAAATGAGCGGTGACGAGGCGAAGGCATACGCCACTGGGCAAAGCGCCGCCCTGGCCCAGCAGGCGCACACCCTGACCCTGGAGCTCTACAAGCATGTTGTGTCCCACGAGCACACCTATGGCGAGTGGGAGACGACCACGGCTCCCACCTGCAAGGACGAAGGTGTTGCCACGCAGACCTGCAAGTTCTGCGATGCGACTCAGACCAAGAGCCTGCCCAAGTCCGATGTCCACAGCTGGGATGACGGTGTTGTGACCAAGACCGCCACTACCGAAGCGGACGGCGTCAAGACCTACACCTGCACCGTGTGTCAGGCAACCAAGACGGAAGCTATCCCCGCCCTTGCGTCTGATGCCGGCAGTGATGCTCCCACATCGGAGCCTAATCCCGCCACCGGCGACAGTGTAAGCCTTATGCTGCTGGGTGCTGTAATGCTTTTGTCCGTAACCGGCACCGTATTTGTGGTGAAAAAGAAAATTTTGGTGAAGTGAGATAGTCCCTGTAAGAGAATGACACCCCGGGTCCTCCATGGAGGGCCCGGGGTGTTTTTGTTGTGGGAGCGACGGAATAAGATCACTCCGCCCTACGCAATTTTGAATATTGGATAAAGACAGATGGGTAGAGGTGTCCGCCCCTACACAATTGCAAAGAGTTTTTCGCAGTGGGCGGGGTAGAACCCCGCACCTACGGATAGCTTGGTGGCGCGGGTAACCCCCTACGGAGAGATAGAGGGTGCTCCGCTAAAAGGCCGCACAGAGTTTGCCGCCGCAGGCGGCAAAGAATTTTAAGTCATTTTTCACCGCAACATGTGCGTGGGAAAACATTCCTCTCAGGCGAGAAGTAGTGGAATTTTGCCGCTTGCGACAAAATTATGCACGCGGCAGACTTGGGGCCTTTTGGCAGAAAAACGGAGATTATTCGCCAGAGACGATGAAAGGGCTGTCCCAAAATGGGACAGCCCTTTTTGAATTGGTAAACAGAGCCTTACTTAGCGGCCTTCTGGGCCTTGATGGACTCAATCAGCTCGGGAACGACCTTGAATAGGTCACCCACGATACCGTAGTCAGCCACCTCAAAGATGGGGGCGGACTCGTTCT
>OLOS01001865.1_pt1 | contig 15847 bp, 12 predicted proteins | sample 1672631 | NCBI WGS metagenome assembly OLOS01 (sample SAMEA3136707, study PRJEB25190) | human gut metagenome | biome: human gut; feature: human-associated habitat; material: faeces | place: Austria | collected 2013 | reverse complement strand
GCAAGCTCCCCAAGGCAAATATTTATAAATCTGCATGACTCTGAACAGTTACCATATTTCCGGTGGCCACCACATATATGGCAGCCACCGGTACTGCTTTCTTTCATAATGTTTTAAAGTTTTACGAATTTCTGTATGATATTTCGTTTCGTTCCATTGTATCTCTTTGTTAAAAAACAGTCAATACCTTTTTTATTTCTCAGACAGATCATCCTGATCAAAGGCCTCTTCAATGGACTGACCTGCCGGAACCATCGGAAATACCTTGTCATCACAATCAATCACACAGTCAATGACTACCGGTCTTCCAAGGCTAAGCGCCTTCTCGATTGCAGGTGCCATTTCCTCTTTCTTTGTCACACGCATTCCAACAGCACCCATGGCCTCTGCCAGTTTCACATAGTCTACTGCATCATTCAGAATCGTATTGGAGTAACGTTTTCCATAGAAAAGTGTCTGCCACTGGCGTACCATTCCCAGTACATGGTTATTAATAACCACCTGAATGACCGGAATATTATAGCGTGCTGCCGTAGCGATCTCGTTCATGTTCATGCGGAAGCATCCGTCTCCTGCGATATTGATAACGGTCTTGTCCGGACATCCCATTTTTGCTCCAAGACTGGCTCCCAGACCATATCCCATGGTACCGAGACCTCCTGAGGTAATAAACGTATGCGGCTTACTATATTTATAGAACTGAGCCGCCCACATCTGATGCTGTCCCACTTCTGTTGTGATAATCGCGTCACCTTTGGTTGCTCTGTAGATTTCTTCAATGACATAAGGACCTGTCAGTACATCCTTATTGTATTTTAACGGGTATTTTTTCACCATCTCGTGAACATGCTCCAGCCACTCATCATGGTTGTGATCCTCGATCCTCGTGTTCAACCTCTTAAGGACCTCCTTCACATCTCCGATCACACTGCAGTCCACCACGATATTCTTGTTGATCTCTGCGGGATCCACATCGATCTGGATGATCTTCGCATTTTTTGCAAAGGTCTTCGCATTTCCAACTACACGGTCACTGAATCTTGCACCAATGGTAATCAGCAGATCGCAGTGCGTGACTCCCAGATTGGAAGCTTTCGTCCCGTGCATTCCCAGCATACCGGTGTACAGACGGTTTGTTCCGTCAAAAGCGCCTTTTCCCATCAGACTGTCCGCCACAGGAGCATGTACTTTCTCTGCAAACTCGATCAGTTCCTCTGAAGCGTCTGAGATCACAGCGCCTCCACCCACGAAAATAAACGGTTTCTTTGACTTGTTGATCAGGCGGATCGCCTCATCCAGATCCTTGTCTTTAATATACTCCGTACTTCTCTCAATCTCATAAGGCTTTTGTGGTATGTATTCTGCTGTATTCGCCGTAACATCCTTTGTAATATCCACCAGGACGGGACCCGGCCTGCCGGACTTTGCGATATGGAATGCCATACGGATGGTCTCTGCCAGCTTTTCAACATCTTTTACAATATAATTATGCTTCGTGATCGGCATCGTCACACCGGCAATGTCGATCTCCTGGAAACTGTCCCGGCCCAGAAGTGCCACGGGCACATTGGCTGTGATCGCAACCATTGGAACAGAGTCCATATAGGCAGTAGCGATACCTGTGACCAGATTCGTCGCACCAGGTCCTGAGGTAGCCATGCAGACACCTACTTTTCCTGTGGCACGGGCATATCCGTCAGCTGCATGAGCAGCTCCCTGCTCATGGGATGTCAGGATGTGATGGATCTCATCCTGGTGTTTATAAAGCGCATCATATACATTCAGGATGGTGCCTCCCGGATAACCGAAAACAGTATCTACACCCTGTTCCTTTAAACATTCAATTACAATTTCTGCTCCTGTTAATTTCATTCGTTTCCCTCCAGATTATTTTTTCGGTATTTCCAGAATCGCACCCCTGTTTCCGGATGTCACCATAGAAGCATAGCGTGCCAGATATCCTGTTGTCACCTTCGGTTCTCTCGGCTGCCATTTTTCCCTTCTTGCCGCCATCTCTTCCTCAGATACTGCGATTTCCAGTTTATTTTCAGGAATATTTATCTTAATGATATCTCCTTCTTCAACCAGGGCGATCGGACCGCCAACTGCAGCTTCCGGTGAGACATGCCCGATGGATGCACCTCTGGAAGCACCGCTGAATCGCCCGTCTGTGATCAGCGCCACACTGGAGCCCAGCCCCATTCCTGCGATCTCAGATGTCGGATTTAACATCTCACGCATACCAGGTCCACCCTTTGGACCTTCGTAACGGATCACTACCACATCGCCTGCTACGATTTTTCCGGAAAGGATCGCCTCGCACGCATCCTCCTCACAGTCAAACACTCTGGCCGGTCCTTCATGCACCATCATCTCCGGAACTACTGCCGAGCGTTTTACGACACTGCCGTCCGGTGCCAGATTTCCGGTCAGTACTGCCAGACCTCCGGTCTCACTGTATGGATGCTCAATCGGACGGATGACCTCCGGATTCTTATTGATACAATCCTTAATATTCTCGCCTACTGTCTTTCCGGTAACTGTCATGCACTCTGTATGCAGCAGTCCCTTTTTATTCAGTTCATTCATTACCGCATAAACACCGCCGGCCTCATTCAGGTCTTCCATGTAAGTAGGACCAGCCGGAGCCAGATGACAGAGATTCGGTGTTTTTGCACTGATCTCATTTGCAAAAGTAATATCAAAATCCATACCGATCTCATGAGCGATCGCCGGAAGATGCAGCATACTATTTGTGGAGCATCCCAGTGCCATATCTACTGTCAATGCATTCAGGATCGCTTCCTCCGTCATGATATCTCTCGGGCGGATATTCCTCTCATACATCTCCATAACCTTCATGCCCGCATGCTTTGCCAGGCGGATACGTTCGGAGTATACAGCCGGAATGGTTCCATTGCCCTGCAGTCCCATACCGAGAACCTCTGTCAGACAGTTCATGCTGTTTGCTGTATACATACCGGAACAGGAACCACAGGTCGGGCAGGTCTTACATTCGAACTCATCCAGATCCTCTCCGCTGATCTTACCGGCACTGTAGGATCCCACTGCCTCAAACATACTGGAAAGACTGGTCTTTCTGCCATGTACATGGCCTGCCATCATCGGACCTCCGCTGACGAATACCGTCGGCACATTAATGCGCGCTGCTGCCATCAGAAGTCCCGGCACATTCTTATCACAGTTCGGCACCATGACCAGCGCATCGAACTGATGTGCCATCGCCATCGCCTCGGTGGAATCTGCAATCAGATCTCTCGTCACCAGAGAATACTTCATACCGATGTGTCCCATTGCGATGCCGTCACAGACTGCGATGGCCGGAAATACCACCGGAGTACCGCCTGCCATGGCCACTCCCTGTTTTACTGCATTGACGATTTTATCCAGATTCATATGCCCCGGAACAATTTCATTGTAGGAACTGACGATACCTACTAACGGACGTTCCATCTCTTCCTTTGTCATTCCCAGTGCATTGAACAGGGAACGGTGCGGAGCCTGCTGGAGCCCTTTTTTTACGTTATCGCTTCTCATTTCTATTTCCCTCCGTTTTTCATTTGCAGCCGACGATTGGTCTCACAGCTGCATTTCAATCTATATATGAACAGATCCTTCTGTCCTGCAATCCTTCAAGTTGACTGATCCCGGGATCGCAACGCGATCTCCCGACTCAGACTCGCTCTGCAATCAGATCACCCATCTGAACAGTTCCAACCCTGGTGCAGCCCTCGGAATAAATATCGCCTGTACGGTAGCCTTCTTTAAGAACCTGCTTTACAGCTGCCTCGATTGCAGCTGCCGCCTCATCAAGATCCAGTGAAAACCGCAGCATCATGGCTGCTGACAGGATGGTGGCAATGGGGTTTGCCAGATCCTTTCCTGCGATATCCGGTGCAGAACCGTGGCTCGGTTCATACAGTCCAAACTTTGTCTCATTCAGGCTGGCAGATGAAAGCATTCCGATCGATCCTGTCACCATGCTTGCCTCATCCGAAAGGATGTCACCAAACATATTCTCTGTCAGAATGACGTCAAACTGCTTCGGATCTCTTACGAGCTGCATGGCACAGTTATCCACCAGCATATGGGCCAGCTCCACATCCGGATAATCCTTTGCCACTTCCTCTACAACAGCTCTCCAGAGTCTTGAGGAATCCAGTACATTTGCCTTATCCACACTTGTCACTTTCTTTCTTCTCTTTCTGGCAATGTCAAATCCCCTCTTTGCGATCCTGCGGATCTCATTTTCATCATAGGTCAGTGTATCTGTCGCCTTGCGGATTCCGTTTTCTGTGACCGTACTGCGTTCTCCAAAGTAAAGACCTCCGGTCAGCTCACGCATGATCATCATATCAAAACCTTCTCCGATGATATCATCACGCAGCGGGCAGGCAGCTTTTAACTCCTCATAGAGATATGCCGGTCTCAGATTTGCAAAAAGATTCAGCTCCTTTCGAATCTTCAGAAGTCCCGCCTCCGGTCTCTTTGACGGCTCCAGCTGATACCACGGCGAGGTCGCCGCATCTCCACCTATAGAGCCCATAAGTACCGCATCACTTGCCTTTGCAGTAGCTACTGCCTCATCTGTCAGCGGTATGCCATGTACATCGATGGAAGCTCCACCCATGAGTACCTCTGTGTATTCTAACTGAAATCCATATTTGTTTCCTGCTGCATCCAGTACCTTTACGGCTTCCCTGACGATTTCCGGACCGATTCCGTCTCCGGGAATCAATGCAATCTTATAACTCATCTTACTTTTCCTCCGTTCCCGTGCTCCTGTGCACCTTTCTTTTTCTATTTTCGGGTAATCATTCCGTATCTTTACAGTTACCTCTTTGCCGCTTTAGTATAATATAATAATGCATTTTTTTATAGATTTCAACTGTAAAGGTTTGAAAGATAAAAAAATACCGATCCGGGATCGGTATTTTTCCTCATTTTATTCCATATTTGCTTTTTCTACCTCTGCAATCGCATTTTTTCTCATAGGAATACGGCAGTTCTTGTTGCTTCCAAACTCGACAATGACATCTTCATCCGTGATGTCAATAATCACTCCATAAAAACCGCTGGTCGTTACTACGCAGTCGCCAATCTCCATGGCAGAAAGCATCGCGTTGAGTCTTTTCTGCTCCTTTTTCTGCGGTCTGACTGCCAGAAAGTACATCATACCACCGATGATGACCACATACATAACGATCATTGCAAGTGCGGATCCGGTACCGCCTGCCTGTGCTAATAAATTCATTTCATTTCCTCCTGTGCTTACACTTCTCTATAAAACCTGGCCATTCTTCTTTTCCTGATGCCTGTGCATTCCCCGCACAGTTCTGCCGAATCATTGCCATCGTTTACTATAGTACACAATTTTTCTTCTTTCTTCAAGAGTTTTCTTTGTTTTTTATGATATAGGAAATACCTTCGAATTTCCTATATCACTTTGTTCTTATTCTCCCAGAAAACCTGCAAGTTTTTTCTTTTTAAAGCTCTGGTATTCCCCAGCGTCAATGGCATCCCTGATTTCCTCCATCAGATGATTGTAAAAGTACAGATTGTGGAGTACACACAGACGCATACCAAGCATTTCCTTCGCCTTCAGCAAATGGCGGATATAAGCCCTGCTGTAGTGGCGGCAGGCCGGACACTGGCATCCTTCTTCAATGGGTCTGTCATCCAGCTCATATTTCGCATTAAACAGATTCAGCTTTCCATGATTCGTATAGACATGTCCATGTCGTCCGTTCCGGCTCGGGTAGACACAGTCAAAAAAATCCACACCCCGGTCCACAGCCTCCAGGATATTCGCCGGAGTCCCCACACCCATCAGGTAGGTAGGTTTATCCACCGGAAGATGAGGTACTGTCACATCCAGAATATGATACATTTCTTCATGTGACTCTCCCACCGCCAGTCCGCCGATGGCATATCCGTCCAGATTCATCGCCGCAATCTCTTTCGCATGCGCGATACGAATATCATCATAGATGGCTCCCTGGTTGATAGCAAATAAAAGCTGATGGGGATTGATCGTATCCGGAAGACTGTTCAGCCGCTCCATCTCTGACTTACAGCGTGCCAGCCACCTGGTGGTCCTCTCTACCGATGCCTGCACATAGGAACGATCTGCCTTGCTGGGCGGACATTCGTCAAAAGCCATGGCAATGGTTGAAGCCAGATTGGACTGGATCTGCATACTCTCCTCCGGTCCCATGAAAATCTTTCTTCCGTCCACATGAGAATTAAAATAAACGCCCTCTTCCTTAATCTTCCGCAGTCCCGCCAGGGAAAATACCTGAAATCCGCCGGAATCCGTAAGGATCGGCTTGTCCCAGTTCATAAACTTATGCAGGCCGCCCAGCTTCTTCACCACCTGGTCGCCGGGACGCACATGCAGATGATAGGTGTTGGAAAGCTCCACCTGCGTCCCGATCTCCTGCAGATCTGTTGTGGCCACAGCTCCTTTAATAGCAGCCGCCGTTCCCACATTCATGAAGACAGGCGTCTGGATCACACCGTGTACCGTATGCAGCTCTCCCCTCTTCGCATTTCCGTCTTTCTTCAGTAATTTATACATATGCCACCTTTTCAAACCTTTCCGGGCGGTCAACCGCCAACGTCATACGATGTGCATTATATCAGACTTCCCGTTCGAATACCAGAAAAAATTGTAACGGGGATTTGATATTTTCATTATTTTGTCGTATAATGTACGGGCTACTTATAGAAAGAATCAAATGTCTGCATGACAGATGACTCTATTTTAGTAAGGAGGACACGGAATTTTTCTGTAAATGCCTATGAAAAATACAAATTTACATACTCTTGGAATCGATATCGGTTCCACAACCGTAAAAATTGCGATCCTGGATGACAAACATACCCTCTTATTTTCCGATTACGAGCGTCACTATGCGAATATCCAGGAAACACTGGCTTCTCTCCTGAAAAAAGCCTATGACAAACTGGGAGAGCTTACCCTCTCCCCCATGATTACCGGTTCCGGCGGTCTCACCCTGGCAAAGCATCTGGGAGTTCCTTTTGTGCAGGAGGTGATCGCTGTTTCTACCGCCCTGCAGGATTATGCACCCCAGACCGACGTGGCCATAGAACTGGGCGGTGAGGACGCAAAGATCATTTATTTCGAGGGCGGCTCTGTGGAGCAGCGTATGAACGGAATCTGTGCCGGAGGCACCGGATCTTTCATCGACCAGATGGCATCCCTGCTGCAGACAGATGCCACGGGATTGAATGAATACGCAAAGAGCTACAAATCCCTCTATGACATCGCAGCCCGCTGCGGTGTCTTTGCCAAATCCGATATCCAGCCCCTGATCAATGAAGGGGCCACAAAGGAAGACCTTGCTGCCTCTATTTTCCAGGCGGTGGTAAACCAGACCATCAGCGGTCTTGCCTGCGGAAAGCCGATCCGGGGACATGTCGCATTTCTTGGCGGTCCGCTGCATTTCCTTTCCGAACTGAAAGCAGCCTTTATCCGCACTCTGAAGCTGGACGATGAGCATGCGATCACACCGGAAAACTCCCATTTGTTCGCTGCCATCGGCTCTGCACTGAACTATAAGGAAGAAGTCACGGTTTCCCTTACAGACATGATCGGTAAGCTCTCTTCTTCAATCAAAATGGAATTCGAAGTAGCCCGTATGGATCCGCTCTTCGCCTCGAAGGAGGATTACGAGGCTTTCATCGAACGGCAGAATCAGTATAACGTGGTGACGGGAGATCTGGAATCCTATGAAGGAAACTGCTTCCTGGGGATCGATGCCGGATCCACCACGACGAAAGCAGCGCTGGTCGGTGAGGACGGTGCACTGCTCTACTCCTTCTACAGCAATAATAATGGAAGTCCCTTAAAGACCACCATCCGCGCCATTAAAGAAATCTACGAACAGCTGCCTTCCACTGCTAAGATCGTCTACTCCTGCTCCACCGGATACGGGGAGGCACTGATCAAAGCGGCTCTCATGCTGGATGAGGGCGAGGTGGAGACGGTATCTCATTATTATGCGGCAGCCTTCTTCGACCCGGAGGTAGACTGCATCCTGGACATCGGCGGACAGGACATGAAATGCATCAAGATCAAGAACCAGACGGTCGACAGCGTTCAGCTGAACGAAGCCTGCTCCTCCGGCTGCGGTTCATTTATCGAGACATTTGCGAAATCCCTCAATTACAGCGTACAGGACTTTGCCAAAGCAGCTCTCTTTGCCAAGCATCCCATTGATCTGGGAACACGCTGTACCGTATTTATGAACTCCAAGGTAAAGCAGGCACAGAAGGAAGGTGCGGAGATCTCCGATATTTCCGCAGGACTTGCCTATTCCGTCATCAAAAACGCTTTATATAAGGTAATCAAGGTATCCGATGCCTCTGAGCTTGGACGCCATATCGTGGTACAGGGCGGAACCTTCTACAACGATGCCGTGCTCCGAAGCTTTGAAAAAATTGCTGACTGCGAGGCGATCCGTCCCGATATCGCGGGAATCATGGGTGCTTTCGGCGCGGCTCTGATCGCCAGGGAGCGTTATACAGAGGATAAGGAGACGACCATGCTCCCCATTGACAAGATCAACAGCATGGAGTTCACTACGACTATGGCGAAATGCAAGGGCTGTACCAACCAGTGCCGTCTGACCATCAACCGTTTCACCGGCGGCCGCCAGTATGTCAGCGGTAACCGCTGTGAACGCGGGATTGGAAAAGAAAAGAATAAGGATCAGATCCCGAACCTCTATGATTTTAAAAATAAACTGCTGTTCCGTCGGGCTTCCCTGGAAATTGACGAGGCCGACCGCGGTGTTGTGGGGATCCCCCGCGTCCTGAACATGTATGAGAACTATCCGTTCTGGCACACCTTCTTTACGAAGCTGAAATACCGTGTAGTGCTCTCTCCTCCTTCCAACCGGAAGATTTACGAGCTCGGTATCGAGTCCATCCCCAGTGAATCGGAATGCTATCCCGCGAAGCTTGCTCATGGACATGTGATGTGGCTCATCAAACAGGGCGTGAAGTTCATTTTCTATCCATGTATCCCGTATGAGAGAAATGAGTTCCCGGACTCCAACAACCACTACAACTGCCCGATCGTCACCTCCTATGCGGAAAACATAAAGAATAATATTGATGAACTGAAGACAGAAGACATTGATTTCCGCAATCCATTTCTGTCACTGACCAGCCTGGACACTGCCACCGGACAGCTTCTGAAAGCTTTCCCGGATATACCGGCGGAAGAAATCAGGGCAGCTGCAAAGGAAGGCTGGGAGGAAATGGACCGCTGCCGCCAGGCTGTATATGATAAGGGACAGGAAACCCTGAAATGGATGAAGGACAATGGGCGCCGTGGTATCGTACTGGCAGGACGTCCGTATCACATTGATTCCGAGATCAACCACGGCATTCCGGAGCTGATCAATTCCTACGGTATTGCCGTGCTGACCGAGGACGCCATCTCCAACCTGAATCCGCCGGAGCGCCCGCTGATCGTCATGGACCAGTGGATGTACCACAGCCGCCTCTACGCTGCAGCAAACTATGTAAAGACGGTAGATGACCTGGACCTGATCCAGCTTAACTCCTTCGGATGCGGACTGGATGCCGTTACCACCGATGCGGTAAACGATATTCTTTCAAAATCAGGCAAGATCTACACCTGCCTGAAGATCGATGAGGTCAACAACCTGGGAGCCGCCCGGATCCGAATCCGCTCCCTGATCGCCGCCATCCGTGTAAGAGAGAAGAAAGAGACGCACAGAAATATTGCTCCTGCAAATATCAACCGTGTGGTCTTCACAAAGGAAATGAGAAAAAACTATACGATTCTCTGCCCGCAGATGACTCCGATCCACTTCAACTTAATCGAGGCTGCTTTCAATGCCTCCGGCTATCATCTGGAAGTCCTCGGTAAGACGGATAATCGAAAAACTGTAGATGTAGGGCTGAAATATGTCAACAATGATGCCTGCTATCCGTCCCTGATCGTTGTAGGACAGATTATGGAAGCCATCCAGTCCGGCAAATATGATCTGAATAAGACAGCTGTGCTGATTTCCCAGACAGGCGGCGGCTGCCGCGCCAGCAATTACATCGGATTTATCCGCCGTGCGCTGGAAAAAGCGGGGCATCCGCAGATTCCTGTGATTTCTATCAATCTGAGTGGTCTGGAAAAGAACCCCGGCTTTAAGATTTCCCCGGGGCTGGCGATGCGCGGCATTTATGGCCTGATCTTCGGAGATATTTTCATGCGCTGCCTCTACCGCATGCGCCCTTACGAGCAGGTGAAGGGGTCTGCCAATGCCCTTCATAAAAAGTGGGAAGATACGTGTAAGAAATTCATTTCCGGCAAAAATCCGGGATACGGGGAATTTAAGAAACTCTGCCGGGAAATCATCCGGGATTTTGACAGACTGCCGATAACCGATGAGAAAAAGCCGAAGGTCGGCGTAGTGGGTGAGATTCTGGTGAAATTTCTTCCTGCTGCCAACAACTATCTGGTGGACCTGCTGGAGGCAGAGGGTGCCGAAGCCGTTGTACCTGATCTGGCAGACTTCCTGCTCTACTGCTTCTACAACAGCAACTTCAAGGCAGAGGAGCTTGGCATGAAGAAATCCACCGCGAGATTCAGCAACCTGGGCATTAAAGCTCTGGAAATGTTCCGGAAAGCTGCCGCTGAAGAACTGGAAAAGAGCGAGCACTTCACGCCGCCCGCCCATATCGAAGACCTGGCAGAGCATGCGAAATCCATCGTATCCCTGGGCAACCAGACCGGCGAAGGATGGTTCCTTACCGGAGAGATGCTGGAGCTGATTCACTCCGGTACCAACAATATCGTATGTACCCAGCCCTTTGGCTGCCTTCCGAACCATGTGGTAGGAAAAGGTGTCATCAAAGAACTGCGCCACCAGTACCCGCTCTCCAACATCGTAGCCATCGACTACGACCCGGGTGCCAGCGAGGTAAACCAGCTGAACCGGATCAAGCTGATGCTGTCTACGGCGATGAAGAATTTAAAAGCGGAAGAAAATAAGAAAGAAGCTTAAGAAAAACCGGCTGAGCGATTCATTCAGGCTCAGCCGGTTTTTCTTTTTCTCATTCTCCTATCAGCACTTCTTCCCCTCGAAATGCTATCCCATATTTCCGAATCCTGCCATCAGTGATACCTTTCGCCCTCAAAGCAGACGCATATCCCTTCTCTTCTATCTGCTTTAACGCTGCCTGCACGGTATCTTCCATGTCTTTTTCCTTTCTCGGCTGTAACACTTTAAATTCCAGTATCATCGCATCATCCTTCTCCCCTCTCGGCTCCAGCATCACATCATACCTGCCGAACCCGCTTTCCCGGTTGGAAGTAAGCACATACCGGATAACTCCCCTGGATCTCCCGGTATTTCTTCTCCTCCCAGATGGAAAGCCCCTCAAACAGATCACCTCTTCCTGCATAGTTCACAGAGAAAAACTGTTCAATCATGCTCATGTTCAGCGTCTTTCCAAATCTCCGTGGACGGGTGAGCAGGGTGACATCATCCTCGGCCTCCCACCACTCGCAAATAAACTTTGTCTTATCTATATAAAAATTATTGCGTGTTCTTATCTTCGCAAAATCCTGTCGTCCGATGCTGATCGTTCTTGCCATAAAACACTGCCCTTCCTCCCTTTTTTCTTAGTATAACGAATTCTGCGAGATATTTCCATCTTCTTTTTAAAACATGCGTAACTGTTCAAAGTCATGCAGATTTGTAAATATTTGCCGTGGGGAGCCTGCTCACCAGAGACAAATTTTATAAATCTATAGGGCGAGAGCCCTACCTGAGCAAAAGGAAAGCCTCGCAGAGGCGATTTTGCGAATGGACTCTGAACAGTTACATTAATTTACAAATCATGTTCGTTCTACGCAGAAAAGGCCTTTCTTTTATCCATTCCAATCTGATAAAAGAAAAGCCTTTTTCTGTTTTATGTCAGAACTTCCCTCCTGTGCCTCCGTGGGTCGTACCGGATGAACTGGTATGTGTCGTACTTCCTCCTGTGGAATTCTCTGATTCTCTTTCAATCCTCCTGGATGTGACTGTTTTGTTCACCATAACATCCCGGTTGACTGTGAGTATGATGCTTCCCGGCACTGCATAATCCTGCGCTTCATTCTTCTTCCGAACGGACGTCAGTTTGTCTTTTTTTCTTGTGGCACTTATGTAGGCGAACAGCAGTCCCAGAGGCAGATCTATGAAGATCCACAGAGGCGATAAGGATCCCTTCGGAAGATTTCCCACATCATAGGCTTCTCCTTCCTTCGCCTGGGTCAAAAACTCATCACAAAGCTCAGCAAACTTTGTGAAAGCACTCATATAGTTCCCGTCGCTTAACTTTGGCACAAATTGATCCGCCATATAATCCATGCCTGCGTCCGTAAATGCAGTGATGCCGTATCCACAGGTAGTTATCCACCAGTCACGCTCCTCCATGCTGATGAGAAGAAGGATTCCATCCCGCTCATCTCCATAGCCGTACCCGTAATAATCATAAAAATCATCTGCATAATCCATTGCTGTATATCCATCCAGACTGTCCAGCGTCACTACGACAACATCACAGGACTGACGTTCGCTGATCTCGTTCAGCTTTTCCAGCAATTCTCCTTCCTGCTTATCTGTCAGCAGATCGCCCTCATCCACCAGACGCGGCAGCAGTCTTTCTTCCGGAATGACTCCATCAGACACATCGGCCGCTTCTGCAGGAAGCATCTTAAAAACAAGGAGGAGCATTAAAAGTATTGTAAATATCCTCTTTTTCATACAGCCATCCCTCCTATAGCGTCATTAATGCCCACATCAGGACATAGATCACTAATCCAATTGCGATACCTCTGGTTATGACATATTTTTGAAATGCTTTCTTGTCGAACGGCAGATCCCCCACCATCTTTCCGGTCTGTCCATTCATGGCAAAAGTATATTTCTTTCCCTGCCACTTTGTATTAAGAAGCCATACCGGATACAATGCATAGCTATACTCGGACTTAAGAATACTGATTCTGCTGTCTGCCACCTGAACGGAGCTGTAATTCTCAACCGTATCCTGAAAAGAGGTCTGCGTGCTGCGTTTAATCCTTTCCTTTGCCCGGCTGATGCACTCCTGGGCCCCCACATCATAGCGGTCGGCTACATATCCTGCCAGATAAGGCGTCTCAAATGGAACTGCCTCTTCAAAATTGTAGGGTTCAATGGATTCCATCAGAGTGTCATCCATCTTCCTGGAACCATCCGCCGGTACATGCTGAAAGCTGATTTTCCCCGCTCTGTGCAGCTTATAAAAAGTACACTCTGTATACTCCATATCATCCTTTTCCCATCTGCGCACACGCTGGGCATCATAACAGATATCTGCATCCACATCTCCATCAAAAAGCCAGAAGGGCACATAGACACCTTTTATTTCATCAATATGATTTTCCTGACGAAAGACCGGCGGCAGAAAGACTTTTCCTTTCAGATGCCTGTGATAAGCAGCCTTTGCATCCTTTTTATCCAGCTTAAACGGTATGATATAATCCGGTTTCAGATCTCCTTCAAACTGTCCCTTCATAACCACACGGTTTCCGCAGAAGGGACAGGTCGCAGCACCTGTACTTTCCTCCGCAACGATCTCTCCGCCGCAGGACTGACAGGAATATACCCGCATACCTGCCGTTTCTCCCTCCTGCCACTGTCCTCCTGCCATATCAAACTCTTTTTGTTCGTCACGTCTGTCTGTCTGCTGCATACTCTGAAATTCTTCAATACTCATCTCGGAATCACAATACGGACATTTCATCTTCTGGCTCTTGCTGTCAAATTCCATGGCGCCGCCGCAGGCGGGACATTTGTATTCCATCATATCAGCCATCTCTTCCCATCTCCTTTCGATTCGTAATTGTTGTTCACTCTGTGGCTTATGCTACCGGTTCCCCCTGCTCCTGCAGTCTGTGGGCACAGACCGTACACATATCCAGGTCATCACATACGAGAAAACAGTGGTCACATACCAGACGTTGGCAGATCGGACACTGATTGAACATCTTTTCCGCCTGTGCCGCTGCGCGCATCCTTGCATCTTCCTTCTCCCTTTTATATAAAATATCAAATACCACCCGTTTACCCTCGGATGTCGGCATGATCCCCGCCTTTGAAAACCGGATGATTCTGCTCTTCCATACCTCCCCGCATTCCGCACAACGCAAAGAGAAACAGAACTCATCATTTGTCGAACAGTCCATCAACATTTCCTTTGCCTTATCATTCATCCTCTCACCGCCTTATCTGCACCATACAAAAATACTCACTTTTTTCTAAATACTTACTTATGGTAACTGTTCAAAGCCATGCAGATTTATAAATATTTGTCGTGGAGAGCTTGCTCACCGGAGGCAAATTTTATAAATCTATATGGCGAAAGCCGTACATGAGCAAAAGGAAAACCACGCAGAGGCGGTTTTACGATTGGGCTCCGAACAGTTACGTCTTATGTATGTTTTACCAGATTAAGTCAGAAAAATATATGACACCAGAGAGTAATTTCGAATCATTCCTCCAAAAATACTACCCGGTAGTAGATAAGATGCACAATCTGCTAACAGGCAAATTGTGCATCATTGGATTTGATAAGTTATTTCATCCAGCCGTCCGCATCTCCGGAACAGGTCAATATAAAGCATCATCTCCTCCCGGGTACTGACTCCCAGCTTCCTGTTAATATTGGTATTGTGCTTCTTTACCGTATTTACGCTGATATACGCCCGTGCCGCTACTTCCTCGATACTGCATCCGTCAATATAATACTGAAGCACCGTCCGTTCCATCGGTGTCAGTGTGCCTACCCGCTCCGTAAACTCTGAAAACAGTTCCTCAATATCTGGTGGAAGCTCTCCCTCCTCCTTTTTCTCTTCCTTTTCCGGGAGGTAATCCGGCAATTCATCAAATCCGAAAATACTGGAGTGCTTCCCATCCGCCTGTACATCCTGACGAATCTCCTCAATCAATCCGTTCATAGAGGTAATAAAGTGCCAGACCAGAAAACCGGAAATCAACAGCATGAGCAGAAACAGGAGAATTGCCCCGTTCATCCATATTCTGTATTGATCCATCAGGACATGCCGGGTACCGATTCCGGTAAGCAACAGAACCCCTGTAAAAACAGCCAGTGCCATAGCCGCCCAATAAAGTGTCAGTCTGCTCCTCATATGAATACGGAAAACATCTTTTCTTTCCTTTTTCAACGATTCTTCTTTGTTTCTCTCTCCGGTTTTTGCCGTTTTCATTTTTCTCACCACCTGTGAAAGCCGTGTCTAACTGGCTGCAAAGCTTTTCTTTTATGAATTATTTTATATTCAATCGGATCAAAATACATGACACGAAAGTACTATCTTCGACAAAAACACCTTAAAGAAGCTGACATCTTCCGATCACGCGAGTGCGCATCCTTCGGAGTTTTTGTGATATAGGAAATCCAAAGGAATCTCCTATATCACATATCATATTCAAGTACGCCTTGGCGTACTTGTTGCGAGGTGCGCGTCATGCTTTGCATGACATACTTCTTCTGCGCACCTCTGCATCTCCGTTCCACTTCGGTCGGTGCAAAACGTGTGCCACTGGCACACTGCACCCGCCGGAGGCTTTATCTTGGAAGGAGATTGGACTCCCACCAAGAGAAATTTGTTTTACTCACCACCTATAGAGGTGGGAGTCTTATCTCCTTTCAAGATAAAAGACACCCGGTTTCTGATATGATCCCCCTAAAGTAGACAAGATAAATATCCAAATCTACTTTAGGGGGA
>OLOS01001853.1_pt1 | contig 15941 bp, 14 predicted proteins | sample 1672631 | NCBI WGS metagenome assembly OLOS01 (sample SAMEA3136707, study PRJEB25190) | human gut metagenome | biome: human gut; feature: human-associated habitat; material: faeces | place: Austria | collected 2013 | reverse complement strand
TTGACGCTTGGTTATTCAATTTTTGAGCTAACCTGTTTGCCCTCTGCCCTTAAAAGCGTTGATTTTACTGGGTTTCTGCTTGTTTTCCTATGTCAACGCTCTTGAGGCAGCGTCTTTTTTATGCACGGTTTTCTCAGCCCTTCGCGCGCTCGAGATACTCGCCCACGCGGGTATCGACGCGGATGCGGTCGCCGGGGTTGATGAACAGCGGCACCTTGATCTCAGCGCCGGTCTCCAGCGTAGCGGGCTTGGTGGCGTTGGTGGCGGTGTTGCCGGCAAAGCCCGGATCGGTCTCGGACACTTCGAGCTCGACGAACGTGGGCGGCTCGACCTGGAACACCTTGCCCTTGTAGGAGCTGATGGTGCACTCCATGTTCTCCTTCACGAAGCGGAAGTTGCTGCCGAGGGCGCTCTCGTCGATGGGGACGAGATCATAGGTCTCAGGATCCATGAAGTAGTAGAGGTTGCCGTCGTTGTAGCTGTATTCCATCGTCTTGCGGTCGATGGTGGCGCTCTCAAACTTGGCGGTGGGGTTGAAGGACGTCTCGGTCACGGCGCCGGTGATGACGTTTTTCATCTTCGTGCGCACAAAGGCCGCGCCCTTGCCGGGCTTGACGTGCTGGAACTCGACGACCTGCATGACCTGGCCGTCCATCTCGAAAGTAACACCGTTGCGGAAATCGCCTGCTGTAATCATATAGGAATCCTCCTCAAGAATAATTAGAATCAAAAATCTTATATAGTTTACACGATATTGCCTGGTTTGACAAGCGGATATTTACAGAATGATCAGATTTTTCGGGCTTCGCGTGAGAATTTCCGCCCCATCGGCCGTGAGATGCAGCACATCCTCGATGCGCACGCCGAATTTTCCGGGCAGATAGATGCCGGGCTCTGCGGAGATGACGGTGTGCTCCGGCAGCTTTGCGTGTGCGCCGGGCGCGGCGATGGGGTGCTCGTGGATGTCAAGACCGAGGCTGTGCCCGAAGCTGTGCCCGAAGTAGTCGCCGTAGCCGGCGTCGCTGATGACCTTGCGCGCGGCGGCGTCCACACGTTCGCCGGTCACGCCGGCCTTCGCGGCGGCGATGCCGGCCAGCTGCGCGTCGAGCACGGTCTGGTATACGGTGCGCATCTCGTCGCTCGGCATACCAACGGCGACGGTGCGCGTCATGTCCGAGCAGTAGCCGTTTTTGCGGCAGCCGAAGTCCATCGTCACGAAGTCGCCCTCGGCCACGCGCCGGTCGCCGGGCACGCCGTGCGGCATACTCGTGTTCGGACCGGTGAGCACGATGGGGTCAAAGCTCGTGCCCTCCGCGCCGAGGCGCAGCATACGGTAAATGAGCTCGGCCGCGATCTCGCGCTCGGTCATGCCGGGGCGGATGACGGTGCAGATCTGCGCAAATGTCTCGTCCGTGATCTGCTGTGCCTGATACATCATCGCCAGCTCCTCCGGCTGCTTGGCTGCGCGCAGGGTGCGCAGGATGCTCTGTGCCGGCTGGAGCTTGAGCCCGAGCAGCTGCTCGTAGGCCGTGAACTCGGCGTAGCTCGTCGTCTGCTCCTCTGCGCCGAGCAGCTGCACGTTTGCCTCACGCAAAATGCCCTGCACGAGTGTGCGCATCGGCGCCTCGCGCGAGCACAGCAGCACCTGCGCGATGCCGGTCAGCGCGGCGTTTGCGGCCTCGATGTAGCGGGAGTCGGTGATGAAAAATGCCTGATGCACCGTCACGATCACCGTGCCGTCCGAGGACGGGAAGCCGGTGGCAAAGCGGCGGTCGTTTTCGTTGGTGAGCAGGATGGCGTCCAGATGCGCCTGTCTCAGCGCGCGCTGGATGCGGGCAATGTTGTTGGGCATGGATATGCACCTCCGTGGAATATGGTTTGTTATGGTGTGCCTGTGGCAGGGTCTGTCAGGGCGAGATCGGCGGCAGTCATCGGCGCGTGCAGCACGTCGCCGTCCGCCTCAGCAAGACCGACGGCCGTCACGCCGTCGAGCGCCGTGCACGTCAATACCAGACAGGCCAGCGCCTGCGTGCGCAGGATGCCGCTCGCCGTCTCCGTCGCCGTCACCGTCAGCCAGAGCGTACCGTCGGCGTCGATGCGGCTGCCGTCGATCGTCAGCCAGTCGCGCACGGGGTTTGTGCACGTGCTGTCGCTCGGCTTCGCGCCGAGCGCGTCGAGCGCAGCCTGCATCGGGTCCGTGCCGCTGGGCACGCTGACCGTTTCCGGCTGCAGCAGTGTCGCGCCGCCGGTCTCGATGCGGTATACCGTCACGGTCTGCCGCCTTGCGCAGCCCGCACAGCCGAGCGCGAGCAGACCTGCCAGCATCAGGGAAAGCCATCGTCTCATGTCTCCGCCGCCTCCTGCTGTGCCTGTGCGCGCGGGAATGTCACGGTAAAGCGCGTGCCGTGCGGCTCCACGCCGTCCACGGTCACGGTGCCGCCGTAGAGCGCGGCCGCATCGTGCACGATCGACAGGCCGAGCCCGCTGCCGCCGTGCTCGCGCGAGCGCGCTTTGTCCACGCGGTAGAAGCGGTTGAAGATGCTCGGCCGGTCGGCCTCCGGGATGCCGATGCCGGTATCGGTCACGGACAGGATGCTCTGTGCATCGCGCGCCTCGACGCGCACGGTCACGCTCCCACCCGGAAGGTTATATTTGATGGCGTTTTCCACGAGGTTAAAGACGATGTGGTAAATGTCGTCCTCCGATGCGCGCACGGTCGCGCCGTCGCTCATGAGACACGTGAGCGTCACGTCGCTCTTGGCCGCCAGCGGGCGCAGCAGATGCAGCGTCCCGTGCACGGCCTGCTGCAGGTCGACGACCGTCACGTCCGACTGCACGCCGTCGTCGCGGCGCGACAGGTCGAGCAGCTTCTCGGTCGTGCGCTGCAGGCGCTCGGCCTCGCTGCCGATGTCGGTCACGAATTCGCGCATCGTCTCGCTGTCCATGTCCGCACTCTGCGAGATGCTGTCCGACAGCAGGCGGATCGACGCCAGCGGCGTCTTGAGCTCGTGCGATGCGTCGGATACGAACCGGCGGCGCTGCGCCTCGGTCGTCTCGAGGCGCTCGGTGAGGTTATTGAATTCGCGCCCGAGCTCGGTCAGCTCGTCATCGCCCGCGAGCGTCAGGCGAAAGCTGTAGTCGCCGCGCTGCACGGTGCGCACGCCGTCGGCAAGCTGCGTGATGCGCCGCGTGAGCATCTTGATCGAAAACCACAGCACCACGAGCGCGGCCGCGCCGATGCCGATCGTGATGGTTGCGAGGCGGCGCTGGATGCTGCCGATGAGCGCCGCGCGCTCGCTGTCGCTCTCGCACACGTACACCGCGCCGACGGTCTTGCCGCTGCTCATGACGGGCATGGCCGCGCGGCTGAGAAACGCCTCGCTCGTGTAGTGCGAGTAGAACACGGCCTGTCCGTCGAGTGCGCGCACGAGCTCGGGATAGAGCGTGTACTTGCCGCGGATGTTGTTTTCGGCCGCGGAGTCATACACGGCCAGCCCCGTGCTGTCGGTCACGACGATGCGCGTCAGGTCGCGCAGATCGAGCAGCGCGAGCACCTGCCGGGTGTTGTCCGGCGTGAGATTGTCGAGCAGCGACAGGGAGGAGGACACGACGGCGGCGCGGTTGGTGAGCGCGCTCTGCTTTTCGGCGAACACGATGTCGCGCGAGGCGCGCGTGGGGTAGGTGTTGATGAGTGCGAGCAGGATCGCCACGAGCGCCGTGAACGTCACGGCGAAGCGAAACTGCACGCTCGATATCAGCTTGCGCGGCAGCCGGATGCGAAACGGACGTCTCTCCATCCGTCAGGCCTCGGCGAAGTAGTAGCCCACGCCCCACTTCGTGATGATGTATTCGGGGGCGGCGGGGTTGCGCTCGAGCTTTTCGCGCAGGCGGCGGATGTGCACGTCCACGGTGCGGATATCGCCCTGATAGTCGTAGCCCCACACGAGGTCGAGCAGCTGCTCGCGCGAGTAGACCTTGCCGGGGTTGCGCATGAGCAGCTCGATGAGGTCGAACTCCTTGAGCGTCAGCTCCACGTTCTGACCGAAGCGGTGTGCGCTGCGGCGCTCGGGGTCGATCTCAATGTGACCGCGCACGAGCTTGCCGCTGTCCGGCTCGGCGGGCGCTGCGGGCGCCATGCTCGAGCGGCGGATGAGCGCGCGGATGCGCGCCTTGAGCTCGAGGATGTTGAAGGGCTTGGTGATGTAGTCGTCCGCGCCGGATTCAAAGCCGATGAGCTTGTCCGCGTCCTCGCTGCGGGCGGTGAGCATGATGATCGGCACGGTGGAAAACTGCCGGATCTGCTGGCACGCGCCGAGCCCGTCGAGCTTCGGCATCATGAGATCGAGCAGGATCACGGCGTATTCGCCGTGGCGCGCCATGTCCACGGCGGTCTCGCCGTCGTAGCACACGTCGACCTGATAGCCCTCGTTTTCGAGGTTGAATTTGATGCCCTTGACGATGGTCTTTTCGTCGTCCACAACCAGAATTTTCATCGCAGCTCCTCCGTTTCGAGTCTTTTCGCGGAAATGGTTTGCTTTTCGCCGTCGGAATTATTATAATGAGTCAAGATATCGCTTTTGCCCCGGACGTGCGGCTGCGCCGTCTCCGGCCGGATATTCCATTATATCATAGTTCTATGGAGAAAGATATGAAAAAATATCGTATTTTGCCGCTGCTGCTCATCGTCTGCCTGCTGCTGACGGCGGCCTTCCCGGTGTTCGCCGCGAAAAACACCGCGTCCGACGCGGCGGAATCCCCCAAACCCACTGCAAGCACCGCGCCCGACGGTGCGCCGCAAAGCATGGTGCAGGCGCAGGAGGGCAGCTATGTCCTCGGCAGCGATGCGGTCAAGACCGCGCTCGATGAAAAGCTGCAGGCCAACTGTGTCATGCTCGTCGACGAGGACAGCGGCCAGTATTACTATACCCGCAACATCGACGCCAAGGCCTATCCCGCGAGCCTGACGAAGATCATGACGCTGCTGCTTGCGGTCGAGGCGGTGGAGCGCGGCGATGTCAAGCTCTCCGACTCTGTCACGGCTTATGCCGACTGCAATGCCGACATGGTCGAGGGTGCGAGCAATGCCGATATCAAGGTCGGCGAGACCATGACGTTTGAGGACTTTCTCTACTGCGCCATGATCTCCTCTGCGAACGAGGCGTGCAACGTCGTCGCGGAGTATGTCTGCGGCAGCATCTCGGCGTTCGTGGAGCGCATGAACACGCGCGCGCAGGAGCTCGGCTGCACCGGCACGCACTTTGTTAACCCCCACGGCCTGCCGAAGGACGATCATTATACCACGGCGCACGATCTTTACCGCATCACGAAGGAAGCGCTCAGCCACGAGCTCTTTGCCACGATCTGCAACACGGTCAAGCATACCGTCCCGGCCACGAACCTGTCCGAGGAGCGCACGCTCTCGAACACGAACGGTCTCATCAATCCCGATTCACCGATGTACCGCGGCTATTATTATGAATATGCCAAGGGTGTCAAGACCGGTCACACGGATGCCGCGGGCTACTGCCTCATCTCCACGGCGGAGAAGGACGGTGTGCGTCTGCTGTGCATCGTGCTCGGCGGCAAGGGTACGGCCCGCGCCAACGGCACGACGGATTTTGGCAGCTTTTCCGACACGCTCACGGCCTATCGCTGGGTGTTCTCCCACTATGGCTGGCGGGCGATCGTGAGCGCCGGCGATCTGATCTGCGAGGTGCCCGTGCGCTACGGGCGCGACGGCGACAGCGTCACCGTCCGTCCGGCGCAGACGGTCTCGGCCGTGCTGCCTGCCGCCGACAATGGCGGCGCGCCGCAGTTCGAGCAGCAGGTCACGCTCTACTCCGAGCGCGACGGCAAGCCGCTTGAAGCACCCATCAAGGCGGGGGACGAGGTCGGTGAGCTCACGGTGACCTGTAACGGCACGGTCTACGGCACGGTCAAGCTCGTCGCCGCGGTCGATGTCGCCGTGTCCAAGGGCGCTTATATCGCGGGGCATCTGGCCGCGTTTTTCACCAACCCCATCGTGCTCGTCATCCTGCTGGCGATCGTGCTGGCGCTGGTCGGCTACATTCTGTGGCTGGTGCGCCGCCGCAAGCAGATCGAGGCCGAGCGCCGTCGCCGCCGCCGCGCGCAGATGGAGGCGGAGGAGGCACGCCGCCGTGCGCTGACACGCGAGACCCTGCGCGAATTTGACCGCGATCCTGCCGGCAGCCGCCGGCGCTGAGCGCTGACACGCTTGCATCCCGTCCGCTTTGTTCGGACGGGATGTTTTTTGTCCGTGTATTTTATGGTTTGTTTACAATTACCGCCGCCATGCACACCTCGGACACATTGACCATTGCGGCACTTAATGCTATAATACACTGTCTAAGTATCACCATTCCGGCGCACACTGGAACTGCGCGTTCCCGCCGCCGGACAAGAGGAGCAGCTATGTGGATTTCGGATTCTTGGCAGGACTTTGAGGTGCTCGACTGTTCGCGCGGCGAAAAGCTCGAGCGCTGGGGCAAGTATACCCTTGTGCGCCCGGACCCCCAGGCCATCTGGGAGACGCCGCGCACCGACCCGCGCTGGCGCACGGCCGACGGGCGTTACAGCCGCAGCCATACCGGCGGCGGCAGCTGGGACAAGCGCACGCTCCCGCAGAGCTGGGACATCCATTATCGGGAGCTGACCTTCCGCGTCAAGCCCATGAACTTCAAGCACACGGGCATCTTCCCCGAGCAGGCCGCCAACTGGGATTACGCCATGGCGAAGATCCGTGCGGCCGGCCGCCCGATCTCGGTGCTCAACCTCTTCGGCTACACGGGCGCGGCCACGGTCGCGTGCGCGGCCGCCGGGGCGCGCGTGTGCCATGTGGATGCGGCGAAGGGCATGGTCGCCTGGGGCAAGGAAAACGCCGCCGCCTCCGGTCTGGCCGACCGGCCGATCCGCTGGATCGTGGACGACTGCGCCAAATTCGTCGAGCGGGAGATCCGCCGCGGCCGCCGCTATGACGCCATCATCATGGACCCGCCGAGCTATGGGCGCGGTCCGGGCGGCGAAGTCTGGAAGCTTGAGACGAACCTCTGGCCGTTTGTGGAGCTGGTGTCCGGCGTGCTGTCGGACGATCCGCTCTTTGTCATCATCAATTCCTACACCACGGGTCTGAGCCCGTCGGTGCTCACGTATCTCTCGGAGAGCATCTTCACCCGGCGCTTCGGCGGCCGCAGCGCCTCGCAGGAGCTGGGTCTGCCGGTCACGGCGTCCGGTCTCGCGCTGCCGTGCGGGGCGACCTGCCGCTGGGAGCGCTGAGCGGAAAGGAACACCATGGAACCGATCTTACGAACCGAACATCTGACCTATACCTACCCCGGCGAGGAGCAGCCCACGCTCGGCGACCTCTCGCTCGAGATCGCGCGCGGCTCGTTCGTGGCCATCCTCGGGCACAACGGCTCGGGCAAGAGCACGCTGGCCAAGCTCTTCAACGCCATCCTGCTGCCGACCGGCGGCAAGGTGTACGTTGACGGCATGGACACGGCGGACGAAAATAACCTCCTGCCCGTGCGCGCCACGGTGGGCATGGTCTTTCAAAACCCCGATAACCAGATCGTCGCAAACGTTGTCGAGGATGACGTGGCCTTCGCGCCCGAGAACCTCGGCGTGCCGCCGCAGGAGATCCGTGCGCGCGTGGATGCCGCCCTCAGGCAGGTCGGTATGTATGACTTTCGCCTGCACGCGCCGCACCTGCTCTCCGGCGGACAAAAGCAGCGCGTCGCCATCGCGGGCGTCATCGCCATGCAGCCCAAGTGCATCGTGCTCGACGAGCCGACGGCCATGCTCGACCCGTCCGGACGGCGCGAGGTGATCGACACGGCGACAAAGCTCTGCCGGGAGCAGGGTATCACGGTCGTGCTCATCACGCACCATATGGAGGAGTGTGTCGGCGCCGACCGCGTGATCGTGCTCTCGGGCGGCGCTGTCGTTGCCGACGGTGCGCCGAAGCAGGTCTTTTCGCAGGTCGACTTGCTGCAAAAAGAGGGACTCACCGCGCCGGTCACGGTGCGGCTGCTCGACGCGCTGCGCGCCCACGGCATGGACGTGCCGATCGACGCGCTCACGGTCTCGGACTGCGCCGATGCCGTCGCCGCCGCCCTGAAAAAGTAACTACCGATCTTCACCGATAAAGGAAACGAAATTATGACGCCAATCATCCGGGTGGATCATCTCCGGCACGTTTACAGCGCCGGGACACCTTTTGAAAAAGTCGCCATCGACGATATTCATCTTGACATTCCCGCCGGACAGTTCGTGGGCATCATCGGCCACACGGGCTCCGGCAAAAGCACGTTCATCCAGCACCTCAACGGTCTGATCGCGCCGACGTCCGGCACCGTGTTCTTCGACGGGCAGGATATCCACCGCAGCAAGGAGGCCACGCGCGACGTGCGCTTTCAGGTCGGGCTCGTCTTTCAGTATCCCGAGCACCAGCTCTTTGAGGAGACGGTGTATAAGGACATCGCCTTCGGCCCGAAAAACGCCCGTCTCTCTGCCGAGGAGGTCGATGAGCGTGTGCGTGAAGCGGCACGCTTTGCCGGCGTGGACGAGGCGCTGTTCGAGCGCTCGCCGCTCGAGCTCTCCGGCGGGCAAAAGCGCCGCATCGCCATCGCGGGCGTGATCGCCATGCGTCCCAAGGTGCTCATTCTCGACGAGCCCACCGCCGGGCTCGATCCTGCCGGCTGCCGCGGCGTACTCGAAAACATCGCGGCCTACCGCCGCGAGACCGGCTCGGCCGTCCTGCTCGTCACGCACAGCATGGACGATGCCGCGCGCATTGCCGACCGGCTCATCGTCTTTCACGACGGGCACGTCGTCTTTGACGGCGCGCCGGCGGAGGTCTTTGCCCATACGCAGGCGCTGCTCGACATCGGCCTTGACGTGCCGCAGAGCGCGCGCATCGCGCAGGCGCTGCGCGACCGGGGCGTTGCGCTCCCGCCGTCGATCTACACGCTTGAGCAGCTCACAAATGCGCTGCTCACCGTCGGGAAGGAGGCGGGCGTATGCTGAAAGACGTCACCCTCGGTCAGTTTTTCCCCGGCACGAGCATCGTGCACCGGCTCGACCCGCGCTGCAAGCTGCTGATGACGGTCGTGTATATCGCGGCGCTGTTCACGGCGGAGAGCTATGTGTCCTACGCCGCCATGCTCGTCGTCACGGGCGTGTGCATCGCGCTCTCGCGCATCCCGCTCAAGGTCATTCTTCGCGGTCTCAAGCCGCTGTGGATCATCATCGCGCTCACGGCCGTGCTCAATATGTTCTTCACCCCCGGCCGGGAGCTTGTGTCCTTCTGGAAGATCACGATCACCTATGAGGGTCTTGTGCGCGCCGTGTTCATGGTGCTGCGCATCACGATGCTCATCGCGGGCACGTTCCTGCTGACTTATACCACATCGCCCATCGCCCTTACGGACGCGATGGAGATCCTCTTCGGACCGCTCAAAAAGCTCAAAGTGCCCGTGCACGAGATGAGCATGATGATGTCCATGGCGCTGCGCTTTATCCCCACGCTCATCGAGGAGACGGACAAGATCATGTCCGCGCAGAAAGCGCGCGGCGCGGATTTTGAGACCGGAAACCTTATCCAGCGCGCCAAAGCGCTGCTGCCGCTGCTCGTGCCGCTGTTCGTGTCGGCGTTTCGCCGTGCCGACGAGCTGGCCGTGGCCATGGAGTGCCGCTGCTATCACGGCGATCAGGGTCGCACGCGCATGAAGCAGCTCGAGTGGCGGGGGCGCGACACGCTCGCCCTGCTCTGGGGCGCGCTCGTGCTCGCCGGCATGATCGTGCTCTCGAGGTTCGGGCTGTGAGGCGCAACATCGCCCTGCGCCTGCAGTATGACGGAACGGCCTATCACGGCTGGCAGGTGCAGAAGACGGATGTCACCGTCGCCGAAACGCTTGAGCGCGCGCTCACGAAGGTCTGCGGCGAGCCGATCAAGGTCGTTGGCTGCGGCCGCACGGATGCGGGCGTGCACGCTAAGCGCTACTGTGCCAATTTCCGCACCGACTGCACGATCCCGATCGACCGCGTACCGCTCGCGGTCAATGCCCGCCTCCCGGCGGATATCGCCGTGGTCGACGCTGTCGCCGCGCCGGAGGGCTTCAATGCCATCGGCTCATGCATTCAGAAAGAGTACGTCTATCAGATCTACAATTCCCGCATCCGCGATGCATTTCTGGAGCACCGCGTCTGCTTTTATCCCCAGCCGCTGGACTTTGCGCGGCTCGAGCGCGCCGGCCGCGCCTTTGAGGGCACGCACGACTTTGCCGCCGTGCGCTCCGTCGGCACCGAGACGCGCACGACCGTGCGCACGGTGCACTGGTGCCGTGCCGAGCGCGACGGGGCGATGATCTCCATCGCCGTGTGCGCCGACGGCTTTTTGTACAACATGGTGCGTGCCATCGTCGGTACGATGGTCTATGCGTCCTACGGCAAGATCGAGCCGGAGGATATCCCGGCGCTGCTGGCCACGCGCGACCGGCGGCTCACCGGGCCGACCATGCCCCCGCAGGGGCTGTATCTCAACCGCGTGTGGTACGACGGCGTCGTCGGCGATATGATGAATCAGGCCTGACGCTGCGTCCGCCGTGCGCGGACAGGGAGGAATGTCCATGAACGACCGTGCAAAACCAAATCCCAGACTGCGTCAGGCGCTCATCGTTGCGGTGTGCGTGCTGGCCGTGCTGCTGTTTTTGTATCTGCTGCTGCGCGACCGGCCGGGCTCGGCGAACGACTATCTGGACGACAGCGCACCCTACACCTTCGACTCCAGCGCCAACCGCACCTTCCGCACGGTGGGCAGCCGCCTTGCGGTCGTGTCCTCAAGCGGTCTGCAGCTGCTCGATGACGATGGCAAGACCGTCCTGCACGAGATCTTCACGCTCGCGCAGCCGGGCATCTCCGTCGGCGGTGAGCGCGTGTGCGCCTATGACATCGGCGGCACGACGCTGTGCGTGGCGGATTTCAAGGGCAACAAGACCGACATCACCCCCTCCGGGGAGATCATCAGCGCCGATCTGAGCGAAAGCGGCTATCTCGCCGTCTGCACGGAGGCCGCGGGCTATAAGGGTGCCGTCACGGTGTATGACGCCTCCGGCAAGGCCGTCTACGTCTGGTATTCCGGAACGGGCTACCTCGTGCGCGCCGCCGTGAGCCCGGACGGGAAGTATCTTGCCGTGCTCTGCCTGCAGGATACCGGCAGCGCCGTGCATACCTTCACCCTCACGAGCGCCGACGAGCGCGGCAGCGCCGTATGCGCCGACGAGCTCTTTGCCGATCTCTTCTGGCGCGGCGGCAAGATCTGCTGCGTGTCGCAGTCGCGCCTCGCGTTTTTTGACGACAGCGCCAAGCTCGCCGACGAGTATCCGTTCGGCGACCTGTATCTGTATGACTACGCCGCCGAGGGCGACGGGTTTGTCACCCTTGCGCTCAGCCGCTACCGTTCGGGCAGCGCGGCGCAGCTCGTCACGGTCAATTCCGGCGGCAATGTCCTCGGTGAATGCACACCCACCGGCAGCGTCACGAGCCTGTCTGTCAACGGCAAGCAGGTGCTCGTGCAGTACAGTGACCGGCTCACGCTCTATAACCAGCAGCTTGATGAGATCAAGTCCGTCGAGCAGAATCTGCTCGGCGTCCGCCGCTCGGTGCTGCTGCGCCGGGGCGCGGCGCTGCTCGTGAGCGGCTCGAGCGCCGCGGTGCTCGCCTTCTGACCCCCGCAGCTTAGAGAGAAAGAACAGGGATACGCCTATGAAGATCGTCTTGACAGTGGTGCTCGCCGCCATCATTCTGGCCGCCGTTTGGGGCGGCTACCGCCGCGGCCTGATCCTCAGCGCCGCGCAGCTTGCCGCCATCGTCGTCGCGTTTTACGGCGCGGCGCTGCTCGCGGGGCAGGTTTCCGACCGCCTCCTGCCGGTGGCGGAGCCGTTTGCCGGCGGATATTTTGAGGGACAGCTTGACGCCGTCGCGGCCGGTCTGCCGGATAACGATGCCGGACTCTCGGGGGAGGATTGGGTGGATGCGCACCCCGACACCGCGCAGGAATACACGCAGCAGTGCTTTGCCGCCGCCGGTGTTTCCGGCCGGGCGGGGCAGCGCATGGCGCGGCAGGCGCTCGCGCTGCGCGATGCGCAGGAGCTGCCGCTGCGCACAGCCATGACGCAGCTTTACTGCGCGCGGTTGTGCTACGTGCTTGTCACGGCGGTCGGCTTTCTGCTTTTGATGCTGATCCTTTCCGCGATCGGAAATTTACCGAATCTCACCTTCCGCATCCCGAACCGGGAGCGGCTCAACGACTTTGGCGGCGCCGCCATCGGCGCGGTCAACGGCGTGTGCTTTGGCATCCTGCTGTGCTGGGCATTGCAGTTTGCCGGGCCCGTCATCGGCTGCGACACGCTTGCGCACACCGCTCTGGCAAAAGCGCTGCAGGTCATCGACGTGCTCACGCTCGGCGCGAGCGTGTGACCTGCGCACACGGAATCTATCGAACAGGAGAACCAGTCTATGAAGCCTACACTCTGCTCCCGCTGCAAGAAAAATGTAGCGGTGATCTTTATCACACGAATCGAAAACGGCGAGTCCCACAATGAGGGACTGTGCCTGCGCTGCGCGCGCGAGCTGCACATCAAGCCCGTCGATGAGATGATGGAGAAGCTCGGCATCTCGGATGCCGACCTCGACAACCTCACCGGCGACGTGGCGGAGATGCTCGGCAGCATGGGTATGCTCGGCGGCGACGCGGACGCGGACTCCGACGCCCCCGACACCGACGCGGACGAGGACGACGGCAAGACCGCGACGTTCCCGTTTTTGAACCGCCTCTTTAACCAGAACCCGCCCTCTGCGCCCGACGCGGAGGCATCGGAGCAGCCGCGGCAGGATGCCGCCGCTGCCGACAAGCGCGGCAGCGCGCCGCGCAAGCTGAAGTTTCTCACGAACTACTGCATCGATCTCACGCAGCGCGCCCGTGACGGCAAGCTTGACGCCATGATCGGCAGGGCAGAAGAGCTGGAGCGCGTCATCCAGATCCTCAACCGCCGCCAGAAGAATAACCCCTGTCTCATCGGCGAGCCCGGCGTCGGCAAGACGGCCATCGCCGAGGGGCTTGCCCAGCGCATCGCCGAGGGCAATGTGCCGTATAAGCTGCGCGACAAGCAGGTCTATCTGCTCGACCTCACGGCGCTCGTGGCCGGCACGCAGTTTCGCGGTCAGTTCGAGAGCCGCATGAAGGGGCTCATCGAGGAGATCCGCCGTGTCGGCAACATCATCCTCGTCATTGACGAGGTGCACAACATCGTCGGCGCGGGCGACGCCGAGGGCAGCATGAACGCCGCCAACATCCTCAAGCCCGCCCTCTCGCGCGGTGAGATCCAGGTCATCGGCGCGACGACGTTTGCCGAGTACCGCAAGCACATCGAAAAAGACGCGGCGCTCGAGCGCCGCTTCCAGCCCGTCACGGTGGCCGAGCCGAGCATTGACGACAGTGTCGAGATCCTCAAGGGTGTGCGCCGCTATTATGAGGACTTTCACGGCGTCGTCATCCCGGATGCCATGTGCCGCCTTGCCGTTGTGCTCAGCGAGCGCTACATCACCGACCGCTTCCTGCCCGACAAGGCCATCGACCTCGTTGACGAGGCCTGCTCGGACGTGAACCTGAAAAACGCCGACCTCATCCGTGCCGACGAGGTCGAAAAGGAGATCGGCGACTATGCGCGCGAGCGCGAGCTGCTGGCCTCCGCGCCGCCGAAGTCCGGCGACGCGTATGACGATCAGGAGCTTGACCGCCGCTATGCGCGCATCGCCGAGCTGCGCAGCCGCGAGATGCAGCTGCAGACCGAGCTTGACGCGCTGCGCGCCAAGGGCCGCCCGGAGCTCACGGCGGATAACCTCGCGCGCATCATCGAGCTCTGGACGAAGATCCCGGCCGCGAGCATCCGCGCCGATGAGTTTGAGCAGCTCGCCGGTCTCGGCGACCGGCTGCGCGCGCACATCATCGGGCAGGACACGGCGATCGATACTGTCTGCGCCGCCATCCGCCGCAATCGCGTCGGTCTGCAGGCCAAGCGCAAGCCCGTGAGCTTCCTGTTCGTCGGCGGCACCGGCGTCGGCAAGACGGAGCTGGTCAAGCGCCTCGCCGACGAGCTGTTCCACGCGCCCGAGTCGCTCATCCGGCTGGATATGTCGGAGTTTATGGAGAAATTTTCCGTCTCGCGCATGATCGGCTCGCCTCCGGGCTATGTCGGCTATGACGAGGCCGGTCAGCTCACGGAGAAGATCCGCCGCCGGCCGTACTCCGTCGTCCTCTTCGATGAGATCGAAAAGGCGCACCCGGACGTCATGAACCTGCTGCTGCAGATCCTGGACGACGGCCGCATCACGGACGCGCAGGGGCGCACCGTGAACTTTGAGAACACCGTCATCATCCTGACCACGAACGCCGGCAGCAACACGCGCACCGGCACGCTCGGCTTCGGCCTGAGCGCGGATGATCAGAGCCGCGAGCGTGCGCAGCGCGCCCTCAATGAGTTCCTGCGGCCGGAGTTTCTCAACCGCCTCGACGAGATCGTCTACTTCAACCACCTCACGGAGGAAAACTTCCGTGCCATCGCATCCCTCATGCTCGGCGAGGTGCGTACCGCCATGGCCGAGCGCGGCATGACCCTGCACTGGACGCCTGCCGTCGTGGACTATCTGGTCGCCAAGGGCTACAGCGAGACGTATGGCGCGCGCAACCTGCGCCGCACCATCCAGCGCGACGTGGAGGATGCCATCGCCTCTGCCGTCGTCGCGCAGCGCAAGGCCGCCGGAGACGTCGCCATCGACGCGCAGAACGACCGCATCGTTGTCACCATGGACGGTAAGGAGGTAACTGCATGAACCGTTTCGAGATCATTCAGGGCGACATCACGAAATCTGATGTCGACGCCATCGTCAACGCCGCCAACTGCTCACTGCTCGGCGGCGGCGGGGTAGACGGCGCCATCCACATGGCCGCCGGGACCGGCCTGCTCAATGAGTGCCGCGGTCTCAACGGCTGCCGTACCGGCGAGGCGAAGATCACCCGCGGCTATCGCCTGCCGGCGCGCCACGTCATCCACACGCCCGGTCCGCGCTGGCGCGACGGGCAGCACGGCGAGCCGGAGCTGCTGGCCAATTGCTACCGCAACAGCCTGCGCCTTGCGAGCGAAAACGACTGTCATACGGTCGATTTCCCGTCCATCAGCACGGGCGTCTACCGCTTCCCGCTCGATCAGGCGGCACAGATCGCCGTGCGCGAGATCACGCGCTATCTTGCCGACCATCCCGAAATGACGCACGTGCGCATGGTCTGCTTTGACCGCCGCACCTACGCCGCGTATGCCGCCGCGCTGGCCGCGCAGGAATGCGCCGGCTGACGCTCACCGTCACGCTGGAACAGGCAGGCCGCACGGTCAAGAGCCTGCTCCGGCGTGAGCTGCATATGGCCGACGGTGCGATCGCCCGCGTCAAGACCGTGCCGGACGGCATCTGCCGGAACGGTGTGCACGCCCGCACCGTTGACCGCGTCGCCGCGGGTGACATCCTCACCGTGCGCATCGATGATAAGCGCTCCGGCGGCAAGTTCACGCCCGTGGCCGTGCCGCTGGACATTTTGTATGAAGATGCCGATCTGCTCGCGCTCAACAAGCCTGCGGGTATGGCCGTGCACGGCGGATATGACCGCGGTGAGCCCACGGTCGCCAATGCCCTGGCCGCCTACCTCGGGCCGGACGCTGTGTTTCACCCCGTCAACCGGCTCGACCGCGGCACGTCGGGCGTCATGCTCGTCGCCCGCAGCGGATACGTGCACGACCGGCTGCGCCGCGTGCTGCACAGCGGCGATTTCCGGCGCACCTATCTCGCCGTCGCCTGCGGCACGGGGCTGCCGCCGA
>OLOS01001849.1_pt1 | contig 15972 bp, 14 predicted proteins | sample 1672631 | NCBI WGS metagenome assembly OLOS01 (sample SAMEA3136707, study PRJEB25190) | human gut metagenome | biome: human gut; feature: human-associated habitat; material: faeces | place: Austria | collected 2013 | reverse complement strand
CTCGGGGAAAAGTGTGTAGGGCTTGATGTCAATTCAATGAAGCCGCTTGACAATTTGTGCCATCCGGTTTCGGTAATCAGAGAGGCGGAGGAGCTTGCGGCGGATGCATTTGGAGCGGCAAATGCTTTTCTTATGGTAGGAGGCACCACCTCTGCGGTGCAGGCCATGATTTTGTCCACCTGCAAGGCAGGAGACAAGATTATACTTCCGAGAAATGTTCATAAAAGTGCTCTTAATGCACTCGTGCTCTGCGGAGCGATACCGGTTTATGTCAATCCGCAGATGAATGCCAAGCTTGGTATTTCGCTTGGAATGGAGATTGACCAGGTGGCGAGGGCTATCGAGGAAAATCTGGATGCAAAGGCTGTGCTTGTAAACAATCCGACATATTACGGAATCTGTTCTGACCTTAAGTCGATAGTTGCGCTGGCTCATTCGAAGGGAATCAAGGTGCTCACGGATGAGGCACATGGTACACATCTTTATTTTGGAAAGGGGCTTCCGATATCAGGAATGGCAGCCGGGGCAGACATGTCTGCGGTATCGATGCACAAATCGGGAGGAAGCCTGACACAGAGCTCGATTCTGCTCACCGGAAGGGATGTGAATGCTGATTATGTGAGGCAGATTATCAACCTCACACAGACCACGAGCGCATCGTATCTGCTATTGTCAAGCCTTGATATATCAAGAAGAAATCTGGCACTCAGAGGCGAGGAATCCTTTGCCAAGGTGGCACAGATGTCGGAGTACGCAAGGCAGGAGATTAATTCAATAGGCGGATATTATGCGTATGGGCGTGACCTTGTAAACGGCACGAGCATATATGATTATGATGTGACAAAGCTGTCCATCTATACGCTCGATATAGGGCTTGCCGGAATAGAGGTATATGATCTGCTGCGTGATGAGTATGATATCCAGATAGAGTTTGGAGATATCTGTAATATACTTGCGTATATATCAATTGGTGACAGAATACAGGATATAGAGAGGCTTGTAGGTGCGCTGGAGGATATCAAGCGCCTTTACAGCAAGGACAAGACCGGACTTTTGTCGGGAGAGTACATAAATCCAAAGGTGGCGGTATCGCCGCAGGAGGCGTTTTATTCGCAGAAGAAATCAGTGCGCATTATGGACGCGGTAGGCGCTGTAAGTGGTGAGTTTGTCATGTGTTATCCACCGGGAATCCCGATTCTTGCACCGGGAGAGCTTATCACAAAAGAGATTGCGCAATACATTGTCTACGCAAAGGAAAAGGGCTGTTCAATGCAGGGAACAGAGGATCCTGCGGTAGAATATCTTAAGGTATTGAAGCAGTAAACAGGAGGAAAAGCTATGCAAATGTGGTTTTCACAATATCATACTGCCAATGTCAAGCTGGATGTAAGGATACAGGAGCAGCTTTTTTCAGGGCAGAGTGATTATCAGAAAATAGATGTGTTTAAATCATATGAGTTTGGCAAAATGGTCGCGCTGGATGGCGAGATTGTTTTTTCGGACACAGATGAGTTTATATATGATGAGATGGTCACACATGTGCCGATGGCGGTCCACCCGAATGCAAAAAAGATACTTATAATAGGTGGCGGCGACGGCGGCGTGGCAAAGGAGCTCATCAAATATCCGTCTGTCGAGCATATTGATGTGGTTGAGACAGACAAGATGTTTGTCGATGTATGCAGGCGGTTTTTCCCCGAGGTAGCATGTGGACTTGAGGATGAAAGAATTTCCATGTTTTATGATGATGGTCTGCGATTCTTACGCAGAAAGCATGATGAATATGATCTGATAATCAACGATTCCACAGACCCGCTCGGACATACGGAGGGACTTTTCACAAAGGAATTTTACGGAAGCTGTTATAAGGCACTGAAGGATGATGGAATCATGGTTTACCAGCACGGCAGCCCTTTTTATGATGAGGATGAGCTTGAGTGCCGGAAAATGCACAGAAAGGTGTATAAATCATTTCCTATAAGCAGGGTATATCAGGCACATATTCCAACCTGTCCGTCAGGCTACTGGCTGTTTGGGTTTGCATCGAAGAAATATCATCCGCTTTATGATCTGGATGCAAAAAGATGGGATGCACTGGGACTTAAAACCTGGTATTATACAACACATTTACACAGGGGAGCCTTCATGCTTCCGAAATATGTGGAGGATTTACTCGAGGAAGAGGAAAAAAAGTAAAACAAATTAGAAAAACTATATCATAACCAAAGCGAATCAGGAGGAACAAAAATGAGCAGATTACTTATTATCGGATGTGGTGGAGTTGCGCAGGTGGCAATCAGAAAATGCTGCCAGAACAGTGAGGTATTTACCGAGATTATGATTGCAAGCAGAACCAAGTCAAAATGTGACGATTTAAAGGCAAAGCTTGAGGGAAAGACAAGCACAAAAATTGAGACTGCAAAGGTTGATGCCGACAATGTGGAGGAATTAAAAGAGCTGATTAGCGCATACAAGCCGGATGCGGTTTTAAATGTTGCGCTTCCGTATCAGGATCTTACAATTATGGATGCATGTCTTGCGTGTGGTGTTGACTACATCGATACTGCTAACTATGAGTGTGAGGATACTGAGGATCCAAAGTGGAGAGCAATCTACGAAAAGCGCTGCAAGGAGCTTGGATTTACGGCATATTTCGATTATTCATGGCAGTGGGCATATCAGGAAAAATTTAAGGAGGCAGGGCTTACAGCTATTCTTGGAAGCGGATTTGACCCGGGTGTGACCTCTGTTTATTCTGCATATGCGCTGAAGCATTATTTTGATGAAATACATACTATAGACATTCTCGACTGCAATGGCGGTGACCACGGATACCCGTTTGCGACAAACTTTAATCCTGAGATAAATCTGCGTGAGGTTTCAGCGAACGGCTCATACTGGACAGACGGTCACTGGGTAGAGACAAAGCCTATGGAGTGGAGGGCGCAGTACAATTTTGACCAGGTCGGAGAAAAGGATATGTATCTGCTTCACCACGAGGAGATTGAGTCGCTCGCCAAAAACATTCCGGGAATAAAGAGAATCAGATTCTTCATGACCTTTGGACAGAGCTATCTCACACACATGAAGTGTCTTGAGAATGTCGGCATGCTAAGAACAGATCCGATCATGGTGGACGGAAAGGAAATAGTGCCAATACAGGTCCTTAAGGAACTGCTTCCTGACCCTGCATCCTTGGGACCTCGTACAGTCGGAAAGACAAATATCGGATGTATTTTTACAGGTGTCAAGGATGGCAAAGAAAAATCAATCTACATCTATAATGTATGTGACCATCAGGAGTGCTACAAGGAGGTTGAGTCGCAGGCGATTTCTTATACCACAGGTGTGCCGGCAATGATTGGTGCCATGATGGTAGTAAAGGGACTCTGGAAGAAGCCGGGAGTGTTCAATCTCGAGGAGATGGATCCGGATCCATACATGGAGGCTCTTAATAAGTTCGGACTGCCTTGGCAGGTAGTGGAGAATCCGGTTCCTGTGGATTGCTACAAGACTGAGGATGAGTCAGTACATATGGATTAGTCCGGAGGCCGGTATGAAGATAAATGAATTAAGAACTCCCTGTTATGTGATAGACGAGGGAAAATTAACTGAAAATCTTTTGATATTAAACGGTGTCATGCAAAGGACAGGTGCAAGGATTCTTCTGGCACAGAAGGCATTCAGCGCATTTTATGAATATCCTCTTATCGGCAGATATCTAAGCGGGACAACTGCAAGCGGGCTTTTTGAAGCCCGCCTTGCACATGAAGAAATGGGAAAGGAAAACCATGTATTCTGTCCCGCTTTTTTGCCGCAGGAGATGGATGAGCTTGTAGAAATATGTGACCATATTGTATTTAATTCCGTATCGCAGTATCTGCTTCACAGGGATAAAATAGAAAAGGCTGATAAAAAAATAAGTGTCGGGCTCAGAATAAACCCTGAGTGCTCCACACAGGAGGGGCATGAGATATATGACCCATGTGCGCCGGGCTCAAGGCTTGGGATAACGAGAGAGGCACTCGATAAGGCTATTAAAAACGGGCTTGATTTATCACGTATAGAGGGTTTTCATTTTCACACGCTTTGTGAACAGGATTCGGATGCGCTCGAAACGACCCTTGCAGCGGTAGAGGAGAAATTCGGAGATTTACTGTATGGACTTAAGTGGCTCAATATGGGAGGCGGACACCACATCACAAGGGCAGATTATGACATTGAGAGGCTTGAAAAATGCATTATGCATATGCGTGACAAATACGACCTGGAAATCTATCTGGAGCCGGGAGAGGCGGTTGCGCTTGATGCAGGATATCTGGAGACAACGGTGCTTGATATAGTTGAAAACAATGGCATAAAGATACTCATTCTGGATACCTCCGCAGCCTGCCATATGCCGGATGTGCTTGAGATGCCGTACCGTCCGCCGCTTATGGACAGTGGCGAGCCGGGTGAGAAGAAGTATACCTACAGATTGTCCTCATGTACCTGTCTGGCAGGTGATGTGATAGGGGATTATTCATTTGACAGAGAGATAAAAACCGGCGACAGGCTGTGCTTTTGCGATATGGCAATCTACTCGATGGTCAAAAATAATACCTTTAACGGCATGCCGCTTCCGGACATTGCAGTAATGGATGAAAATAACGATTGTAAGGTTATCAGGAGATTCGAATATGAAGATTTTAAATGCAGGCTGTCCTAGAGCAGACGGCTTTTATATGCCGGCAGAGTATGCTCCCCACAAGGGTACCATCATTATCTGGCCAAAGCGCCCGGGCTCATGGATTTACGGTGCCAGGCGGGCAAGAGAGGCTTTTGCGGAGGTGATATGTGCAATAGCAGAGTCTGAGCAGGCATATGTGCTCGCTGAGGCAGATGTGATAGACAATGCAAGGTCTGTTGTGGAAGCTGTCAGAAAGCAGAAAAATTATCAGGAAAATTTCCCGGTGAAATATATACAAATGGAGTCAGATGATGCCTGGGCCAGAGATGTGGGGCCGACCTTCGTGAAAAATGAGGATGGCGCTGTCAGGGGAATCGACTGGTGCTTTAATGCCTGGGGCGGCAAGGTGGACGGACTGTATGCAGACTGGACAAAGGATGACAGAGTAGCGGCTTTATTTTGCAACAAAGCCGGATACGACATGTATGATGCGCATCCGTTTGTCTTAGAGGGTGGAGCCATCCACACAGACGGAGAGAAAACTGTGATAGTGACGGAAAGCTGTCTGCTAAGCAAGGGCAGAAATCTGGAATTATCGAAGTCTGAAATAGAACAGAAATTAAAGGATTATCTCGGTGCTGAAAAAATTATCTGGATTCCTTATGGAATATACAATGATGAAACCAACGAGCATGTCGACAACGTATGTGCATTTACAAGCCCTGGGCATGTGGTGCTTGCGTGGACTGATGACATGGATGACCCACAGTATAAGATGTCCTCAGCGGACCTTGAAATATTGGAAAATGAAACTGATGCAAGCGGCCGGAAAATTGAGGTTCACAAGGTTTACATTCCAAAGAAGCCGGTGTGTATCACAGAATATGAGCTTTCGGGCTTCACCTTTGAGGAGGGTGAGGATGAGCGCGAGGCAGGAGAACGCCTGGCGGCAAGCTATGTGAATTTTTACATCACAAACGGCGGTGTGCTCATTCCTCAGTTTGGTGATGTGATGGATGAGCCTGCGCTTAAGGCAATCGGAAGCCTTTTTGAGGGAAGAAAAGTGTATCCGATATATGCGCGCGACATAATTGTCGGCGGGGGAAATATACACTGTATCACACAGCAGATACCACAGTAATTTAATTGGTTGTAATCGGTTCCGGTCTCACAGAGGTGGGGAAAAGCCCATTGTGAGACGACAGGATGAGAAAGGTGAATAGTATGAGAGAGGTTACAATTGCTGCAATCCAGATGAGCTGCAGCCGTGACGTAAAAGAAAATATTGAAAAAGCAGCAAAGCTTATAAGGGCTGCAGCAGAGGCAGGAGCACAGATAATACTTCCTTCGGAGCTATTTGAGAGACAGTATTTCTGTCAGGAGAGGCGGTACGATTATTATGACTATGCAAAGCCGCTTTCTGATAATGATGCGGTGCAGAGCATGAAGGCACTTGCAAAGGAGCTTGGCGTAGTGATTCCTGTGAGCTTTTATGAGGCGGGAGAGGGCAGACAGCTCTTCAATTCAGTGGCGGTGATAGATGCCGATGGAGAGGTGCTTGGAATATACCGAAAGACACATATCCCGGACGATCATTATTATCAGGAGAAGTTTTACTTCACACCGGGAAATACAGGCTTTAAAGCTTTTAAGACAAGATATGCAACAATTGGAGTCGGTATATGCTGGGATCAGTGGTTCCCGGAAACGGCAAGAGGCATGGCTTTAAAGGGCGCGGAGATACTTTTTTACCCTACAGCCATAGGCAGCGAGCCGATACTGGAATGTGACAGCATGCCGCACTGGAGACGGTGCATGACCGGACATGCAGCCTGCAATCTGATGCCGGTTGTGGCGGCAAACAGGATAGGCACAGAGGAGGTTGTACCGTGTGCAGAAAACGGAAACCAGAGCTCTGCACTGACATTTTATGGTTCTTCGTTTATCACAGATGCGACCGGAGAGGTTGTTGAGCAGATGGACAGAGTAACGGAGGGCTTCATACTTCACAGTTTTGATCTGGATGAGCTGGAGAGTGAGAGAAAGAGCTGGGGACTGTTCAGGGACAGGCGGCCGGAGATGTATGGGGAGAATTAGCTTAGATTACCCTAATGATTACAAATTTATTTAAAGTTAATTTAAAACACAGGATATAGCAAAGGCGCTATATCCTGTGTTTTTTATAGTTCCCTATTAGTGTATTAGAACATCGGAAAAAATACATATTATTGTTTCAACAGCACTTTGATGTCTTCCTCCGGTGTGGTAATAGGTGCAATCCCATAGTTTTCTACCAGAAAGTTCAGAATGTTAGGAGAAAGGAACGCCGGTAGAGAAGGACCGAGACGGATATTTTTTATACCAAGATGTAACAGTGTTAAGAGGATGCAGACTGCTTTCTGTTCATACCAGGAGAGTACAAAGGAAAGCGGAAGCTCGTTTACTGAACATCCAAATGCATCCGCAAGTGCTATTGCAACCTGTATTGCGCCATAAGCGTCATTACACTGTCCCATATCCATCAGTCGCGGAAGACCACCGATTTCTCCGAGATTTAGATCGTTGAAACGAAATTTTCCACATGCCAGAGTCAGGACGATACTGTCAGAAGGCGTCTGTTTTACAAATTCTGTATAGTAATTTCTGCCAGGTTTGGCACCATCACAGCCGGCAACCAGGAAGAAATGACGGATAGCTCCTGATTTTACGGCCTCTATTACCGTATCCGCATGGGACAGGATTGCTGAATGACCAAAACCGGTTGTTACCTGTGTGCCGCCATTTATGCCTGTGAAGGTCTGATCCTCCTTGTAACCACCGAGCTCAAGTGCTTTTTCAATAACAGGAGTGAAATCCTTCTGTTCATCGATATGAACAGTACCCGGGAAGGCAACCACTTCTGTTGTGAACACTCTGTCGATGTAGCTGCTTTTTGGAGGCATCAGACAATTTGTGGTGTAGAGAATAGGAGCAGGAATATGATCAAATTCTTTTTGCTGATTCTGCCATGCTGTTCCGAAATTTCCTTTCAAGTGAGGGAATTTCTTTAAGAGTGGATATGCATGGGCAGGGAGCATTTCACCATGAGTGTAGATATTGATTCCCTTTCCATTTGTCTGTTCAAGCAAAAGCTGCAGGTCCTTTAAATCGTGTCCGGTTACTACGATAAAAGGTCCCTTTTCCACCGTAAGCGTAACATCTGTTGGCTCCGGTGTTCCATAGGTTTGCGTATTTGCCCTGTCTAGAAGTGCCATGCACTTTAGATTGATTTCACCTACCTTGAGAACTGTTTGAAGCAGCTCATCCATACTTTCTGCGTAACCAATCCTGAACAAGGCTTCACAGAAAAACTGATTTACCTCGGAATCTTCAAAATTCAGGACATATGCATGATAGGCATATGCAGCCATTCCGCGAATACCAAAGAGAATAAGTGACTTCAGGGAACGGATATCTTCATCAGAATTCCATAGCTGTTGCATATCATATTCGTCAGTTCGTCCACAAGGAGACTGACATTTATTACAGTCGCCAACCAGAGAGGCTTTTTCTGCTCTGACCTTTTGTATCATATCTTCAATTGCTGCATTATCAAAGCTTACATTTGTAATTGTGGTAAATAAGCCCTCGATAATGGTCTGCCAGGTCTTTTTTGAAACAGCTGATGTGTCATCGACAGCTCTCGCCAGACCAATCAGTGCGCCTGTCAATTCATCCTGTAACTGTGCAGTATCTGCCTTTTTTCCGCAGACACCTGTATTTCCGGTACAGCCGGTGCATCCGGCCGTTTGTTCACATTGAAAACAAAACATCTTTTTTTCCTCCATCAGTAGTTTTTTTATGTTTCTGACAGAATAATAGCGTTATAAAAACAACTTGTATGTTTGATTTCCAACATAAAGAATACTTTTGAAAAAAATTTGTCTATTTTAATCAAGCAATTCAATCAATTTATCAAGAAATGCCTCTTCCCCAAAAGTATTAAGCTTGAAAAAAACAGCCTGGCTTCCACCTGCCGTAATTGCGGAAAGGTGAACAGGCTCCTCGCCATTTTGAAAAAGTGTAACATTGAGACTTACCCTGTTACCACCGGTATAGCTGTAGCGTTCAAATACCCTGACGCTGCAACGCGCATCTTGGCTTCGAAAGTCACTGGAATCCTCCAGAGATGCTGACACACTGCCATTTATTATTCCGTCTTCAATCGTGGAAAGTAACTGGTCAAAATCTTTATTGATAATTCTCTCTATTTTTGCCATGTACAAGCCCTCCTCTTTCATCATATATCATAATTGTGATAGGTTTTCTTAATCATAAGTATATCACATGGAAAATAAGTATGCACGAAAATAGTTCACTTACACCTATAGCCTGCATCTACAGCTTAAGCCGCCTTAATCCTTTAACAATAATAAACATAGTCACAAATTCAGCCGCCGGAAAAGCAAGCCACACACCTGTCATGCCGAAGGCGGCTGAAAGTGCGAATGCGAAAATGCTTATAGCGATAAAACCACGCATGATAGATGCCGCGAACGCATATTTTACGGACTCAACGGCGCTTAGGATAGCAGAACCTACTATATTGATTCCGGCAAAAATAAAGCCTGTAAAGTAAAGGCGCAGTCCGCTCTCGGCATACGAAGCAAGCCTGGCATCGTGCTCGCTGTTGAAAACAGATGTCACAAAAGGTGCAAAGGTGCATATGAACAAAATGAGCAGTGCAGCAATTAAGAGAGACGAAACGACAGCCATCCTGAGTATCGAGCCTACATTTTTTCTAAGTCCTCTGCCGTAATAGTCGCTGATAAGAGGCTGTGAACCCTGTGCTATTCCGTTGAACAAAGCTACAGCGACCAGTGATGTATTGGCAACCACACCGTATGCTGCCACGCCGATATTTCCTGCAAGCCTCAGGATAATCATATTGAAGACAATAGTTATGACACCTGATGATATCTCAGCAACAAAGGAAGAAACACCAACCTGGCAGGAGTAAAAGAGTCTCTTGACAGATGGAACCGTCGGCTTAAGCTTTACGGAGCATTTGTCTGAGCAGAAATGAATACAGCATATCATGATGCCTATAATCGGTGAAATAGCGGTAGCTAAAGCGGCTCCCTCCATACCAAGTCCAAGCGGGAACATGAGTATGTAATCAAAAACAATATTAAAAAGGCTGCTGAAAAGTGTGGCACACATGGCAATGGATGGTGCGCCATCATTTCTTACGAAAGCGTTGCACACATAGTTGCACATGAAAAACGGTGTAAAAAGCATGAAAATACGTGTATAGTTTTTACCGGTATTTATAATTGCCGAATCTCCGCCGAGCAGCCCTACGAGCCTGTCCGGGATGAAAATACCAATCAATATGAATATAACGCTTATTATAATACACCACAGCAGGGCATGAAAAAAGTAGCTCTCGCTGGATGTGTCGCCCTTATTTTTCTCTACGACATATCTGATAGCGGAGCCGACTCCGATCATTGCGCCTATGGCAAAAATCAAATTGTATACAGGCAGCACCAGATTGAGCGCGGTGATACCGTTTGAGCCGACCGCCTTTGATATAAAGAAGGTGTCGGCAAGTATATATAATGACATACCCACCATGCCGAGTATGTTTTGTGAGACATATTTTACAAATAATTTTTTCATAATAGCTATATTGTAAATGCATCTGTCATTTAAATCAATGATATTTTTGATTAGCCCGGATGTAAAAAGTTTCAAAATGAGACCTTTTGACTATTGAAATATTTTTCAAGTACATTATAATGAACATGTTGAAATAAAATTGGGATTACTAAAGGAGGATAATTATGGAAAACAATAAGCTTTCAACAGGTTTAACCGTATGGTTATGGATTATTTTCGTGGTGAATGTTCTTGCAGCAATTGGCGGTATTGTCGTTGCACTGGGTGCTTCAGTCGTAGGAGCTGCTTTAGGATTAGGTTCGATATATGTCGTACTGAGTTTCATTGGCGTTATACTACAGATTGTCATAACTGTTTCTATCGGTATTTTGCTTTTCGCACACAAAAAGATTGGTTTGGTGCTTATTTTTGCATTTGCAGCCTTGGGATTCATTGTAAGTATGGTTACATATGCCGTTACAGCACAGCTTGGTGTTGGTAATATTGTCAAAGCAATTATTTCAGCCATTCTTATGCCGGTTATTACATATTTATTTGCAAAGAACGACATTGCAAATGGCACAATAGCTTAGAGCAATAAAAAATAAGATGAAAATTAAATAATGTTTTATTAATCCGCTATACGATAGGTGAGTATAGCGGATTTTTAAGTTTGCGTGCCATGGGCGCGCTCTAACGGGTGCAAGTCCCGAATACTCCTAGATAGTGGGAAGTGTATAGCCGAACAGCAAGGGTGTCTACCGTGAGGTAGAATCTGAAGGAAGCTGTAAGCAAATCTCTGGTCCGACGAACAGAAATCACATATAAGGCTAGGCTGCGAGAGATAAGTTGGCTTAAAGCAAGAAGAACAAAAAAGCAAGTAAATGTAGAAAATCAGGCAATAAAGCTTCTGTCAAAAGAAGAATTGATCAGGAAAATAGAGGTGATTAAAAAAGAACTGAGATCCTATACCTGGCGAGACTTGGAAACAAATGGTAAGTTTGCTAAGAATGATAAACTCTCCTTCATTACGGATGACATGCTTATAGCAGGATGCGATATAGGCAGTGAAACTCATTATATTAGGGCAATCGATGTCAGATGAAGAGAATTACGTAATGGGGCATTCGAGTTTAGCAATACTTCAGAAGGCTTTGCGAATGCCAAGGCATGTATGCTGGTACTTGCGGCAAAAATGGTGCTGCAGCTGACAATTTAACATTTTATCCAGAAAAATATATTGACAAAAATGTGCAAATTCAATAAAATTATTAACCATAAGGGCACACTTATGGAAACATAGGGTCGCAAAGCCAGAGTCTAAAACAGTTACATGTAGTAATGACAGTTCGGCTGCAACAACCGGTGAATACCGGTTGCTGCAGCCTTTTTGTATGTATGAAAAGTTTATTGAAGTATGAGGTGAAAAGATATGAATGAAAAATTTTATTTTCTGCCACTTGGGAGCATTGTAGTAGTAAGCGGTGGCATAAAAAAATTTGTGATTGTTGCAAGAGCACTGCAGGTAAATATAAATGGCTGTAAACAGTTCTTTGATTATGCTGCCTGCCCATATCCTGAGGGAATGAATGGTGACAGGCTTATGTATTTTCAGCATACAGATATCAGCAGGGTTGTGTTTGAAGGGTATGTAGATGATGATGAGATAATGATGTGTGACAACATCTTTAATGCCATGGAGAAAACAGAAATAGAGCGCGCAGATGTAAGAAAACTCAAAAGAAGCATGGTGAACTGATATGGCAAAAAAGAATGACAGAAAAGAATACAATAAACTGAAGAAAAAGAAAGCTGACAATAAAAAACAGCAGGAACAGTGCCAGTCAGAGATAGATGTGCTTGATGAGAAAATAGAGAGGCTGAAGGCGGCATACAGGAAGCTGGATGATGCCAAGGAGGCTATTGATGATATCAAGCATAACCAGAGGAATATGATAAATTCAGACCTTTATCAGTGCATGTGGACAGGCAGCAATGCACAGGAATGTTATGATTCATGTGAGAGCGGAAATTTATATACAGCATATGACGGATATGTGTCAAATATAGATGCAGCGGAGGATGCCATCAACTGGGAAATAAATACACTAAAAGAAAAAATGAATGAAAAATATGGTGTGCTTTCAGGACTTGTTAACGCATGGGATGATCTGTGCACGAAAATACAGAATTTTTTCAATTAATAAAAGGGAGAGGAGAAATACGAAGATGGAAATCAGCCTTGATAATATGCAGGTATCTTTTATGACTGCCGGTATAAAAACAGCTTCTGATTCCGTAAGTCTCACAGCGGCAGAGACAGAAATCAAAAGCAGATCTGAAGCAATGGACAAATTTCAGAAAGAATACAGGCAGCTGAAAGCCTTTGTGAAAGATTACAGAGATACGTTAAATAGTGATCTGGCAAAAATAGACCTGATAATAAATGCAATAAATGAAAATGACAGAAAACAGGGAGATTATATTAAAAATGGTATTGGACTATCAGATACAGCTGTGATACCATAAAACTAGGAGATGAAAATGGAAGGGTTTCAGATAAATTATACGGATCTCAGTGATCTGTTCTGGGAATATAAGCGAAAAATTGACAATCTAATTGAAAATATTGATAACTGCATAGAAAGAATCAATATGTTTACGGGAAATGCAGTATTTACAGGAAAAACCGGAGACGCAGTAAAGAGTTATCTTGGTGAAGCACATATAACAATCCTGTCAGGCATTAAAGTAACTGCACAGACACTGCTTGACAATATGGCAGCATACAAGGATGGATACCGTGCCATTGATAGCTCGACGAACTTCAAACTGGATGAAGAAGCAATACAGGAATTCAGGAAAAAACTGGCATCAAACTATGAGGATACTGATGAGTATACGGGCGAGATAAGAAGTGTACTTTCAGAAGTATCGGACATATCTGATGTGGGCATGCCGGACAGTAACGGAGTATTTGATATCCATGAGCAGATGGACAGCGACCTTATAAAACTTGTCTCAAATGTAAACAGCTACGAGAGGGAAAATGTGGTACGGCTTGAAAATTCAGTAGAGCTGCTTCTGGAAAATCTGCAGTCATGTCTTTCAAAAATTGGCCTTAGCCAAGGTGCGATTGAGAGCTATGAAACAGGCAGTTTTATCACAGGTAAAGATGCAGGTACCCTGAACACGGGCATTAAAATATTTGGAGACCTGCATGAGAAGAATAAAGAAGCATACGATGAAATCTATGAGACAGAACAGAAGATAAAGGATGAAGCCGAAAAGAGAAAGACACAGGGAATCTGGAGGACGGTTGGAGGAGCAGTACTAATTGCGACGGGTGTAGCATGCATAGTGCTGACAGGAGGTGCTGCAATACCAATAGTAGCTGACGTTGCAGTAGCAGTAGGAAGCGGAACAGCAGTATTCGGAGCTGCAGATGCCATAGAGGGCACTCAGGATATTTATTATGGAAGCACAGGTGACATTGACAGCACGGCAGTAAACGGCATAAAGGATGACCTGTTTCAGGGAAACGAGGACGCATATTATCTGACAGAAAATGCCTTTGCATTTGCGGCATCCGCAATGATTCCAATCGGACAGGCATCCACAGCGGGAAATCTGACATTCAAAAGCACAGCAACAATAGTCGCCAAAGAAGGCATCTCAATGGGAGCCGGAGCCGGTGCGCAGAAGATAACCACAGATGTGACAGGAAATGATACAGCAGGAATGGTTGCCGGTATGGTTGCAAGTGGAGTAACTGCAAAGGGGCTGAATGGAATTGAAGCAGAGGCGAACAAGCTGGCGAAAGCTCCAAAAGGGATTGATGGAGTAACCGAGGAAGCTGGAAAAGGGCTCGAGGGAGCAGCCAAGGGAGCCGAGAGTGCAGCGGAAGATGTTGGGAAGGTTGTTGAGAGTGGTAGTTCATCAGGTAAAGTATGGGATTATTCTAAACAATTTGATGGTGAATTAGCTAACTTTAATGCTGGATATGAGATAAAAAACGTTATTAAAGAAGATTTGTATTTAGTTCAATTTCATTCTAATGCTGAAGTTGGTAGTGGAAGAAGTTTGAAATACTGGACTACTTTTGATGCAGCAAATAGAATTAGTACAGTAGATGACTACATGAATCAAATGGCGTTATTGAGTAACTGGGGAGCAAGAGATAATGTGTCTATTGCTAAAATACCAGCAGGAACAAAAATTAAATATGCAATTGGAACTGCAAAGGAACAAGTTGGAGCAATAGAATCAAGACCTGGTGGGGGACTACAGATATTATTTGAGAAATTTGATGATGGCTGGGTTTTAGATACAAGACCGTTACCATAGAAAGAAGGAAATATGAATAAATATGATATATTAGAAGGAAAGTTGACTGCTATAAATGCATATATTGATACTATGTGCTTAGAAAGTAATGCTACAATGGAATATTTGAAACAGTATAAGGAATATGTAAATGAATTAATTATTGCTATTCAAAATAGAACAATAAGAAATTCAAATGGTGCTGTGATGGGACTTATTAGGGGTGTTTCAGATTATGATGAGCTTTGTGCCGATGATACTTTTTGGCAGTTAGTAACAGATGCAGACAATTATTATTGTAATGAGTGTCAATCATTTTAATTATGTCTGCACATAAGGACAACCACCACAAAAATTTTGGGCCTTTAAATTTATCGGAATGGCTCTTACCGAAGCTGATAAAATCCATGGAGATTAGTTTAAAGAACTTAGGGCGAAATTTGCATCTGGGTGCACTTAAGGACATCCGAAATAAAAACGGAATATTACTTCTTCAAAGACTTAGAACATATTGTTTTCATAGCATTTAGTGTTGTGAAGACAATGTGTTTTCTTGTGACAATTTCAAATTCTTATTCAGAATGCGGATAATTCTTTACGAGCATATTAATCCATGGGAAGAATATCAGATGATTTATTGCTAAATCCGAAAACAAATACAAATGGTGCAAATAATCTGACTGAATGGAGAAATTTCGATGGAACAAGACATTCAGAGAAATTGAATCAGATTACTTTGGCAGATATGGAATTGATTCCCAATACAGCCTATGTTTATTTTGAATTTTCGGGGACGTCAAATGTAGGGGGAAATGAACTCAAGGTTATTAGAAATGTTCATGTTCCATTAAAATAGTAGAATGGCAGGTTAGTGCAGTTCCTCTATAATGAAAACAGGGAAGTCGTAGCAGAGAAGGACTACAGCGGCAACATCATCCGCTATATCCGTGGACTGGGACTGATCAGCTCCGACAGCGAGAATGCCAAGACGTATTACCATTATGTATGCGATGAGCAGGGCAGCGTGAGCCGTATCATCAGAGGCGAGGATAAGGAGAACGGAGCAGCCGCACAGGACAAAGTCTCGGACAGAGTACTCAATCATTATGAGTATGATGCGTTTGGTAATACCATAAGCTGTGAGGAAAGAGTAGCGAACCGTTTCCGATACCAGAGTGGTAGTAAGGCTGATACAAAACCATATACTAACAGTAGACCTTCATTTAGAAAAGGTGTTGTTGAAGAAGTATGGGAGAATGCTAAAGGTCCTGATGGATTGGTTAGAGATCCAAATACAGGTGAGGTTATTAATTGGACACCAGGAGAATCTAGAA
>OLOS01001847.1_pt1 | contig 15993 bp, 14 predicted proteins | sample 1672631 | NCBI WGS metagenome assembly OLOS01 (sample SAMEA3136707, study PRJEB25190) | human gut metagenome | biome: human gut; feature: human-associated habitat; material: faeces | place: Austria | collected 2013 | reverse complement strand
ATTGACGGGGCTAATGTTTCACTTATTTTGGGACATTTTCAAAAATGCTTGACAGAAAAACATTCCTTATTCACATCATGTCAAACCGGCTGATAGATCACAGCCGGGCCACAGAGGGAACAGCGGCCGGAAACCTATCTGGCCGTGCAGCTCTCCACCAGCTCTTTCAGTACCTGCTCAATCGGTTGATGGATCGCCAGATCAGCAACCTTGTCCTTATAGCTTCCTTCCGGGGTAATAACCACCAGCTTCCTGCCATCAAAATATCTCACATATCTCTCAGCGATCGGACTGGACAGATCAGTTCCGATAACAATAAGAAGCTCCGCTTTACTGATTTCGTTAATGGCTCTCGTCATCTTGCGGTTATCTACCATCTCCCCGAACATCACAACCTTCGGACGGATCAGCTTTCCACAAACATCGCAGGCCGGGATTCCTTTACTGTTTGCGATATACTCCGCAGAAAATTTTTTTCCACATCCGATACAGACATTGTCTTCCACATCTCCATGCAGCGGAAGTACATTTTTACACCCTACCCGATTGTAGAAATTGCAGGCATTGTTCGTGATGATCAGCTGTATCAGATTACGTTCCTCCAGCTCCTTCAGATACTCAAAAGACTTTCCCGGCTTCAGTTCACCCGGCAGTACCTCTGCTCTGTAAAAATCAAAAAACACTTCCGGACGAGTAGAGAAAAATGCGGCACTGAATATATCCTCTGGAGAATAGCCGTACTTTTTCTCAATCTCATATGCTCGCGACTGTTTACGCATGCTCGGTCTTCCTGATTCTTCCATAAGACCGCTGCTGCCAAGGACAACTGTATATTTGCTCTCATTTAACGCTTTTTTCAGTATTTCCATTTCTTTCATTTGTGACACCCCGTTTCGTTTTTACTTTTCTCTATTTTAGTATATTTCCATAGGAGTTGTCAATATTTTCAAAAATTTTTATCTAAATTGCATGAATATTTAGTCACTATTTACATATCAGACAGTTCGAGGTGTTTTCTGTGAGTGTAGCAAAGCGGAAGTCTTTATCTGACTCATCACTTCTTTCATCCCCAGCTCACCAAGGATCACGACGCTCTCCTGATGCATGAACTGCATCACATTCTCATCATAAAGGATTCGCAGATCGGAAGGGAATTCCTCATCTCCCTTCCAGAATACATAGTAGAATCTAACATCTTCAAAAGCTTCCAGTGTAAAGCTTACATCACCCCTGTTCCACAGTTCTCCCCCTAGCCCGACGACAGCCGCTTTCACTTTCTCCGGCTCCGTTTCCAGTGCTTTTTTCAGCTCACTCATTCGATCCCGGATCTTTCCGGCCCAGCCGGAGACATGGCTGTTTCCTTTGATTTCTTCATAAGACACCACATGTCCGGAAGCATATGCACCCTTTTGCAGATAAAGCAGGTGACTGTAGATCATCATCTGAGACATCTCACTTTGGATGCACGGACTTTTATCTTCCTCCAGAAGCTTTCCTGTCTGCAGATCCAACAGGTATTTTTTATAGAAATAAATGATCTGGAGATATCTCCCCTCACAGATCGGATATCGGTGATGTTTTTCCACAATTGCACGCCCCTCCTCCTGAAACCGGAGCTGCCATTTTCCCAGCTGATCCCTGTAGCGGTCAACCGGATGTATCATCTCTTTTGTATTCATTTCTTTCTCCTTCTGTAATAAACACTCAACGTAACTATTCAGAGTCCATTCGCAAAATCGCCTCTACGAGGCTTTCCTTTTGCTCATGTAGGGCTCTCGCCCTATAGATTTATAAAATTTACCTCCGGTGAGAGGGCTCACCAAGGCAAATATTTATAAATCCGCATGACTCTGAACAGTTACCACTCAACTTTGGTTTAAGTGTCAAAAGTCCGGATTCACGCCATGCTTGCATGGCAGTGGATGAAAGACTTTATGACACGCCTGGAAATTTCGTCGAAAGATTTTTTAACTCCATGATAACTGTTTTATGAATGATTTTTCCAAAAGAGGGTATTCTTTAAATAGCACAAAATATTCCTCTTATCAGAAAGGTGGAACCCATATGATTGAAAATGAAGAACTCCCCATCGGCTTTACCATGCAGCTGGCACTTCACAGCGATGCTTTGAACGAATTCGCCAGGCTCTCAAAGACAGAACAGCAGGAAATCATAAACAAGGCGCATACCATGCACACAAAAAGCGAGATGCGCCACTTTGTGGAATCTCTCTTCCGTCCATAGCTGCGGCCGAACCATTATCTGTCATCTTTTTTCGATCCAGAACGTATCAGCGAGCAGCATCCAGTTCGCGCGAAACCAGCGCATGATCTGCCAGTATCCGCATCCCCGCAGTCCATATTCCTCCACCAGTTCAAATTTCTCCCGCAGGCTGCGCACATCCTCGAACCAGACCTCATGCTCTGTTTCCCCGCTTTGGTAACGAAAGAACGGCGATGCTGCCACAGGATCGAACTGAATCTGTGCGCCGTTTCGTATGGCAATCTGTACAGCCTCCACGTTCCCGATGGTCACGGCTTCGGTCACTCCCTGCTGAAACGGCAGCGGCCAGTCGTATCCGTAGTTGGGAATCCCCAGCATAATCTTTTCCGGTGGAATCTCCGTAACCGCATAGTCCACCACACGGCGCACCATGTTTAACGGGGCTACCGCCATATTGGGGCCGTATCGATACCCCCATTCATATGTCATCAGCAATACGTGATTCGCTGCCTGCCCCAGTGCATGGTAATCCTTTCCTTCATACAGAAGCCCCGGCTGATCGGCGGAGGTCTTCGGGGCCAGCGCTACGGACACCTGATAACCAAGCGCATTCATCCATGTCGTCGCCTCCTCCACAAAAGCGCTAAAGGCATCCCTGTCTTCTGCCTTGATATACTCGAAATCAATATCCAGACCGCCATAGCCCTTCTCTGTCATGACCTGCGAAAGCTGTGCGAAAAGGCGGTTTCTGGCCTCCGGATCATGAACGATCGCACTGATCAGATGGTTATTGAATCTGCCATCGGCTCCAAATGGGGTCAGTGTCAGAAAAGGCATTACATCAAAGGCCACAGCCAGTTCTGTCATCCAGATATCATCCTGTGGTGGCGGAATCAGATAACCGTTCTCAGAAAAGCCATAGGAAAACACAGAAAGTTCCGTCAGAAAAGGCAGTGTCTGCTCCAGCACCCACGGACTGATGTAGGTGTATGCATAGCCGTTGGATACGACCGTCCTTCGCTCCTGCTGATTCGGCAAAGCGGAAATCAGAAGTGCCTGCCCGACTGCCAGCGCATAGGGATAAACGAGCTGATTACTATATATTATGGACTGTGCCGTCACCCCGTACCGCGCTGCGATCGCGTCTACATCGTCTCCCGGCTGTACCACATAAATCTCCATCCGAACCTCCTGCATATACTGGACTCATCACTTGTCTTGAGTCTAATATATGACCGGGTATTTCTGACTATTCAGGTTACTGTTCAGGATTTATGAGCCAAGGATCCCATGATGCCTTCGGATTTTCCTGTCACTTCACTCTCCTGTTTCCATTCCTGTCAAATTTTTTCCGCAATTCCCTTTCCGTAAGAACAATAGCACCCAGCATCGGAATCATCTGCAGGAAGCAAAGCACGCCGCCCACGGTTCCGACAGCATCCTGATCTTTCCCTATAACAAAGAACATCACAATAGCAGACACAGGCACCAGCATCCATCCCCATACATACCACAGTCTTCCAAAATATCTGTGGGCAAACTCCCAGGTCTCTTTATTCTTCATTGACATGGAGGTTCGATAACCATAGACTCCATTGATCTCCCCCGGTGCCCTTTTTGTAAAAATCCTGCCAAATACGATCATCGAGACAGGAATCATCAAATCCATCACAAACATAAAAATCCAAAATCCCATATGCTTTACCCTCTCATAGACTGTTTTCTCCTGATCGACGGTTTTATCAGGAAACTGATAAAAGTCTTTGCTCCTTTAAAACCTGTTTCCACATCTTTCCCGCAACTCTTCATAGACCGCACGGGTATCCTCTTCATCTCTGCCGCTGAGGACTACCGTTTTCCCCTTCACGGTAAGTACGATGCATTCCCTGCAGTTCGTATAGGTATACCGGGTATAATTTCCAAATTCATCGTTTCTGAAATTCCCCAGCTGCAGCCTGGGACTTCCCACTCCGCCGACTCTGCTGCCTCCTACCTTCTCTGTGCGGTATTCGATATCCTCAATATCATCATATGCAATTACTTTGTCGCTCCAGTAGCTTGCCCGGATCGTGAAAGAACTCTCATCATACTGCATCCTGATATTTCCCGTGAACAGCAGGATCCCCACGATCAGAAACACCACCGCTGTAAATATCATGGAACCTTTTCCTGCTCTCCTGCCTGCTGTACCCTCTTTTGGGGTCTCAGATCTGCTTCCTTCTGCCAGACATTTCGTATTCAGCAGATAGATCATCCCCGCGATATCTGCCAGGATCAGCAGTACAAAAGCGGTATAAAACCATCCGGGAGCTTTTTCTCCCAGAAGTGCCAGTATACCCGTCAGAACTGCGATCAGAAGCATCCCCGCTCCTGTCACCCGGCACAGCTTTTTCTCATCATATTTTGCCTTCTCCTCCGGACTGGAGGTATTGTATCCTGCAATCAGAAAAGCTCCCCTGCCTGTTAATAAAACTATACTCATAATCACCAGCACGATTACCGGAATCCATAACACTGCCATTTTCAATCCTCCCTTTATCCTTTATTGTGTATCCTGTACTCTTTATCCTTTTTCCTGTTTCTGACCTGTACGATTCTAAGCCAGACCATCTGCTGTTTTGATCAGCGGGGCAGCACGCAGGTCATCTCATGCCATTTCTCTCCGCCCCATGCCGACTCCGACAGGCCCCGGTCGGTGAATCCCATCTTTTTGTAAAGCTTTACCTTAGACGGCAGGCAGGTCAGCACCGCAGCGAGCCTTCCGCTTCCCGCCTGTCTTCTCATGAGTTCCCGCATCATTTCTCTGGCAAGTCCCTGCAGGCGGTGTTCGGGCAGAACAGCCACACTGAGGATCATCAGAAACCTTCCCTGTGGGTCATGCAGACTTGTGTCGGTAAAAAACTCATCACGAAGGTTCGTCTCATCCGTTGCAATGGCATTGATAAAGCCAACCATTTTCCCGGTCTGTTTTTCTATGGCTACCATAAATAAATCCGGTGCCAGCCTCACACGCTGTTTCATGACAGGTAAGGTACAGGCTTCTTTTGCAGGGAAGCAGGCTGCTTCAATCGCAGCTGCAATCTCCGCTTCATCCTCATGAACGGTACGGAATTCATACTTATCAATCGCTCCTTCTGTTGTTTTTTTCATACTCTGCCTCTTTTCTGTTTTATGATATTTTGTAACTGTTCAGAGTCATGCAGATTTATAAATATTTGCCTTGGGGAGCCCTCTCACCAGAGGCAAATTTTATAAATCTATAGGGCGAGAGCCCTACATGAGCAAAAGGAAAGCCTCGCAGAGGCGATTTTGCGAATGGACTCTGAATAGTTACGATATTTTCAGATATCATCCTCCCCAAAGGAATATCGCACTATAACAGCTTTGCTATAATTCCAAGGAGCTGTCCGGTAAGGCGGTTCAGATCATTGCAGGCCACCAGATTCGGATAGATCTGTGCCAGCTGATCATAACACTCAAATTCTTCCGGCTGGTCCAGAGAGATACCGATGATGTCCGTTCCCCTCTTCGTAATCTTCTTAACTGCATTGGCTGTATCTCTGGTGGACACAGGCGGATAATAATCATCCGCATCATGGGCCGGTACCCCATCTGACAGGACGATCATAAGCCGGTACTCATTGTGCGTATTTTTTGCCATATAACGCTCAGCCCAGAAAAGGGCCAGACCATCACGGTTGTCACCGTAGGCATCAATCTGCATCAGATTATATTTTTCTTCCTCTCGTCCGTCGAAACTCACAAGAATATTAACATCGATTTCCGGTTCATCAAACCCGGCTCTGTGTTCCACGATCGCATGGGCAACTCCCTGCTTTTTAAGAACTTCATGAAGGATCACTGCTGAATGCATGGCTGCTTTACGGCGTTCCCCTCTCATAGATCCGGAACCATCAATGAGAAGCATCACTGCCATATCCGGCACATCTTCTCCTTCCGCATGACGATACCAGTATCTTTTCTTTGGATCACCCAGTCTTGTAGAAGTAATGCCGCTGCCATACAGCTGCTTTTCCTCCCGCTGCAGCACTCTTGCCTTCAGAAGCTGTGTGAATCTGCTGTTATAAGACCGGATATTTACTTTATAACGATTGTAAATATTCTGATAGGCCTTTCTCAGATTCAGATTGATCCTCGGATGGTTCTCATTGATCCGGATATTTTTATGGATGACAGCGCAGTCATAGTCTCCACCCTGCATCACTGAAAAACTGCCGGTATAGGTTATCACCGTCAGAGCCGCATCTTTATCCTTTGCGAAGGACTGCAGAGCCGCCATGAGCTGATCCAGAGGAACCTCATCTTCCCTTCCCTTTCCTTCCAGATCTGTAAACAGACGGATCCTGACACTCTGGGATCTTCCCTTGCGGCATTCGGCTGCGATCGTGCCCGCATCTGCGCTGTGTGTTTTTGTCCCGCCAAGCAGTAGATTGAAAGGTTCCATCGGAAGCTCTTCTGTATCCTCGGGGATCAGATGTGCGATCACATCAAAGGCTCTGGACGCACAGGCATACCGCTCTTCCGGCGAAGCTGCCGTACTGCCATCGAGAAACATCTTCTTTGTCACACTCACATATTCTGCGATATCTTCTTCCGGAGGCATCTGCTTCACCATAGGATAGAGAAGAAATGTAACCATATAGTCCAGATAATCCATCAGACGTTCTTTCCCTGTCCTTACCGGCTTTCCGGTTTCCGGGTCAGTCTGCTCTGACTGCCTGTCCTCTTCAACCGTCTTTCCCAGAATGCGGGATACCGTTCCTTCGGCCGGTTTGCTGGCAAACAGACGGGAAACTCTTCCAAACTTCAGATAAAACTCCATATGATCAAAGTAGCTGCATCCTACGGCTTCAATATAGGCATCCTCCATAATATTGGAAATCAGACCCATGACCGTTCTCTTATTCTTTGTATCACATTTCGGATCCGAAACATGACGTCCCGGAAAGTCCGTGTACAAAAGATGAAGACATTCATGGATCGTCTGTGCTCTTGTAACGATTCTCAGCACATTCCATGGATCGACCAGTACAACCCGCGGCCATCGAAGAAAATCGCCCGTAAGATCGAGAGCCTCCCGATCTGCAAACAGCCCGTCCGAAGACGGGTCTACGATAATATTCCGTCCGTCCGTAAATGCCTGATTCTCATTAATAAAAAAAAGACGGACATTCTCATTTTCTGATAAAGTCTGGGCAAAAGTTTCCTCAGCCATGCGGTTATAATCGCATTGAAACTGCTGAAGCAGTTCTTCAAAAGCTTTTTCCAATGATGCTCATCCCCTTTCACGTTTATCCTCAAACACTCCATTTGTAAAGCATCATTATGCCCCTGATCGTCTCCTCCAGCGCGCGGTCACATTTTGCCACCGGTATGATCGTCTTCTCAGCCGCCTTGACATAGCCCTCATATTTCGCCAGCCTCGCCCAGTTTTCCAGATTTCTCGGTGAGATTACAACATCCAGCTCCTCCGCTTCGATCTTCTTTTTAATCTTGTGATATACACCCAGTATCTTATCTACCAGCGGCTTACACTCAGGTACCCGAGTCGTCAGCATCCTCGCGATTGCCTCATCTGACAGTGCTGCAATCTCAACAATCGCATGGAAACGGTTGTACAGTGCCTGATTCAGTTCCTTTGTTCCGAAGTACCCCATATTCATCGTCGCGAAGAACCTGAAATTTTTATTTCGTTTTACCACTTCCCCGTTATCGAGACGTACAAAACCATTATCATCCAGAAGCGAATTCAGAAATGCCAGATACTGCGGTTTGGCAAAGTTGATCTCCTCAAATACCACCGCTCCGCCATCCCGGATTGCCTTCGTGACATAGCTCTCCCTGAATACGATCCTGTCATCCTGTGGAATATATTTCCCCAGAACAAATTCATCCAGGTTTTCTGTACAGTTGATCGTCTCCATAATCGGCAGGCCGATTGCCTGAGAAACCAGTTTACAGGAGATGGTCTTTCCTGTTCCGGCAGGCCCGTGAAAAAGAACTGAAAGCATATCTCCGGAAGATACCGCATTGCAGATACTTGTCAGTTTTTCCGGAAGAACAAATTCAGATGACAGACAGGGGATCAGTTCCTTCTGTCCATCAGAAAATGCATCCTCCGGAAAGCAGATGATCGGTTGCTCGTCCTTTTTCAGTGCTGCAGCCTTGTTTTCCCTTACAACCGCATAGCTTGAAGAGTAGGAATGCCAGCCTTCTGTATCAAGATCTGAAAGATCCGTATATGCGATCTCATAATCGTCCATCTTATGATTCTGGTAAAAATCTTCGTGAAGGTTCACAAACGTGTCTGCAACAGGGCTGTCTATAAATTCTTCCATGATGGTACGGTAATCCGGATTCGTCTCCACCTCCTGCCCCAGAAGAACCAGAAACACCGGGAGAAGCTTGTACAATGGATGGAGATGCTCCATATCTCCTTCCAGCCATCTGCCGTTTTCATCATAGGCGGCAATCGCGAGTGACATTCCGTGTACAATTGCACGATACTGAAAGATTCTCCCGTCCACAACCGCATTCCCACGGTATTCCTCCGGCACATTGATCTCCAGATATACTGTACTCCGGTCATCACTGACAAAAAAGTCTCCGATCACTTTTCCTTTTGCGATCCCGGTCAGCATTGTCGCAAACAGAATCACAGACTCTCCGATCGGCTGGCACAGTGTTGTCGTCCCTTTAAAAGACTGGTTATCAGGATGTACATAATATTGTGTTGCATCAGAAAGATGTTTAAAACCAAAACCCTTATATATTTCTTTCGAGTTTCTTCTTACAACCTTATAGGACACTTTAAAGACATTCATATCTTTCCCCCTCACATATACCGGTCCATTTCCTCATTGGTAACAGCTGTCGTTATTCTGCCTGATTTGTTTTACTCACCACCTATAGAGGTGGGAGTCTTATCTACTTCCAAGATAAAAATTCCCACCGGCAGTAGTATAGCGTCTCGAAAATAACTACACCAGCCGGTGGGAAATATTCATGATACAATTACATGGTATCCACGATCTGCTGCGCAAACGCATCCAGTTCATCTGCCCGGCTCTGCTTCAGTGCGGACTTGATCGACAGCTTCTGCTCCAGAATCGTCATATCCTTCATTTCTTCCAGTTTCTGAACGATCTGCTTTCCTGCTGTCGGCGCCCATGTTCCATTATCCATGACAGCAACGGTACGCTTCTGTACAGCAAGTGCTTTCATATCGTTTAACAGACTCTCCATCGGAGGATAGATCCCCGCATTGTAGGTCGGGCATGCCAGTACGATATGGCTGGCTCTGAAAATCTCTGCGATCAGTTCTGAAACATGGGTACCGGACACATCATAAACAGAAATCTTCCGGACACCTTTTTCTGCCAGTCTGGACGCCAGGGCATTGACAGCCGCCTCCGTATGGCCGTAGATCGAACCATAGATGATCACGACCTCCTGATCCTCAGGCTCATATCTGCTCCACTTATCATACTTTCCGATCAGATACCCGAGATCACTTCTCCAGATCGGTCCATGAAGCGGGCAGAGCATCTGAATATCCAGTCCTGCCGCCTTTTTCAGCAGTGCCTGCACCTGCGCACCGTATTTTCCTACAATATTTGTGTAATAACGTCTCGCATCCGCGATCCAGTCTTTCTCAAAGTCAATCTCATCATTGAAGATATTTCCGTTCAATGCGCCGAACGTACCGAATCCATCGGCCGAGAAAAGAACCTTATCCGCCTCATCATAGGTGACCATAACCTCCGGCCAGTGTACCATCGGTGCCATAACAAAGTGCAGCGTATGTCTGCCTGTAGAGAGCGTATCTCCCTCCTTGACAAGCACCAGTCGCTCCTCTCCCGGAGCATCAAAGTACTGACCGATCATCTGCACGGTCTTTGCATTGGTGACGATCTTCATATCCGGGTATCTTCTCATCATTTCCCCGATATTTGCACAGTGATCCGGCTCCATATGCTGCACGACAAGATAGTCGATTCCCTTTCCATCCAGCACATATTCCAGATTCTCCATAAACTGTTCCGTAACCGATGTATCCACGGTATCCATCAGCGTGATTTTCTCATCCATGATCAGATAGGCATTATAGGAAACTCCTCTCGGGATCGGAAACAGATTCTCAAACAGGGCCAGACGCCTGTCACTGCTCCCCACCCAGATAATATCTTCGGTTACCTTTCTTGTGTTTTGCATTTTCTTTCCTCCTCTTGTCCTCAAATACAGTCATACGATTGTTACTGTTCACTCCGGCCAGTAACACGCTTTGCAGTGCACAGTTCCGATTCATGTTGCTTCAGACCGTGCTGCTTCTCTAGTCCAGCTCCTTGCGGTTAAAAAATCCTTCCTGACCCAGTTCTGCCGTTCTGGTACGGTCCTTAAACTGCAGCTCCGGATTCTTAATGCTGACTCTGGTATGAGCCGGCACGGAAGATGTCACGAATGCGTTACTTCCGATGACTGCTCCCTCTCCGATCACCGTCTCACCTCCCAGGATCGAAGCACCGGAATAAACCGTCACATTGTCACAGATGGTCGGATGACGCTTCGCCCCGCGAAGGCTCTGACCTCCTCTGGTAGAAAGCGCACCCAGCGTGACGCCCTGGTACAGCTTAACATTCTTTCCGATCGTCGTTGTCTCTCCGACCACCACACCTGTGCCATGGTCTATAAAGAAATACTCTCCGATGGTGGCTCCCGGATGAATATCGATTCCCGTCAGCCCGTGGGCATACTCTGTCATCATACGCGGAATCAGCGGAACTCCCATCCGGTAAAGCTCGTGAGCAATCCGGTTCACCGAAACGGCATAAACACCCGGATAAGAGAAAATGACCTCATCCGTGTTAAAAGCAGCCGGATCCCCATCATATGCCGCCTGAATATCCGTAGCCAGGATCTCCCGGATCCTGGGCAGCTTATATAGAAAACGTGTGACAATACACTCCGCCTGAGCAAGCGCCTCATCTTTGTCTTTCGTCTGGTATTTCGGGTCATGATGCAGAGCCTTAACCACCTGTTTCGTCAGATTGTACTGGACACTCTCCAGGATCTCTCCCACATGATACTCGATGGAGCTGCTCTTTAATCTCCTCATTTCAAAATATCCCGGATAAATGAGCCAGCGCAGCATCTCCAGAATCTCCAGGATCACTTCCCGGTTTAACTGATTGTCCGAGTCAATATTGCAGATGATCGGATGCTCCTCATAGCTTTTCAGCAGACCGTCAACCATCTCACTGATTTTCTGCCGTGATGTCTTACTCATAATTCTTTGCTCCTTCCGGCAGTCATACCGCATCCCGGGGAATCACGCCCTGTACCCTGATAACTGCCGTTTTTATTAATATCCTACTCTTATTCTATGATGCCAGGGTCAAAAGGAAAATCCCTATTTTTCCAGATGTGCCAGTCTCTCCTGCACCTGCTGCATCATGTCACTGTACTTTTTCAGCTTCGCCTTCTCTTCTTCAATCTTGGCTGCCGGTGCTTTGCTCACAAACTTCTCATTGCCCAGCATGCCATTGACACGTGCCAGCTCCTTTGTAAGACGTGCCTCCTCTTTCTTCAGGCGTTCGATTTCCTTCTCAATATCCACCAGTTCCGCAAACGGCATATAGATCACAGCCTTCGGGATCACAGCAGATACTGCATCTTCATCAATGCCCGTCTTATCACACTGTACCGCCACCTCGCTGGCATATCCCAGAGTAGCAAAGAATACCTTTCCTGTCTCAAAAATATCTCTGACTTCCTGCTCCTCGGAAACGACAAATACCTTCGCCTTTTTGCTTGGCGGAACGTTCATTTCCGCACGCACATTCCGGATGCCGCGGACTGCTTCCTTGATGGTCTCCACCGCATGCTCATCTGCGGCAAAATTCCACTGCTCTGAATATTCCGGCCACTTTGAGATCATAATCGACTCTTCTTCAGACTGCAGGGTACAGAAGATTTCTTCTGTGATAAACGGCATAAAGGGATGCAGAAGCTTCAGCGCATTGACAAGTACCGTCTTTAACGTCCACAGTGCGGCTGCTTTCGTAGTATCCTCATCATTGTAAAGCCTTGGCTTCACCATCTCGATATACCAGTCGCAGAACTCTTCCCAGATGAAGTCATAAACCTTCTGAACCGCGATACCCAGCTCGTATTTATCCATGTTGTCTGTGACATCCTTCGCCAGCGTATTGACCTTGGAAAGGATCCACTTGTCGGCACCGGTCAGGGTATCCAGATCAATATCTGCAGGAGTTTCTGCCTTTTCCAGGTTCATCATAATGAAACGTGACGCATTCCATACCTTATTGGCAAAGTTTCTGCTGGCTTCCACACGCTCCATGTAGAAACGCATATCATTTCCGGGCGCATTTCCGGTCATCAGCGTCAGACGCAGTGCATCCGCACCGTACTGGTCAATGATCTCCAGCGGATCAATTCCATTGCCCAGAGACTTACTCATCTTTCGTCCCAGGGAATCACGAACCAGTCCGTGAATCAGTACATGATGGAACGGAACCTCTCCTGTCTGCTCCAGGGATGAAAATACCATACGGATAACCCAGAAGAAGATGATATCATAGCCCGTTACCAGCACATCGGTCGGGAAGAAATAATCCAGATCCTCCGTCTTCTCAGGCCAGCCAAGGGTAGAGAACGGCCACAATGCGGAGGAGAACCAGGTATCCAGAGTATCCGGATCCTGTGTCAGATGAGTACATCCGCACTTCGGACACTTCTCTGGCATCTCTCTTGCCACTACGATCTCACCGCATTCATCACAGTAATAGGCCGGAATCCGGTGTCCCCACCAGAGCTGTCTGGAAATACACCAGTCACGGATATTCTCCAGCCAGTGCAGGTAAATTTTGTCAAAACGCTCCGGTACAAAATTCAGTGTATGGTTCTTCAGAGCCTCGATGGCCGGTTTCGCCATTTCCTCCATCTTAACGAACCACTGCTGCTTGATCATCGGCTCTACCGTAGTCTTGCACCGGTCATGTGTTCCTACGCTGTGGGTGTGCGGAACCACCTTGACCAGCAGTCCCAGCTCCTCCAGATCGTGAACGATGGCTTTACGCGCCTCATAGCGCTCCATCCCCGCGTATTTGCCGCCCAGCTCATTGATGGTGGCATCGTCATTCATGATATTGATCTCCGGCAAGTTATGGCGTTTGCCCACTTCGAAGTCGTTCGGGTCATGTGCCGGTGTGATCTTTACGCAGCCTGTTCCAAACTCCTTATCTACATAAGAGTCCGCGATCACAGGAATCTCCCGGTCCGTCAGCGGCAGCTTCAGCATCTTTCCGATCAGATCCTGATACCTTTCATCATCAGGATTGACAGCAACCGCCGTATCTCCCAGAAGGGTCTCCGGTCTTGTGGTAGCGATCTCGACAAACCGTCCCTCTTCCCCGATGATCGGATAATTGATATGCCAGAAGAATCCGTCCTGATCCACATGCTCTACCTCGGCATCCGAAATGGATGTCTGACAGACCGGGCACCAGTTGATGATGCGGGAGCCCTTGTAAATATATCCTTTCTCATACAGCTTGATAAATACCTCTTCTACTGCCTTTGAGCACCCCTCATCCATGGTGAAGCGCTCTCTCTCCCAGTCAGCGGAGGATCCAAGCTTCTTTAACTGATTGATGATCCTTCCGCCGTACTCTTCCTTCCACTCCCAGGCATGCTTTAAGAATTCCTCACGGCCGATCTCATCCTTGTCGATCCCCTGCTCTTTTAATTTCTCGATCACCTTAACCTCTGTGGCGATCGCCGCATGGTCAGTCCCCGGCTGCCACAGAGCATTGTATCCCTGCATACGTTTGTAACGGATCAGAATATCCTGCATGGTATTGTCCAGTGCGTGCCCCATGTGCAGCTGCCCGGTAACATTTGGCGGGGGCATCACAATCGTAAACGGTTTTTTGCTGCGATCCACCTCCGCGTGGAAATATCCTTTCTCCATCCATTTTTCATAGATACGATCCTCCATACCTTTCGGATCATACGTCTTTGCCAGTTCTCTGCTCATCATTTCCTCCTTATAAAATAACGCCCTCTGCAGTTTCCTGCAAAGGGCGAATCATCGCGGTACCACCTTTGTTCACATCTGCCGGACGCAGATGCCTCTTTATCCTTAACGCGGACCTGACGGGAAAGCCTACTGATGATTTCAGCCCTCCGGCTCCAAAGCTACCTTCCATACATCCTTCCCGGATCTCCTCTCAGCCTGCGGGATCTCCTCTCTGGCAGGGGGTGTGCATGTACTCCTCTTCTTCCCGGCCTTTCACCACAACTGCCGGATATGCGACAGTTACACTATGTGATTTATCATAGACGTTTCTGTGGGATTTGTCAAGGAATTTTGATTTCTTCCTCACCGAGCCTGCATTTTCTTGTAACAGTTCAGAGTCCATTCGCAAAATCGCCTCTACGAGGCTTTCCTTTTGCCTCATCCCAAAGTTCCTGTTTATATGGTATCTGTCTTTTTCATCCACAAGCTAATGAAATCCTTAACCAGAGCCTCATCTCTCTTGTCGCGACATTTCTTCAGAAGCTGTTCTTCATCCGATAGCATATCCAGCGTATGATATTCTCCAAATTTTACATTCAGCTTCATAATATATCTTACCAGCTTTTCTTCCGGCACTATCCCGCCTGCATTCAGCATTTTTTCAATGCCTGATTTTTCTCTTAGTTCCGCTTGTTCACTCTGGTAAATAACCTCTGCCTGCTTTGTAATCTTATCCTCACGGACAATTTTAGTGATTTGATAGGAATGTGTTAAATCACGATACAGAATATCATAGTCCCTCTCTGTAACATACGTTGTAATAAAAGAATTACAATGGCATAAGCCTTTTTCTTTTCCCTGTGCTTTGACCAAACCCAGATGAAGTATTTTATCCTCCATTCGATGAATCAAAAGGTAGTCGCTGTCAAATTCGGAATCTGGATTATGATTAATATCAAAAAGATACAGTTTGGAGTAGGAGCAAAACATTTCCGGTAAGAGGCAAAGATAATCCAACTTTAAGTGTATCAGCTTTAACATTCTATCCTGCTTTTCCTTTGTTTTATAATACTTCTTAACCAGCTTTTCCAACGAACCAAGTGTAATTCTGCCCTTCTTTACCACATACACGCCAAAATCTCCGGCATATTGATTCGGTCTTCCAACATATTGAAGTCCCATCAAATGGGGTATTTTTAATTCAGTATTTGTCAAATGCAGTATTTGCTTTGCGGTATGAATATAATAATCATATCTGCACAATACATTTTTCGTATCATTGAATATCTTTAATAAGCGGGTATCTTTCATAAAACCATCCTTATCTCAATACAGAAAATGGACACATCCTGTTTTAAAAAAGAAAAATGCCTGGGCTGTTAGGCTCAGGCTTAACTTTTTCTTTTTTGAATTGCAATTCCGGGAGCAGTCCTATGATAATTCCATAGGCAGAGACTAACTTTGTATTTCTATTGCCCGCAAAGCCGGGACGGGTAGCTCCTCTCTATCGCCGCAAAAGCACTCAAGCTTTTCATTGATTAAATCATAGCATAGGAATTTCTAATTGTCAAACAAATATTACTTTGGTGTATTTTGTTATATAAGCCATTTTTCAGTGAATCCGTTTAACACTAAGCAGGCAGTCAATCATCATTTGACACTCCCCACAGCTAAAGCAGGGGGATTCTTGTTTCAACCACTACTGCATT
>OLOS01001846.1_pt1 | contig 16004 bp, 9 predicted proteins | sample 1672631 | NCBI WGS metagenome assembly OLOS01 (sample SAMEA3136707, study PRJEB25190) | human gut metagenome | biome: human gut; feature: human-associated habitat; material: faeces | place: Austria | collected 2013 | reverse complement strand
AAATAACAAAGCGTTAACACCTTTATTCTGGTATTCCGGTTTCACGGCAACAAGTAGTAAATCAAGCATTTTCGCACGTCGTTTCATGAATAATGCTTTCAACAGATAGAACCATCCGAGCGGCAGCAGACGTCCGTGTGACTTTTGCAGCGCTTCGGCAAGCGACGGCATGGAGATACCTACGCAAACCAGTTTGTCATCGGCATCGGTGATAAGAGTCACCATTCGCAGGTCGAGTATCGGGAGGTACATCTTTACGTACTGGTTGATTTGTCGCTGCGTCAACGGAGAGTAGCCGTAGAGCGGGCTGTACGCTTCGTTCATCAGTTCGAATATTTCCTGTCCGTAGTCTTTGGCTATTTTTTTCCCGGAGGTATATTTCTTTATCTTGAGGTTGTATTTTCGTTGAATCAGTTCGGAGATACGCTTGTGCTTGTCGGGAATGGCGTCCGGGATATAGATTTTGTATTCCACCCAGTCGGCGTCTTTCTCGAAGCCGAGTTTCTCCATGTGTACGGGATAGTAGGGGTGGTTGTAGATAGTGGCCATGGTGCTGAGTTGGTCGAAACCTTCAATCAGCATACCTTCCGCATCGAAATCGGTGAATCCGAGAGGTCCGGCAATGTGAGTCATGCCCCGTTCCTTTCCCCAGTCTTCTACCGTTTTGATGAGAGCGGAGGATACTTCAGGGTCGTCAATGAAGTCTATCCACCCGAAACGGACGTTCTTGCAACCCCATTTCTCGTTGGCACGGTTGTTGATAATAGCGGCTACACGTCCTACGATCTTGTCATCCTGGTATGCCAGAAAATAATCTGCTTCACAGAATTCGAATGCTGCATTCTTACGCTTGTTAAATGTATTGAGCATATCGTCGTAAAGGTCGGGGACGGAGTACGGATTGCCCTTGTACATTCTGTAATTGAAACGGATAAATTTCTTAAGTTCTCTCTTTGTAGAGACTTTCTTGATTGTAATAGCCATATCTCGTATTTATGATTGAGGAAGCAAAGATACGTGATAATCTTCAAAGTACAACGCAGAGGGTGGCAAAAACTGTGTGAGAGGCAGGTCGGTTTTGGAAAATAAAAAGCAATTAGTAGTTGTTTAAACTGAATTTAGGGCTACCTTTGTTCGAAATACTATAACACATATCATGGAACTACAAATTATTCAGAATAAGATATATGAGATTCGGGGACAGAAGGTAATGCTTGATTTTGATTTGGCGGAACTCTATGGAACAGAAACACGGTTATTGAAGCGTGCTGTGAGGCGTAATATGGAACGTTTTCCAGATGATTTCATGTTTGAATTGACAAATGAAGAGGCTAACTGCTTGTTGTCCAGTAGGGTATCCCAAATTGGGATACCCCAATATAATTTTAGTGCTTACACTCCATTTGCGTTTACGGAACAGGGGGTAGCCATGCTTTCAAGCGTTCTGCATTCAACAGTTGCTATTAAGGTCAATATTAATATTATGCGTGCCTTTGTCAGTATTCGTCAATATGTCTTGGCCAGTGATACCAAGAATCAAGAAATAGACGAACTGAGACAGCGCATACAAGAACTGGAAAGTCAAGGAAGTAAAGCATTCGCAATGATTAACCAAATCGGCGAGGAGACTTTGGAAGCCATAAACGACCTCAGTGAAGATACCCGGAAGGAATTGGATAGTATTTATCTGGCTTTATCAGAATTGGCCGATAAAGAAAAAACGGAATCTCTGAAATCAAAGCATCGACGACCGATTGGGTTTATACATTACGATAATGAGGAATAAGTTTATTTTGATATAAAGCAATAAACATTTCCTGCAAAGTCACAGACAATCATCCGGTTTCCTGATACGGCTACGGTTGAGAATATCGGTGCTCCGAGATTATATTTGTCTTTTATAATTCCCGTTGTCCGGTCGATAGCATATAGATAACCATCGGAAGCTCCGATGTAAATAACTCCTTGTGATGCCACTGGGCTTGTTTCTACTCCGGCTTGCGGAGTGGTAGAATAAGGAGCTGTGTATACCAGCGAAGGCAAAGTCTCTGCTCTCCATTTATTGAAAAGCGTAGTTTTGTCCAGTGCGAAAACTCCGCGGTCGGCAGTACCGAAGATAATTTCCTGTTCGGTAATAAGTGGTGTGGATGTTACGTCCAGGTTGGCTGACAATTCTTTCTGTTGGAGTACTTTTCCGGTTTGTGGTTCTATGACGAAGAAGCTTTTGGAGGAGATGATCCATAATTTCCCGTCTTTATAGACCGGAGAGGCTCCCCGGTTACGAAGTCCGTTATCGGAGAGTTTCCAGAGTTGTTTTCCGGTGTGAATGTCGTTACCGTATAATCCTCCCCATTGAGTTCCGCTGACTAATACATTTCCGGCAACAGTGAGCGTTGTAGTAGCACCTTCCCGTTGTCTCCAGTCCTTGTTAATCCATATTGTTTGTCCTGTCTTTAAGTCATAGGCGGATAGTCCGGCACCAATTCCGGCGTAGACTACTCCTTTATCTATTGTTATTCCTTCCGTTAAGTAAGGATAGCTGTTCAGTTTGATATATTGTTTCCAGAGTAATTTCCCGGATTCTGCATCCAAAGCGTACAGATTGCAGGCAGCATCCTGTGCTATTACAATTCCGTTTTCATAGGCGATTGTGTTCTTCACCGAGTTTGCCGTGCGGAATTTCCATAACAGTTTGCCGGAATTGAAATCGAATGCACAGACAAATGTGTTCAGTGGTATATTGTCATCGGTGGTAGCGATAAATACTTTCTGTCCGGCGATAATAGGGGAAGCCATGAAGATGTTGCTGCCTGTGTTGGCTGTCCATTGCAGTTGCAGGGGGAGCTTGATTTGAGAATTATTGATTCCTCCGGAGTGTGCGGCATTTTGAAGCAGGGTATTCCAGTCCTCGCCCGGGATTGTAGCCGGCTTGAAGTCTTTTTGATAAGTGAATCGGCTGGTGGCGGTTGCTTTCTTGCCGTCATTAAAGAATGAAGTTACTGTGAGTTGTAGCTTTCTTCCGTTTTCATTCGCAGGCATTTGAATGTCTCTGCTCCAGTTCCAGTCGGTGAGGGAGATAAGGTTGCCTTTGGCTATCTCCTGATTATTCTCTATATCGCTTAGGATGTAGGAGACGTGTGATGTTTTAGCCTGTGCATGATAGGTATTGACAGAAACAGGAAGCCGGTCTCCGGTAGCTGCGGAAATTTGATTGTTCATCGGGGAGACTATGGCAATCTGCGGCTCGATGAAGGTATACCGTAGTTGCGTTGTGATATTGTCATTGCCGTCTACTTTTATTTCTCTGAAAGAAGAAGGAGAATGGTCGATACCGCCTTTATCCAATGTACCGGTACAGATTGTATAGATTCCGTTTTGATTGCGGACATAGTTGTAGTGCATGTGTCCGTAGATTTGGGCTTTTGTATTGAAAGCACGTAGGTCAAGTGTATGCTCTTTATCGGCTTTGAATACGAATGTGTCACTTGCGGTAAACAGGTCATGGTTGAAGAGGATCAATGCCTGTTCTTTCTTCATCATGGCAAGGTCATTCTTCAGCCAGTTGTATACATCTTTTTGAGTATAATTAGTCGGGTGGTCTCCGTGGTCGATTGGGGTGACTACATAATGAACGTTACCCATATCAAATGAGTACCACGTCGGACCATAGAGAGATTCATAAAGCTCTTCGCCATAGCTACCTTTCACTAAGTCGTGATTGCCGATGCAGTAGTAAACGGGGCAATCCATTGTCTGTGCGTTCACTATTTGGTTATGCATTGTCAGCCCCGGTTCGTAACAGATGTCTCCGGTATGAATCAGGAAAGCGGGCTTTTCATTCTTTACATATTGCTGAAGGTCAGTTACCCAACGTCCCATTCCACCGGTCACTTCGGTATCGGTGATTTGAACGAAAGAATGTTCCCTGGCTTTTGTCCGTTCACTTTCAGTTAAGATAAAGTCGTAGCTTTTTCTATTCTCTTTGGTGGAAAGATAGAATTGCTCCGTTTCAAATCCGGCGGGAGTTGTAATGCTGATAAATCTTGTTTTATCGAATCCGGGTAAAGAGAACCGACCTTTCTTATCTGTTTTTACTACGTTCAAGCCGTCTGTTACCATAACTCCCGCCAGCGGTTTATCACCTTTATTAAATAGTCCTGATTGGTCGGTGTCGACATAGACTGTTCCTTTAAATTGAGCGCTTAGTGGCAGATATAGTAAAAATGATACTAGGATAACAGATAATCTTTTCATGGTCAGTCCTCCGGTTTTTAGTGTGTTAAGCTAATTATTTCTTTTTATTTCACTTGTTTCATTTCTTCATTGTAACGTGCTTCTTCTTTGCACAAAGGTTTGTACCAAGTCTTCCTTAGTATAAGTGTGGTGACTAAAAGCAAAGTGATAGAGCTCCAGAGCCCCAGTTGCTCACGGACAACGAGATACATCGGAATGATAGTAAGCGCACATTGCCAGATGATACCGATTGCTACGTTGAAAGCATCCCTTTTGAAGTTCTTGTTCGGCTGGATATGAGGATAACGCGCCAATGCTTTTTCTTCTACCGGTTTCCACCAGCCCCATGGGCGGACACGGGTGTAGAAGTTGATCAGTGTCTCTTCGTCAGTCGGAGGTGCGCTATACGTTCCGGCGATACATCCTATCAGGGAAACCCCGAACAGAACGGGGAAGAAATACAATACCCATGCGTCGGGAACAGTGAATTTCATGACGATTGCCGCTATTACTCCGGCAGTCATTCCCCAGAAATAGCCTTCACCGTTGAAACGCCACCAATGCCATTTGAGTACGTTGGCTGCGATGTATCCACCAAAGAGTGCGCCTACAATCCATTGGAAGATTTCATTAATATCTTTCAGAAAGAATCCGATAACGGTGCTGACCACTACCACTGCAACAGAAATCACATAACTGCTGCGTATCTGCGTTTTTACACTCGCTTTCGGATTGATGTATTTCAGATAAATGTCATTCACTATATATGCAGGAGCCGCATTCACCGTTGAAGCGAAAGTAGACATGAACGCTGCCAGTAGTCCCGCCAATAACAGACCGGCTAATCCGGAAGGTACATAACGGGTAATCAAGTGAGGAAGAATCGTCTCAAAGTCCGTTCGTGTAACTTCCATTTGTGTCATTCCGCCGTCTTCCTTGAAGAAGTAAATAGCCAGCAATGCGAATCCCATAATCATCAGGTAGCGAGGGATTAATAACACCACAGATACAGAACCACTCATCATTGCCGCTTCTTTCGGAGACTTGCAGGACAGAATCTTCTGCATATCATAGTTAGGAGCGGGACCAGCCATGCTCATAAAGATTCCTTTCAGCAACGCCATCATAACAAATATGCTTATCAGACTGTAAGGCTCGTTGGCCATTCGCTCGGTAAGGAGATTCATCCGGCTGCTCCAGTCGATATCAAGTGTCCAGCCGAAGAAGGGCGAATCCCAGCCGGCAGGAACAAATGAGTGAATCATGTCCGGTGCCACCATCTGCATACCAATGACGACAATAACGATGCCTGCCACGGTCATTATCAGAAACTGAACGACATCTGTCCATACGATACTCAGCATTCCGCCGAGCATCACATAGAATGTGGCGATGGTAGTAAAGAAAATACCATATACATGAGGAACATATTCTGCAGGAACATTGAAAGGAATAAATGGAGATACTACTTCCCAAGGGATGAATATCTCCATAAATTTACCAATACCTATGAACCCGTAACTTAAAAAACCGAGTACGCTAAGTAATGCGAATACGATAACAATCGTATGTGAAAGAGTAGAACCTTTCCCTTTTCCGAAACGGGTTTTAATCCATTCGGCACCGGTGAGAACGTTCGAACGGCGCAGCCACACGGATAAGTAAACCATTAGGAATATCTGGTTGAACACCGGCCATAACCAGGGAATCCAAAGACTTTTGAAACCATAAGCGAATGCCCAGTATACCATAAGCATTGTGCCCGTAATATCGAACATTCCGGAGGCGTTGGATAATCCCAACATATAGAAAGGCAATGATTTTCCACCTAAGAAGTAGGAGTCCATATTCTGGGCTGCCCGTTTTTTAAGAATGAGACCGATGACAATCATAGCGATAAGATAGGCGCATATGATAAGAAGGTCGGTAGTGTGTAATTTCATATTATTATTTTGAATCGATTTATATATTGTATCTTCTTTGCTGCAAAGGTAGGGGGAAAGTCTTGGGCAAACAAATATTATTTTAGCACATACTGATACTAAACCAATAAATGTTTCTTATTCCTTATGGTAAATTAGTTCATTCCTAAGATTCCATGCTTGTATATGTTTTATGCCATTGTGAGACGGTAAGACCATATCATCAATTGATACTACCACTTTCGGAAAGTTATCATTAATGGTTTCCAATGGAGAAAATTCTCTTTTTATGGTACTTTGATCTGACATTATATAAGAGCATTGTATATAAATTGTTTCTCCTGTTTTTTGAGCCACGAAGTCGATCTCTTTACCTTTGGCATTGCCAGTGTAAACTTCATATCCCATACGAAGTAACTCCAAGTAAACTGCGTTTTCTATCAGGTAGCCAAAGCCATAACCGTAGCCGGGATAGAGATAATTTTTATAAGCAAGGTCATTAATGTAGAACTTACTTGTCCCAGCAAGGGTTTCTTTTCCCTTGATGTCATAACGTTCGCAACGATGGATTAAGAATGTGTCTTCGATATATCCTATATAAGCAGCTACAATATCATAACTAATGTTTCTCCCTGAATTTTTAAAGTATTTCACTATGCTATTGACCGATATCAGGTTGGAAGCGTTGTTTACTAAAAAGATAAAAATATCTTCCAGTAATTTGGGGTCACGTATATTGTAACGTTGGATAATGTCACGCAACAAAATGGAGTCCTTAATAGTAGACATATAGTTTTGTCTGATTTCCAGTTTATTCGGGAGAGAAAACAACTCCGGCAGACCACCACTATTTATATAATCAAGATAACTTTGTTTCATTTGCTCTTTTCCGGTTACCATAAGATATTCCTGATAACTGAAAGGAAAAACATTGAAACATACATAACGACCGGATAATAACGTAGCCAGTTCTCCTGAAAGTAATTTAGAGTTAGAACCGCTTATGAATAGTTCGTATTCAGCTGTATAGTCTTGTGAATAAGAATTTATTGTCTTTTCCCAATCTTTGATGAGTTGAATCTCATCGATGAAAATATAAACTTTTCCTGTTGGTTGTATAATTGCCTGATACAGCTTGATGATTTCATCTAAGTCTTTGTAGGTCTTTATGAAATCCAGATCTGTCATTTCTCTGTTGATGAATAGTGTATTTGCGGCAGGCACGCCATTTTCTATCAGTTGCCTGGCAGTCTGTCGCAATAGATAACTTTTTCCTGCTCTACGCTGACCTGTAAGGATTTTCACAAGTCTGTTTCCTGTAAAGTCCATAATCTTTTCATTGTATTCACTACGCCTGAATCCAAAATCAAATGCAGTGTCTCCCCAAAGATTATACTTTCTTAGAATGTTTATCCTTTCGTCCATATCCTAAAGTTTTTAGCAAAAATACAAAAGTTTCGGATATATCCGAAACTTTTCTTGCTTTTGTTTGCGATTTCGAATATATCCGAAATTATTTGTTTTAAAGATAAACTTGTTCTGTTTCTACTGTAACGGCTTTGTTAGCTTCTATGAGATTGCAAATATTTTCTACGGAAGCAGCAGAACGTAAACCGTCTGCCGGTGTGTGAAAACAATAATCGATCAGTCTATCAATGGTGGAAGTTGCTACATGCATACGAGTATCCGAGGATGCATAATAGATATATACTGTTCCATCTTCATCCGCAATCCAGCCATTCGAGAAAAGTACATTAGATACGTCACCTATTCTTTCTTCATCTATCGGAGCCAGCAAATATCCACCCGGTTCGGCAATTGTCTTTGTCGGATCTTCCAGAGAGGTCATATACAGATAGAGTACATAACGCAGTCCGGCAGCACAAGCCCGTACACCGTGGGCGAGGTGTAACCATCCCTTGGAGGTTTTGATAGGATGAGGTCCCTCTCCATTCTTCACCTCTTTTATAGTGTGATAGTGACGGTGGTTGATGATAGTTTCTTCTTTCACTTCTGCATGAGTCATATCATCAATGAGTGCCCAACCGATACCTCCGCCGTTTCCGGCATCAATAAAGCTATCTTGCGGACGGGTGTACAAAGCGTACTTACCGTTAACAAATTCCGGATGTAGAACGACATTACGTTGTTGGCTTTTGGAAATCAGGTTGGGTAGGCGTTCCCAATTCTTCAAATCTTTGGTGCGGACGATACCTGCTTTGGCAACGGCGGAAGATAAGTCACCCGGTGCAGCGTTGGGGTCAAGGCTTTCGCTACAGAAGATACCATATATCCAGCCGTCTTCATGTGCTGTCAGGCGCATGTCGTAGACGTTTGTTTCTGTCGGATCAGTATCCGGTAGTTGTATCGGGTATTCCCAAAAACGAAAGTTATCTATTCCGTTTGGACTTTCGGCAATGGCAAAGAATGACTTACGGTCGTTCCCTTCCACACGTACTGCCAACAAGTATTTGCCGTTCCATTTGATAGCTCCCGAATTCATGGTGGCATTCACTCCGATACGTTCCATAAGCCAAGGGTTTGTTTCCGGATTCAAGTCATAACGCCATTCCAAAGGAATGTGTTTTGCAGTGATGACAGGATATAGGTAGCGTTGGATGATTCCGTTATAATGACTATTATCTTCTTTATTCTTGCGAGTGAGAAGCTGGAAATATAACTCTTTGAATTGTTTAAATTTTTGCTTATTATAACTTGACATAAGGTTTTTCTTTTTAACAGATCCTACAAATGGGCGATTATAAGTGGACTTTTCCAACCAATGTAACAATACTAAATTGTGGTATTGTCAGATTGTAGTATTTATTGCTTACGGGAACGATATTTGTTTTATTCCATCTATTGTCTTTATTAGTAATAAATTGCTTTAATGCTCCTTTTATATTTGCTCCGTCTAGGCGAATGTTGGTCGATATTGTTTTTTCAGATAGGTTGATTGCAACTAAGATATATTTATCGTTCTTTTTATATGCTGATACTAAAAGGTCTTTGTTCTTAGGTTGGGTTACCTGTATTCGTGTACTTCCTTCAGAAATATATCGAGAGTAATTGCCTAAGATATCATACCTTTTTGATAATGTATAATCTTTTCTATTTTTGTTCAAAATGATAAGACTTTCATTGTTGGATGTCGGCATAGCTCCTCCCCACCATATAATTGCATTTACATTTGCCTTAGTCAGATAATTGTGGAATGTAACTGCCCACTTAAGTCCATCTTGAATTGAAGTATCGAGTGGGGTTACATCACTTATTTCTGTAATCCATACCGGTATGTGCGCTTTTTCTGCTGCGTCAAATGGAATGATAGGAGTTTTAAGATATTCTTTATCTACTTTTATTGGCATTATGTCAGGAGATAAGCTATAGCCATGTCCTGCTGCAATGAGATTGAATTTCTTGATTTCAGGATAGTCCTGAAGAATTGTATCTGTGAAGTCTTTGGATGAGACCATCTTTAGTTGAGGCATGACTACTGACCATAAAGGATTCTCTCCAAATATGATTTTTGCAGGAATATTTTCTTTCTGAAAGGTGGGACCAAGATTGGAAGTGATAAATTTCCCCATTTCGTCTGCTGTCCATAAAGAAGAATTCCAGGGGGCGGCATAACCAGGCTCGTTTGAGGGTGATATGGCATAAGGTGTAATTCCTTTGGATTTGTAAGCTTTGTAAAAAGCTGCAAGATAATTAGCGAAATCCTGATAACACTCCGGTTTGAGTTTTCCGTTTGATACTTTTCCGTTGCTTTTCATCCATGCAGGAGCGCTCCATGTAGAAAAAACTAATTTGTTGATATGATATTTATTTTTAGCCTCTAAAGTAAGCCATAATTGTCCGCGTCTCAACAAATCATCGGATTTATTGTTAAAATCAGAATCGCATAACTCGATGTTAATATCATCGTTAAGATTGAAGTCTTTATCTTCTTTATTCTCCCAATAATGTGGGAAAATCTCTCCTCTTAGGATGTTTAAACGCAATCCATCGTTACCGAACATTTTATCCATGACTTGTTTTCTGTTTTTGAAAGCGAACAGTTCTTTAGCCCAGCCAGCTTGGGCTATTCCAAATCCGTCTATTGTTTGTTCGCAATCGTTCCATCTGATTACGATGCCGGAGCTTGGCGAATTATCTGAAATTTTAGTAGCAGGGTTGCTGAAACAAACTAGACTAGTAAATAGTGCACTTAAAATGGGGATGCAATGTAGTTTCATATTTTCAGAATCTGATATAAGGGAGGTAGCTTTTTCTTTGGTAAGACACCACCTCCCTAATTTTATTAATATCTATTTACCGATCACGCTTATGTTAGTCGATATCCCACCATATATGTGTGGTAACTTTGTCTGCTCCTTGTTGCTGATTCGCAGTATCTACATTTGCTCTGTTAATACTATATTCATCGGTAGGATAAGGGAGTCTCGTAGGGATAACTCCTGGGCTCATACTACCTGAATAATTGGTTGGAATAAGTTTGGGGTATCCGGTACGACGCCAGTTGGCATAACTTTCGTAACCGTTGATGAAAGTTGCTACCCAGTATTGCTCTCCGATAATTTGCAGTTTTTCCGTATTGTTTGCAGTACTGAATAGGTTCTGGGCTAAGTAAGTCTCGATTTCTTCATCTGTGATTTTACCTTGCGTTCCGTAAGCAATCTCCTGTTCTTTCATGGATGATGTGATGGCTTCTTTATAAAGAACCTCCGCGTTTCCGTTTGTCCAGTTTCTCAATACAGCTTCGGCTAGCAACAATTTCGTCTCAGATGGCATTAGGAAGATGGTAGGGGCATCCAATCTCAAAATTGTATTGATATTGAAGTTGGAAGTATTTTCTAAGCCGACAAAGCTTCCACTTGGGGCGTCTGCAATGGTATGACTATCGTAACCGTTAGGTAAACCAAATTGTTTGTCAAATTCAGTATTTCCGTCTTTCAAAGAGCAATATACATGAATACGAGGATCTTTTGTTTTTTTGAGATAATCCATGAATGTTTTCCCAATTTTGACTGCATCACTTTCGATGAAGTTGTCATCTAGATAACGGAAACTCAATGGATTTTTAAATGCATTTTTCCCGCTTCCGTCATGTCTCAGAAGGCATATATCTTCCGGTTGGCTCATTACGCCGATAGTTACGGCGTCGGCTACTGTCTGTTTTGCCAGGTCTGGAGCCACTTCTGACAGACGCATTCCTATACGAAGTAATAAGGAACCTCCAAACTTTTTCCACTTATTGATGTCGCCATCGTAGAATAAGTCACCGTCTATTGCCGGATTATTGGCATTTAGCAGGTTGACCCCGTCTTTGACTTGCTGAATCATATCTTTATAGATGGTCTCCTGATTATCATATTTCGGCTTATAGATTTGCTGATAGTATCCTAATCCTGCTTCAGAATAGGGAACATTGCCGTATATATCTGTCAAACGCTGGAACAGATAAGCGCCCCAGATTTTTGTTGCACCGAGGATATTGGAATATTTTGCATCTGACGAGGCTTTTTCTTCCAATTCGCGCCAGTTTTTTATCAGATCGCTATAAGTGTCGGTAAAGAAGGTGTTGGCGTAAGATTCCATCTGGTAATATTTGTCACCTGGCATATCGTTATTTAAGGAAGCGGCTTGCTGTACAAGCATCATGCAGGTTCCTACCTGAATGTTTTTAGCAATACCACCGGTAGTCGTATGTAATTGAGTATAGGTCAACAGAGGACCGGGCTCTATCGAGGTAGGACTGTTGGGGTCTATATTTTTCTCGGTGAAATCACAGGCATAAACCATACAAGTTAGCGTGGATGCCATCATTAGTTTTATTATATTGATCACTGACATAATATTTTTATTTAAAATTTGACATTCAGATTAAAACCTATGCTACGTGAGGCGGGTAGTCCGTAAGATTCGAATCCCTGTCCATTGTCGATATTGAAAGAAGATTCGGGATCTACCAAAGGTACTTTATCGTAGATATTCCACAAATTCCGTCCTACGACTGAGAGAGACAAGGCTGACAAACCTATTTTACGGATCCATTTTGTCGGGAAGTTATATCCGAAAGAAAGTTCGCGCAACTTAATGAAAGAAGCGTCATATATACAGTTCTCGGTAATACCTGACAATGCCATATAATATTTCATCGCTGTCACTTTTACATCATTTGGAGTTACACCGTCTTCTTTTACTCCCTGAGCGATAATACCTTCTTCGCGTCCTGGTAGCGTGTCTGCATGGCGTCCGAACATAATCATGTGTGCATTTGTTTGAGAATACATCTTTCCTCCGAATTTGCCATCAAGTAAGAAACTCAATGTGAATCCGTGACATTCAAATGAGTTGCTGAATCCTAATGTGTATGGATGCACGCTTTCGCCTAATTTCTCGATTTCTCCTTTCATAGGAAGTCCATTTTCGTACATGATTTCACCTTTGTCGTTGCGTTTGAAAGTTACGCCTCGGATAATCCCATAAGGTTGTCCTACTTGCTGGTAAATCCAAGCTGGGCCACAGTTGTCGCTATCGTGGCCAGTACGAGACTTTGCCAGTTCGAATTCGGTGACATCATCTGTTATGCGTTTAATTTCACTCTTGTTGTAAGCGAAGTTGAAGGAAGTGTCCCAACGAAAGTGAGATGAAAGAATTGGAGTGCCGGTAAGTAACAGTTCAATACCATGATTATTCACTTTACCCGCGTTTATTTTGACATTTCCATATCCTGACGCGGTTGATATACCTGCGTTTACTATATCGTCTTTAGTATTTCGTACATAGTATGTGAAATCAATGCCGAAGCGATTGTTAAAGAACCTGGCTTCAAATCCTCCTTCATACGAAATAGAAGTCAGAGGTTTTAAATTTAAGTTCGGAATAGTGCCATTGTCAATGGATCCAACAGGATATTTGCGATATGCATCCGCATAACTGTATGTCAATCCCAGTTGATAGGCTCCAACGGCGCCGCCGGACTGTGCCCATGAACCGCGTAGCTTGAGGTATGGGAACCAAGACGGCATCTGAATAGCTTCACTAAGGATAAATCCTAATCCGACGGAGGGATAAAAAATATGATTGGGAGAGGTTTTCCCTTTGTAAGAAAGTGCGGAAAACCAGTCGTTACGTCCTGTTAAGGTCAAATATATCATGCTTTTATAAGACATTTCGGCTTGTCCGAAGAGGGAGTTGATGTAACTTTCAGAAGTAGAATGACCACCGGATTTTGTTTTTGTATTATTAATGGTGTTGAATCCTGGTACAACAAATTGGTCACCGTACGAACTTGTTGCATCTGACCAACTTGCCATTGTGCTCCAGCCAATAAATGCATCGACACTTACAAGGCCGTCTTTGAATGAGTTGGTATATCCGGCAATGGCTTCTGTGTTGAATTCACCGTGATATTCGGCACTATTGGATATATTACCTTCTTTTACAGCTCCGCGGGCTGTGCCCCAAGGGGTGACATTTTCGGCACGACGGTTAATCATATCACCGCCGGCACGTCCGCGTAGATACCAGTTTGGTGTAAAGTTGTATTGAACTTCGACGGAGCCAATAATACGGTCTTTAGCATCTTTTTGACTATTCTTGTAAACAACAAATAAAGGATTGATTACATAGCCTTGAGCGTTTACTTCATATTCCGTACCATCGTCGTTTGTAATCTTCATATCAGAAAGGCCGTAATTAGGTGCTAGTTGCCATAAAGAAGCATTTGCATTGGAGGTAATATCACCCAGGTTTGGACGGTTTTTGGCACGTTCGCGTACGTACATAATATTGGCCTTTAGTGAGAAGTGCTCGTTCATTCTAGAAGTCAGATTCAATGTAATATTGTTACGTTCCAGTTTGGAATTCGGTTGCATATCATGAAAACGTTGATCACCTGCACCAACACGGAACTGAATTTTTTCATTTCCGCCGGATACAGCGATGTTGTTAGTCACTGACCATGCATTGTCGTAGAAATCTTTGAAATTATTTCTTGCGGTTGGTGAATATGGGCGGGAAATTCCGTCATATTGCGTTACATTTGATCCGTCCATTTTGCTACCGAAGCTCATTACACTCATTTGCTTGGCTAATGTTGGAGCCAATTGGCTTATAGCCTGTTCTGGTGTCATTCCATATCCAGCTCCTGTCGCTATAGCCAGTTGATCAGGATTCATCCCATTTGCACCACAACCATATTCCCATTGGAGGTCATTATTCTTTAGGATGGGAGAGTCTTTAGTATAAGACATATTGTATTCTACTCTGACTTTTCCTGCTGTTCCTTTTTTAGTAGTAATGACAATTGCACCATTTGCTGCACGGGAACCGTACAATGCAGCAGCGGTACCTCCTTTCAGCACACTCATACTTTCAATGTCTTCACTATTGATAGATGAAATTCCGTCACCAGCATCAAAACCACCCCATTCTCCGGCTTGACCATAGTTTCCGTTATTCATAGGCACGCCGTCGATGACGTATAAAGGTTGGTTACTACCGTTCAAAGAACCGTTACCACGAATTGTTATACGGCTTGAACCCATGACGCCGGATGCTGGTTTCACTACATTTACACCTGCTACTTTTCCTACCAGACTGTTGGCTATATTGGAAACCTTGACACGATTCAACTCTTCGCTCTTGACTTCCGTTACGGAGTAAGCTAATGCTTTTTTCTCTTTTTTAATACCTAAGGCAGTGACAACTACTCATCTACTTGGACAGAACTCTCCTGTAGAGTGACTTTCATGGGGGGTATCTGTAGCCTTTTGTTCTACTGTCTGATATCCAATAAATGAAAAAATTAGGGTATTTCCTTTCTTTGCACGAATGGTGAACTGGCCGTCCATATTTGTGATTGTTCCAAAGGTTGTGCCTTTTATACTAATGCTGACTCCGGGCAGAGGCTCGCCGGAAGAGTCGGATACTATTCCTTTAATATCCGTTTGTTGGGCATGAAGTGAACTGCATATAAATAGTAGGCAGCACAATAATAAATAAGTAATGTTTTTCATTGCGAATATGATTTTAGTTGTTAAACTCTGGGAGCAAAGGTAGGGTAGTTTGCGGTGGAGGACAAATATGATTTTATCAAATACTAATACAAAATTAACAAAAAGCATAAAAATGAGTAAAAATAGGGGTTTAAACTCTTTGATATAATACCAGAATTCTGAAACCGATATGTTTATTAGTGAGTATCGTTCTGTTTTGTAAAATCTAAAGTGGCATTTTAAGGGTGTAAAGCATAGCTTTGTATTGCTTAAAACGACGCTTTTCAAAAGCTAAAAAGTTTGTTTCATTTTATTATTGATTATCTTAATGTCTGACTATTTACTTATAAGAAATAAAATGAATAAGCCGGAATATTATAAAAATTTTCTGAAACGGATATTATCTATATCAATAAAGAGTTTGCGGAAAATACCTGCGATACTTATTGTACTGGGAGTAATGTTGCTATGCTTTCGAGCGAATTAGCCACTTTTCTGAGTGGTAGATATATAGAATTTAAGGTATATAGTCTTACATATGCCGAGAATTTCTGGAGTTTCATAAATTAGAAGATTCTGTTGAAGAACGCAATGGAGAAAAATTATATGTTCAGGTAGTATATTCAGTTATTGACTCTAAAACACATGAGTGGGAATTTGGAAATTTGTTGGCATACAAGATAATTATCCGAAAATAGTTGTTACAATGGATGAAATTGAGGGCGTTTCTTATCAGGGTATCAAACAGATCCCTATCCGTCAGTTTTTACTTTGTTGGAGATAATTTTTCTATTAAAAACTAAGATTTTCTTTTAATCGGCTGATTGATAAAGCGTAAAGAGCG
>OLOS01001842.1_pt1 | contig 16053 bp, 9 predicted proteins | sample 1672631 | NCBI WGS metagenome assembly OLOS01 (sample SAMEA3136707, study PRJEB25190) | human gut metagenome | biome: human gut; feature: human-associated habitat; material: faeces | place: Austria | collected 2013 | reverse complement strand
GTGAGCGTTCCGTCGTACGCGAACGTAACCGAGACGTCCGTTTCTTCTTCCGGGTAAAGATAAATCACCGGCTTTAACGTGAGTTGCTCTTCTTCGCGTTCACGGCATGCCGAAAGCCCGCACACGAAGCCGATTGCAAGGGCCGCGGCGAAAATCTGCTTTGCGAAATGCTTTTTCATACAGTGTTCCTCTTCAAATTAAAATGATTGGCAGCGGATAAAAATAAAGCCCGATTGCAGTTTACAAGGTCCATGTGCTATCGGGTATACGGGTCAAAATTCAATTTATTCTGCTTTGGAATTTGAGAAATGAAAAAGGGAATAAAACCCGAAAAATTTCGGGAAAAGGCTTGACAAATCCACAGATACGGTGTATCATATTACAATGTATCATCATGGATAGATATGCCATTTCTTTCTCTGATCTGCATTATAACACAGTTCCGAAAAATAATCAAGCATAATCTATAAAATTCACATGAACGGATATTCTTTCCGCCGTTTTTAAGTGATTTTGCTTAAAAACACGGGTCAAATACTAAGAATGGAGTGGTTGAGTCAATGGTGAATGTTAAGCCGGTACAGCTTGGCAAGAACACACGCATGAGCTTCTCGCACATCAATGAAGTTCTCGATATGCCGAACCTGATCGAGATTCAGAAAAATTCCTACGACTGGTTCCTGAAGGAAGGTCTGAAGGAAGTTTTTGACGACGTCTCCGGCATTACGGATTTCAACGGAAATCTGGTTCTGGACTTCGTGAACTACAAGCTCGACGAAAAACCCAATTACACGGTAACGGAATGCAAAGAGCGCGATGCTACCTATGCGGCAGCCCTGCGCGTCACTGCACGCCTTCTCAACAAGGAAACGGGCGAGATCAAGGAATCTGAAGTCTTCATGGGCGATTTCCCGCTGATGACACCGTCCGGCACCTTTGTGATCAACGGCGCAGAACGTGTTATCGTTTCCCAGCTTGTTCGTTCTCCGGGCGTCTATTATAAGATGGAGTACGATAAAACAGGCAAACAGCTTTTCTCTTCCACCGTCATTCCGAACCGCGGCGCATGGCTGGAGTACGAAAACGATGTGAACGACGTACTCTACGTGCGTATCGATAAAAACAGAAAGCTCCCGATGACCGCGTTTATCCGCGCACTCGGTCTCGGCACCGACGAAGAGATCAAGGAATACTTCGGCGAAGACGAGCGCATTCTTGCGACCATCGATAAGGATACCACGCACACCATGGAGGAAGGTCTCTTTGAGGTGTACAGAAAGCTCCGTCCGAGCGAGCCGCCCACGGTTGAAAGCGCGCAGTTCCATTTGAACGGCCTGTTCTTCGACCCGAGACGCTACGACCTCTCCAGAGTCGGTCGTTATAAGTATAATAAGAAGCTGAACCTTGCCGGCAGAATCACCGGCCGTCAGCTTTCCCGCCCAATCGTCAACCCGGCGACCGGCGAGGTGATGGCAGAGGCGGGCACCGTTGTGTCCCGCACGCTTGCCGAAGACATCGACAACGCCGGTGTGACCACCGCCTGGGTTGCCCTTGAGGACGACAAGGAGACGAAGGTTATCTCAAACGGCATGGTCGATATCGCAAAATACGTTTCCTTTGATGCAGAGGCAGAGTGCGGCATCAACGAACGTGTGCGCTACGCAGTGCTCTCCGAGATTCTCGAAGCGTGCGGCGACGACGAAGAGAAGCTCAAAGAGCAGCTCACCGCACGTCATGACGAGCTGATCCCGAACCACATCATCATTGATGATATTTTCTCCTCCATCAACTACATGACCTGCCTTGCTGTCGGTCTCGGCTTTACGGACGATATCGACCAGCTCGGCAACCGCCGTATCCGTTCCGTTGGCGAGCTGCTGCAGAACCAGTTCCGCATCGGCTTCTCCCGCTTGGAGCGCGTGATCCGCGAGCGCATGACGCTGCAGGGTCAGGATATGGAATCCCTTACACCGCATTCTCTCATCAATATCCGTCCGGTCGTTGCAGCGATCAAGGAGTTCTTCGGTTCTTCTCCGCTGTCCCAGTTCATGGACCAGACGAACCCGCTGGCAGAGCTGACGCATAAGCGCCGTCTCTCCGCTTTGGGCCCGGGCGGTCTTTCCCGTGACCGTGCGAGCTTCGAAGTTCGAGACGTTCACTACACACACTACGGCCGCATGTGCCCGATCGAATCTCCGGAAGGTCAGAACATCGGTCTGATCTCCTACCTTGCAACGTTCGCAAGAATCAACCACTACGGCTTCATTGAGGCGCCGTACAGAAAGATTGATAAGGCGACGGGCAAGGTCACGGACGAAGTCGTTTATATGACGGCGGACGTGGAAGACGAGTTCATCGTTGCGCAGGCAAACGAAAAGCTGAATGAAGACAACACCTTTGCAAACGACAGCGTTCTCGCACGTTTCAAGGGCGAGTTCATTCAGGTTGAGCCGACCCGCGTCGATTACATGGATATTTCCCCGCGTATGGTCTTCTCCGTTGCAACGGCGATGATCCCGTTCCTCGAAAACGATGACGCAAACCGTGCTCTGATGGGCGCGAACATGCAGCGTCAGGCAGTTCCGCTGCTCCGCACCGAGTCTCCGATCGTCGGTACCGGCATGGAGTATAAAGCAGGCGTTGACTCCGGCGTCTGCGTCCTGTGCGAACGCGCAGGTGTCGTTAAGAGCGTCAGCGCAGATCTCATTCGCGTGACGACCGATAACGGCGATATCGACGACTATGTCGTCACAAAGTTCATGCGTTCCAACCAGAGCACCTGCATCAACCAGGTCCCGATCGTCAACCGCGGCGACCGCGTTGAAGTGGGCGATGTTCTGGCGGACGGCCCGGCCATTAAGAACGGCGAGATCGCGCTCGGCAAGAACGCGCTCATCGGCTTCATGACCTGGGAAGGCTACAACTACGAGGACGCCGTCCTGCTGAACGAGAAAATCGTACGCGACGACGTTTATACCTCCATCCATATCGAAGAGTATGAGATGGAAGCCAGAGATACAAAGCTCGGCGCGGAAGAGATTACCCGCGACATCCCGAACGTCAACGAAGATCTGCTGCGCGACCTTGATGACCGCGGCATCATTCGTGTGGGTGCGGAGGTTCACGCCGGCGACATTCTGGTCGGTAAGGTCACGCCGAAGGGCGAAACCGAGCTGACCGCCGAAGAGCGCCTGCTGCGCGCCATCTTCGGTGAAAAGGCCCGCGAGGTCCGCGATACGTCCCTCCGTGTTCCGCACGGCGAGTACGGCACCATTGTGGACGTTAAGGTCTTCACGAGAGACAACTGCGATGAGCTGAGCCCCGGCGTCAATAAGGTCGTGCGCTGCTATATCGCACAGAAGAGAAAGATCTCCGTCGGCGATAAGATGGCCGGCCGCCACGGTAACAAGGGTGTTGTTTCCCGTATTTTGCCGATGGAAGAGATGCCGTTCCTGCCGGACGGTACACCGCTTGACATCGTTCTGAACCCGTTGGGCGTTCCGTCCCGTATGAATATCGGACAGGTTCTCGAGGTTCACCTCGGCATGGCGGCAAACGCACTCGGTTGGAAGATTATGACCCCGGTATTCGACGGCGCACACGAAGCGGATATCCGCGAGTGCTTCCGCATGGCGGGCATGAGTGAGGACGGCAAGTTCCGTCTGCGTGACGGTCGTACCGGCGAGTATTTCGATAACCCGGTTACCGTTGGCTACATGTACTATCTCAAGCTCCATCATCTTGTTGACGATAAGATTCACGCCCGTTCCACCGGTCCGTATGCCCTCGTTACCCAGCAGCCTTTGGGCGGCAAGGCGCAGTTCGGCGGCCAGCGCTTCGGCGAAATGGAAGTTTGGGCATTGGAGGCTTACGGTGCGGCTTACACCCTGCAGGAGATTCTGACGGTGAAGTCCGACGACGTTGTGGGCCGTGTAAAGACCTACGAAGCCATCGTTAAGGGCCAGAACGTGCCGAAGCCGGGCATTCCGGAATCCTTCCGCGTTCTTATCAAGGAACTGCAGGCACTCGGCCTCGACATCAAGGTACTGGATAAGGACAACGAGGAGATTGACCTGCGCCAGAGCTTCGACGATGACGATGATGTGGGTCTCACCCCGGGCGATCAGGTCTTTGATGAAGAAAACGTCGCAACGGACGGCGATTTCGACGGCTATTCCATCGAGAACGAAGACGGGGAAGAGGACGACTTCTTCTCTACCGGCGACGATGATGAGTTTGAAGGCTCCGATAACGATTTGTTTGACGGCATCGACGACGAGTTCTAATTTCGGGTGAAAGGAAAGGATCGCATATATGGAGTTTAACGTTTTTGAATCAATAAAGATCGGCCTTGCATCGCCCGAGCAGATTCGCTCCTGGTCGTACGGTGAGGTCACGAAGCCCGAGACCATCAACTACCGTACATTGAAGCCGGAGCGCGATGGCCTTTACTGCGAGCGCATTTTCGGACCGACAAAGGACTGGGAGTGCCATTGCGGCAAGTATAAGCGCATCCGCTTTAAGGGCAAGGTCTGCGAGCGCTGCGGCGTTGAAGTGACGCGCAGCAAGGTTCGCCGTGAGCGCATGGGTCACATTGAGCTTGCAGCGCCGGTTTCGCACATCTGGTACTTTAAGGGCATCCCGTCCCGCATGGGTCTGATTCTTGACCTTTCCCCGCGCGTACTGGAAAAGGTTCTGTATTTCGCACTTTACATCGTTACGGATCCGGGTTCCGTCCGTGAGCTCTCTAAGATGCAGACGCTCACCGAAAAGGAATACCGCGACATGCGTGAAAAATATGAGGACGACTTCGAGGCGTCCATGGGCGCTGAAGCTGTGAAGAAGCTGCTCGAGGATATCGACTGCGAAAAGCTCAGCGAAGAGCTCAAAAAAGACCTCGAAACCGCGCAGGGACAGAAGCGCGTGCACATTCTCAAGCGTCTTGAGGTTGTGGAATCCTTCCGCATCTCTGGCAACCGCCCGGAGTGGATGATTCTCGATGCCGTGCCGGTTATCCCGCCGGATATCCGTCCGCTCGTACAGCTGGACGGCGGCCGCTTTGCAACGAGTGACCTGAACGACCTGTACAGACGCGTTATCAACAGAAACAACCGTCTGAAGAGACTCATCGAGCTCGGCGCGCCGGACATCATCGTGCGCAACGAGAAGCGTATGCTGCAGGAAGCCGTCGATGCCCTCATCGACAACGGCCGCCGCGGCAGACCGGTCACCGGCCCGAACAACCGCCCGCTCAAGTCCCTTTCCGATATGCTGAAGGGCAAGCAGGGCCGCTTCCGTCAGAACCTGCTCGGTAAGCGTGTTGACTATTCCGGCCGTTCCGTTATCGTTGTTGGCCCGGAGCTGAAAATGTACCAGTGCGGCCTGCCGAAGGAAATGGCACTGGAGCTCTTTAAGCCGTTTGTTATGAAGCGCCTTGTCGAGACCGGTGCCGCCGGCAACATCAAGGCTGCAAGAAAGGCCGTAGAGCGCGCGAAGAGCGAGGTTTGGGACGCACTGGAGATTGTCATCAAGAACCACCCGGTCATGCTGAACCGTGCACCTACGCTGCACCGCCTGGGCATTCAGGCGTTTGAGCCGGTCCTCGTTGAGGGCCGCGCCATTAAGCTGCATCCGCTCGTCTGCACCGCGTTCAACGCGGACTTCGACGGCGACCAGATGGCTGTGCATGTGCCGCTTTCCGCAGAAGCACAGGCAGAGGCACGCTTCCTCATGCTGGCTGCAAACAACCTCTTAAAGCCTTCCGACGGCAGCCCTGTTGCGGTCCCGTCGCAGGATATGGTTCTCGGTTCTTATTACCTTACGCTCGATAAGGACGGAGAGACCGGTGAAGGCAAGGTATTCCGCAACATGGACGAAGCGTTCATGGCGTATGACGCAAAATATATCACGTTGCACTCCAAGATCAAGGTCAGAAGAACCGTGGAGTACAACGGCCAGACATATACGGGCCTTGTCGATACGACGATGGGCCGCATGATCTTCAACCGCCCGATCCCGCAGGATCTCGGCTTTGTTGACCGCACCGACCCGGAGAACATCCTCAAGTTTGAGGTCGATTTCCTCGTCGGTAAGAAGCAGCTCGGCAAGATCATCGACAAGTGCATCAAAAAGCACGGCACGGCGATCACAAGCGAAATGCTCGATGCCATTAAGGCACAGGGCTACAAGTATTCCACCATCGGCGCAATCACCGTTGCTGTCTGCGATGCGACGATTCCGCCGCAGAAGCAGGAGATTCTTGCAAAGGCAGAGGCAGAGATCAGCGAGATTACCGCAGATTTCCGCGACGGCTTCCTCTCCGACGCCGAGCGTTACAGCGCAGTTCTGAAGACCTGGGAAAAGGCGACGAACGACGTTACGAAAGCCCTGCAGGACGGCCTTGACCGTTACAACCCGATCTTCATGATGGCAGACTCCGGCGCCCGTGGTTCTATGAACCAGATCCGTCAGCTGGCCGGCATGCGCGGTCTGATCGCGAATACGTCCGGTAAGACGATTGAAATTCCGATCAAGGCGAACTACCGTGAAGGCCTGAACATTTTGGAATACTTCATTTCCTCCCGTGGTGCTCGTAAGGGTCTTGCCGATACGGCTCTGAGAACGGCTGACTCCGGTTATCTGACCAGACGTCTGGTTGACGTTTCTCAGGATGTTATCGTTCGTCAGGATGACTGCGGTACGACCGAGGGTCTGGAAGTATTCGAGATCAAATCCGGTAACGAGTCCATTGAGCCGCTTAAGGAGCGTATTGTGGGCCGCTACCTGCTTGACGATTACTGCGACGAGAATGGTAACGTGCTCGTTTCTAAGGATAAGATGATTGGCGACGCCGAAGCTGACCTCATCATCAGCCGCGGCACGACGCACATCAAGATCCGCTCTATTTTGAACTGCCGCACCCGTCACGGCGTGTGCAAGAAGTGCTACGGTTCCTCCCTTGCAAACGGCCAGCCGATCACGGTCGGCGAGGCGGTTGGTATCATCGCCGCACAGTCCATCGGCGAGCCGGGTACCCAGCTGACGATGCGTACGTTCCATACCGGCGGTGTTGCATCTGCAGAAGATATCACGCAGGGTCTTCCGCGTGTCAGTGAGCTGTTTGAAAGCCGCAAGCCGAAGCATCTCGCAATCATCGCAGAGATCGGCGGTACGATCGGTTTTGAAGAGGTCAAGAAGAACCGCCACATTGTCGTTCGCGGCGATGGCGACCAGCGCAGCTACCTCATCCCGTTCGGCGCACGCCTCAGCGTAAAAGAGGGCGATGTGGTTGAAAAGGGCACCCGCTTGACCGAAGGCTCCGTCAACCCGCATGACGTGCTCGCCATCAGCGGCCCGGAGGCGGTGCAGGATTACCTCATTGAGGAAGTGCAGCGCACCTACCGTATGCAGGGTGTTGATATCAATGATAAGCACATCGAAGTTATCGTTCGTCAGATGATGCGTAAGGTGCGCATTGAAGACGCGGGCGACACGCCGCTGCTCGTCGGCGCGCTCGTCGATAAGAACGACACGCTTCTTGAAAACGAGAAGATCGCCGCAAGAATTGCAAACGGCGAAACCGGCCTGCGCGAGGCGACATTCACGCCGACGCTGCTCGGTATCACGAAAGCATCTCTGGCGACCGAGTCCTTCCTTTCCGCTGCTTCCTTCCAGGAGACCACACGCGTGCTGACCGACGCCGCCATCAAGGGCAAGGTAGACCCGCTGCTTGGCCTGAAGGAGAACGTCATCATCGGTAAGCTGATTCCGGCCGGCACCGGCATGGACTGCTACACCAATGTTGAAATTGCGCCGACGGCGCCGAGCAGCTCTTTAAGCCAGGAGGCCGTAGCCGCTTTGAGCAGCTTTGAGGAAAAAACTTCCGCACAGAATGCAGAAGAGGGCTTGACAAACGAATAATGAGCGGTGTATAATGTCAAATGGTGTGTTGTGGGCATGAAATCTGAGAATTTCTGCCAGAACCGCCTTTGAAACCGCATAAAACAGACCTGTCCGCGCGATTTTTGTACGGACAGGATACTGTTTTGTATAGGCGCATGTTCTGCGGGCAATATAAACCCGCATGACATATATAGAAATTGTGTAAGGAGGTGCAATATGCCCACATTTAACCAGTTGATTCACACAGGTCGCGCAGTTTCCGAGAAGAAGGCAAAGGCGCCGGCACTGCTGAAGGGTTGGAACTCCAAGAAGAGAATTGCTATCGATCAGGATTCTCCCCAGAAGCGCGGTGTCTGCACTGCTGTTAAGACTGCTACCCCGAAGAAGCCGAACTCTGCACTTCGTAAGATTGCCAGAGTCCGTCTTTCCAACGGTATCGAAGTCTCCGCTTACATCCCAGGTGTTGGTCACAACCTGCAGGAGCATAGCGTTGTTATGATCCGTGGCGGTCGTGTTAAGGACCTTCCTGGTGTACGTTACCACATCATCCGCGGCACGCTTGACGCGCAGGGTGTTGCAAAGCGTATGCAGGCTCGTTCCAAGTACGGCGCTAAGAGACCGAAGGCCGGCGCTGCAAAGAAGTAATTTCTTTAAAGAGCCAAATTTAATCGTTACACAATGAACTTTTGACCGGAAAAGCGAAATTCGCTTTAAGGGTATTTATAATAGATAAGCTACTGATTATCGTGCGTAAATACCTTTTCTTAGCCGGCGGGAGCTTGTGCTTTCGAGTACCGATGAATTCATACTATTATGTGAAGGAGGGAAGACTATGCCAAGAAGAGGCAATGTAGCAAAACGCGATGTTTTGCCGGATCCTATGTATAATTCCAAACTGGTCACACGCCTGATTAACAACATCATGTATGATGGTAAGAAGGGCGTAGCTCAGAAGATCGTTTACGAAGCATTCGAGATCGTCGAAGAGAAGACGGGCAAGAACGCTCTGGAGGTTTTCGAGCAGGCTATGGAGAACGTAATGCCGAGCCTGGAGGTTAAGGCACGCCGTGTTGGCGGTGCGAACTATCAGGTTCCGATCGAGGTTCGTCCGGAGAGACGTCAGACCCTGGGTCTGCGCTGGATGGCGAGCTATTCCAGACTTCGTTCTGAAAAGACGATGAAGGAGAGACTGGCCGGAGAGATCCTTGACGCTCTGAACGGCGCCGGCGGCGCTGCTAAGAAGCGTGACGATACGCATAAGATGGCAGAAGCCAACAAGGCTTTCGCACATTACAGATGGTAATTTACCTGTAAACGTATTAAGGAGGATTATATGGCCCGTCAGGTACCACTTGAATTTACAAGAAATATCGGCATCATGGCGCACATCGATGCCGGTAAAACAACAACGACCGAGCGTATCCTTTATTACACAGGCGTCAACTACAAGATCGGCGAGACCCACGACGGTTCCGCTACGATGGACTGGATGGCACAGGAGCAGGAGAGAGGTATCACGATCACTTCCGCTGCTACGACGTGCTTCTGGCCGGACAGAAACGGTCACCAGAACCGTATCAACATCATCGACACCCCGGGCCACGTTGACTTCACCGTTGAAGTTGAGCGTTCCCTGCGTGTTCTCGATGGTTCCGTAACGGTTTTCTGCGCAAAGGGCGGCGTTGAGCCGCAGTCTGAGACCGTTTGGCGTCAGGCTGAGGAATACAAGGTTCCGCGTATGGCGTATGTCAACAAGATGGACATTATGGGCGCTGATTTCTACCGCGTTGTCAACATGATGCGCGAGAGACTGAAGTGCAACGCTGTACCGATCCAGCTGCCGATCGGCTCTGAAGATACCTTCAAGGGCCTCATCGACCTCGTGGAAATGAAGGCTTATGTCTACTATGATGATCTCGGCAAGGATATCCGTTGCGAAGAGATCCCGGAAGACATGAAAGAGCTCGCAGAGAAGTATCACACCGAGATGATCGAGCATGTCGCCGAGCAGGACGACGCACTCATGGAGAAGTATCTCATGGGTGAAGAGCTCACGATCGATGAGATCAAGACCTGCATCCGCAAGTCCACCATCAACAACACGATGGTTCCGGTTACCTGCGGTACTTCCTATAAGAACAAGGGTGTTCAGAAGCTTCTGGACGCGATTGTTGATTACATGCCGGCCCCGACGGATGTTCCGTCTATTAAGGGCGTAAACCCGGAAACCGAAGAAGAGGACGTTCGTCACTCTTCCGATACGGAGCCGTTCTCCGCTCTTGCATTTAAGATTGCTACGGATCCGTTCGTCGGTAAGCTGTGCTTCTTCCGTGTGTACTCCGGTACGCTTACGGCTGGTTCCACCGTTTACAACTCCACAAAGGATAACACCGAGCGTATCGGCCGTATTGTTCAGATGCACGCAAACCACAGACAGGATCTGGAAATGGTTTACGCAGGCGACATCGCTGCTGCGGTCGGTTTGAAGAACACCACCACCGGTGATACCCTTTGCGACGAAAAGCACCCGATCATCCTTGAGTCCATGGAATTCCCGGAGCCGGTTATCCGTGTTGCGATTGAGCCGAAGACCAAGGCCGGTCAGGAAAAGATGGGCATTGCGCTTGCAAAGCTCGCAGAAGAAGACCCGACCTTCAAGGCATATACCGATGAAGAAACCGGCCAGACCATCATCGCCGGCATGGGTGAGCTCCATCTGGAGATCATCGTTGACCGTCTGATGCGTGAGTTTAAGGTTGAGGCTAACGTCGGTAAGCCGCAGGTTGCTTACAAAGAAACGATCCGCAAGAATGCGGATTCCGATATGAAGTACGCTCGTCAGTCCGGCGGTAAGGGCCAGTACGGTCACGTTAAGATCCGTATTGAGCCGAACCCGGGTAAGGGCTACGAGTTCGTCAACGCAGTTGTCGGCGGTACGGTTCCGAAGGAATATATCCCGGCTGTTGACCAGGGTATCCAGGGCGCAATGCTCTCCGGTGTACTTGCTGGTTACAACGTTGTTGACGTGAAGGTCACGCTGTATGATGGTTCCTATCATGAAGTTGACTCCTCTGAAATGGCCTTTAAGATCGCCGGCTCCATGGCATTTAAGGATGCTATGCGCAAGGCTGATCCGGTCATCATGGAGCCGATCATGAAGGTTGTTGTTACCGTTCCGGAAGAATATCTCGGCAACGTTATCGGTGACCTCAACTCCCGTCGCGGCATCATGCAGAATCAGGAGGCTACTCCGGGCGCTATGCAGATCACCAGCGAAGTTCCGCTGTCTGAGATGTTCGGCTACGCAACGGACATGCGTTCCAAGACCCAGGGCCGTGGTCAGTACACCATGGAGCCCTCTCACTACGCTGAAGTTCCGAAATCTGTTTCTGAAACGATCATCGCTTCCAGAAAAAAGGCTGAATAAAGCGAAATACTACTTGATTTTTTTGCGGTTTGTTGCTACAATGGTAATAAACTCAAAAGGTTATTTTACTGAATAAAAGGAGGCAATTCCAATGGCAAAGGCTAAGTTCGAAAGAAATAAGCCCCATGTAAACATCGGTACAATCGGTCACGTTGACCATGGTAAGACTACTCTTACTGCTGCTATCACGAAGGTTCTCGCTCTGAAGGGCCAGGCACAGTTCGAGGATTACTCCATGATCGATAAGGCTCCGGAAGAGAGAGAGCGTGGTATCACGATCAACACCGCTCACGTTGAGTATGAGACGGACAAGCGTCACTACGCTCACGTTGACTGCCCGGGCCATGCTGACTATGTTAAGAACATGATCACCGGTGCTGCACAGATGGACGGCGCTATCCTCGTCGTTTCCGCTGCTGACGGCCCGATGCCGCAGACCCGTGAGCACATCCTCCTCTCCCGTCAGGTTGGTGTTCCGTACATTGTTGTATTCATGAACAAGTGCGACCAGGTTGACGACGAAGAGCTCCTCGAGCTTGTTGAGATGGAGATCCGTGACCTGCTGAACGAGTATGAGTTCCCGGGCGATGACACCCCGATCATCAAGGGTTCCGCTTACCTCGCACTCACCAGCGAGTCCAAGGACGTCAACGCTCCTGAGTACAAGTGCATCCTCGACCTGATGGATGCTGTTGACGACTACATCCCGACCCCGGAACGTAAGGCTGACCAGCCGTTCCTGATGCCGGTTGAGGACGTCTTCACCATCACCGGCCGCGGCACTGTTGCTACCGGTAGAGTTGAGCGTGGCATTCTGAAGATGTCTGACGAAGTCGAAATCATCGGCCTCACCGACGAGAGAAGAAAGTCCGTTGTTACGGGCATCGAAATGTTCCGCAAGCTCCTCGACTTTGCTGAGGCTGGCGACAACATCGGCGTTCTGCTCCGTGGTATCCAGAGAACCGACATCGAGCGCGGTCAGGTTCTGTCCAAGCCGGGCACGATTCACCCGCACACCAAGTTCAAGGGTCAGGTTTACGTTCTGACCAAGGACGAAGGCGGCCGTCATACCCCGTTCTTCAACAACTATCGTCCGCAGTTCTACTTCAGAACCACCGACGTCACCGGCATCATCAGCCTTCCCGAAGGCGTTGAGATGTGCATGCCTGGCGATAACATCGACATGAACGTCGAGCTGATCACCCCGATCGCTATCGAGAAGGGTCTGCGTTTCGCTATCCGTGAAGGCGGTCGTACCGTCGGTTCCGGCGTTGTCATCGCGATCAACGAGGACTAATTTGAATCAGAAAAAGAGGATGCTTCGGCATCCTCTTTTTTATTGCCCAAATTCGTTTCGATATGGGAAGAATTTCAGTTTCCTGTGGAAAAAGCGGCAGAAATATAGTATGATATATTTCACGAAGTTTTGCCCGGCTGCATAGGATGTGCCGGAGGTGGTTCGGTGATTCTCGATGTGATCTTCTGCGCGCTCTGGTGCGTGGGGATTCTGGCGCTGGTCTGGGGGCTTGCCGGCTGGCTGCTGCTGCCGCTTTCCGGGCGGCAGTCAACGGTGCTGTTTCCGGATGGGAAGGAAGGCGCGTTGGAGCGGCAGCTGCGGACGAATGCATGGCTGCGTGCGGCAGGGCTTGAGCGCGGCATGGTCTATGTCGTTTGCGATGGGTTATCCTCACAGGCGCGGCAGGAGGCGGAGCTTTTTGCGCGGGACAGAGACTATCTTTGCGTTCTGACGCGCGCGCAGTTTTGCGCAATTTTGAAGATGGAGAGAGAACATGACGAGGCAGGAAGAACAGATGATTCGCGGCACGGTGCAGAGCGTGCTGTTTCAGAATCCGGAAAACGGCTATAGCGTTCTGAAGCTGCGCACGGAAGATGGCGAGCTTGTGACCGTCGTCGGCACGATTCCGATGACGATTGTCGGCGAACGCCTCGTCATTGCCGGCAGATGGGGACACCATCCGAGCCACGGCCCGCAGTTTGAAGCGGAGTTTCTGGAGCGGCTGATGCCGGAGACGAAGGCGGAGATTTTCTCGTTTCTTTCCTCGCGCGCGGTCAAGGGCATCGGCGCAAAGACGGCAGAGAAGATCGTCTCGCGCTTCGGCGCGTCAAGCCTCGATGTTCTGGAAAATGAGCCGGAACGGCTGACGGAAATTCCGGGCATTACGGAGAAAAAGGCGCGCGAGATGAGCGAGAGCTTTCGCCGTCAGTCCGGCATTCGCCGGCTGATTGAATTTCTGACGGCGCACAGGCTCCCGCCCGAGCTTGCCGTGCGGCTGTATCGGGTTTACGGTGAATTGGCAACCGATGCGCTGCGCGACGACCCGTATGTGCTGACCGACCCCTATTTTCACGCGGATTTTTCGCTCGTCGATGCTTTTGCACTCGAACTGGACGTCGCGGCGGATGACGAGCGGCGCGTGGAGGCGGGCATTCTCTTTGAGCTTTCCTATAATCTTTCCAACGGTCATACATTTATTCCGCAGCCGAAGCTCTGCGCGGCGACGGCAGCGCTTTTGAATCTGGATACGGAAACGATCGAGGCAGGTCTGCTGCGGCTTACGGAGCAGGAACGGCTGGTGGTCGACACGGTTGCCGGCTTGCAGGCGTGCTATCTGCCGGAGTTTTACGAGGCAGAGACGTATATTACGTCCCGCCTGCTGCAGATGGCAGAAAAACAGTTTCCGGAGCCTTCGAATCTGGAGCGGCTCCTGACTTCCATCGAACAGGCGCAGGAAATCCGGTATGCCAGCCTGCAGCGAGAGGCGATCCGCCGCGCAGCGACGCAGCAGCTTCTGATTGTAACCGGCGGACCCGGCACCGGCAAGACGACCGTCATGTCAGGTATTCTGGCGCTTTTTGATGCGCTGAAAATCAAGACGCAGCTTGCTGCGCCCACCGGTCGTGCGTCAAAACGGCTCAGCGAGGTCACAGGACGCGAAGCGTCGACCATTCACCGGCTTCTGGAGGCACAGTTTGACGAAGCAACGGGGATGATGTCCTTTTACCACGACGAAGAAGAACCCCTGAACATTGATGCAATGATTGTCGACGAAACGTCGATGGTCGATTTGCAGTTGATGATGTCTTTGCTGCGGGCGTTAAAGCCCGGCTGCCGCCTGATTCTGGTCGGAGACCCGGACCAGCTGCCCTCGGTCGGCGCGGGAAACGTTTTTTCCGATCTCATTCGCAGCGGAAAAATTGCGGCGGTGCGCCTTACAGAAATTTTCCGGCAGGCGCAGCAGAGCCTGATCGTGATGAATGCCCACGCGGTCAACCGCGGAGAGCTGCCGGATCTTTCGCGCAAGGACAAGGACTTCTTTTTCATGCGCCGCAGAAGCCCGGAGGCGCTGGTGCAGACGGTGCAGGAGCTGTGTGCGGTGCGTCTTCCGAAGAACATGGGCATCGCGTCGTGCGACATTCAGGTCCTCTCGCCGACCCGGAAGGGCGAGACCGGAACGCGGGCGCTCAATCTGGCGCTGCAGGCGGTTCTCAATCCGCCGCAGACCGGAAAGCGCGAGAAAAAGCACGGAGAATTTTCCTTCCGCGAGGGCGACCGGGTGATGCAAATCCGGAACAATTATGATATAATGTGGAAAAGAAGCGATGGGCTCGGCGCCGGAACCGGCATTTTCAACGGCGATATCGGTACCATTTCCCGGATTGACTTTGAAGCTGAGCTGGTGAGCATCGACTTTGACGACCGGAGCGCCGAGTACAGCTTCGACATGCTCTCGGAGCTGGAGCCTGCGTATGCCATGACGGTCCACAAGAGTCAGGGCAGCGAGTACCGCGCGGTGATTTTATCGGCGTTCTCTGGCTCGCAGCTGCTTTTGACCCGGAGCGTTCTGTATACGGCGATTACGCGTGCACGCGAGCTTTTTATCATCGTCGGAAACGAAGAGGTGATTGCCGCCATGACGCGCAACGACCGCCAGCAGCGGCGCTACAGCGGACTCAAGCTCCGGCTGGAACAGGGAGAAGCAGAATGAAGCGCGTGATTTCATGGCTGCTGGACCTGCTGTATCCGCCGAAGTGCGTGATCTGCAGGCGGCTTCTGGCAGCAGGCGAGACGGAAATCTGCGCGGACTGCCTGGAAGCGCTTCCGAATTTCGAAGGACCGGCGCCGCAGGTCGACGGCTGCGACGTGCTGTGTGTGACGCTCTTTTATGAGGGAGCGGTGCGGGAATCTTTTCTGCGCTTCAAGTTTTCCGGGCGAGACTTCTATGCGGATACGTATGGGAAATGGATGGCTGGCACAATTTGCGATAAGCTCGGAACCGGCTTCGACGGTATCTGCTGGGTGCCGGTGAGTAAAAAACGCCGCCGTGTCAGAGGCTATGATCAATCGGAGCTGCTGGCGCGGGTAATTGCAAAGAAGCTTTCGCTTCCGCTTGTCCCGGCGCTTCAAAAGCACGCTGAGCGCGGACCGCAGTCGCAGCTCAAGGATGCGGCGCAGCGCCGCAGCAACGCCTCCGGCGCATTTTCCGTGCTGCCCGGCGCAGATGTTTCCGGGAAGACGCTTCTTCTGATTGATGATATTGTGACGACCGGCGCGACGCTCTCAGAGTGCTGCCGGGTCCTCAAAGGTGCGGGCGCAGCGCGCGTTGCCTGTGCGGCGTTTGCCTCCCCGCGGAATGAAAACGAAAGGTGAGACCCCCATGAAGCTTTCAAGAGACATCGGTATCGATCTGGGTACCGCGAATATT
>OLOS01001838.1_pt1 | contig 16111 bp, 7 predicted proteins | sample 1672631 | NCBI WGS metagenome assembly OLOS01 (sample SAMEA3136707, study PRJEB25190) | human gut metagenome | biome: human gut; feature: human-associated habitat; material: faeces | place: Austria | collected 2013 | reverse complement strand
TGGCTTCCTCCGCGGATGGATTGTTATAGAGATGATAGAGGATTAAGTCGCAGAATAGATCCTGCGAAATCTGGACGTTTTTTTGATGAAAGTTTCTATTCATTCCATTTCAAATGATAAAAAAGTTTGACATAGAAAAGGACAGGATAATATACCCTGTCCGAGAAGAAAAACTTTAATCAGTTATATTCCATAGCTCTTTCAAACGGCTTACAGTGAAATCCCACCTGTTATTCTTTGACCTGCAGACAATATTCTGATTGCAGAAAAAACCAGTTTCATTGACGGCTTCTTGTTTGTTTACAGTATGAATCCATTTAACTTTGACGATATGTTCTTCGGAATCAGGATCTTCTGAAGAATATAGATAGTCTCCTTGCAGAGAAAGCTCACTTAGTTTCTTTTGAATACCATCTTCGGGGAAAGTGATACTTTTGGCAGACTGAGAAGGTTCGGTTACGATGCCGACACCGACATATCCTGTTTTTGGAATATAGACCCAAATACGCTCATTAGGAGATAGAGAATTTAGGGGTCGAGTATACCAACTACCACCTCCGGCAGAAATGAAACCGTATTTTTTCGCATCTTCCCATTTTCGATGTCCTTCGCCAAAAGAAATGTAACATTCACCATTCCATGATCGTTTCTTTTGAGATTCAGGGGGAAGGTCTTCGATATCTTCCTCAAACCATGTACGACTGATAATACGCTGATCTCCACATTGATATACGCGAAAGAAGAGAATATTAATATCAACCAGATAAGTGTTTCTTAAAAAGCGAATAATGCGCTCTGTACCGCTATCCATTTGGGAAGCGACGATAACCATTTTAACATTTTGGTTAATATTAGATTCTTCGAGAGAAATCCCGAATTTATGCTGATATGCATCACCAAGCGTTTCTTTACCATCCGTAAATTTCAAATACTCCTGTGCGATATCTTCAATGGGCATATTGGAAACGCTGGCTGCGTAGTCGATGACTTGCGCTGTAACTTCTCGAGGTGTTAAATCTTTTTTTAATTCAACTACAACCATGTCGCCGTCGTGATCAACACAAAGGATATCAATGAATTTTCCGGCAGCAGTTTTAACCTGACGGTTAATTACGAGCCAATTTTTGTTTAAAACTGAAATGTCTTTACATATTAGGTTTTCTAATTCGTTTTCGGAAGAAAGGTCGGCATTTTCTAAAGGTTTTTGGTGATCCAAAGACCAAATCATTTGTTGAAATGACATGAGAAACCTCCCTAAGACTATGTGCTTTTTCTTTCTAAATAGTATAACGTAAGAAGATGTGAAGGACAAGAGTAAAAAATTAAAAGAGCTACCCGATTCAATCATTGAATCAGATAGCTCTCTTTTATGAATAATGAAAACGGTTGTCCAATCGTTGCCACAAGCGGGAATAACGCTTGAAAAACTCAGCTATTGCGTCGCTTTTCGGAGGGCGTATCTTATTCCCACTCGGCAAAGGGAACCGTTTTCTAAACATATTTGTTTAGGAAATCAGCGGATTTCGACCGATTTTTGTGAAAAATCGGTTCGTTTATCCTGAAAATGAAATTGTTTTGGTAGCGGAAAAGTAGCGTGTCAAATTGACCTCGAAAATGGGGGGCGATTTGAGGGGACTCTATGCGTTCATTGTACCGGGAGACAGCACGAATGTCAAGCCAAAAGATGAAGGACGAGCGAAAAAAGTTGTTACCGCGTATGACGAGTCACAAAAGAAACGAAAGTTTCTATGCGGACATTTATGCGGACGTTTATCGGGACTTTCTGGACACGACCCAGCGCCCAGTCTTGTTGGAACCCTCGCGACGAAGCCTGTTTTGCGCCTTCAAAGATGCAATCAGACGGCGAATTTGGCGGTCGCTCAGACCGAGATGCTCCGCCATGACGGGAATGGTCATGCGCGGATCGGACTTGAGCAGAACGAGCAGTTGATCTTCCGGCGACTTGATATGTTGCTTCACATAGACGTTTTTCAGCGCTTCAAGAATCATTTCGAGCATGAATTCGATGAATACGGTTGCGCTACCCTGTGTGTTGGCGGCGTTTGTGTTGCTATCAATAACAATTCTTCTGCAAACTTAGTAGCTATCATCTTTCTCAAACTCTTATTTTTTCTGAGGTTGATATAGCCTTTCTTCCTTGCTGTAGATCGGTTGAAAAATAGAACGCTTAGCTGCTTTTAAAATCCCGGATTATCCATGAATCACCTATGTTGAATAGGAGCCTATTCCTTTGTAATTTTCTCCTTGCCGAGTAGGTTATTATCGTTGATAACCACCTGATAGATTTCTTGTATTCCGGCAATGTGCGCAGCAGAAATAATAAGCTGTTTGTGATGTTCGGATGTGCGCAAACCGATCAGTACGCTTTTTGGTTTTAGTTTTATGCGAGGACGATCTGTATATGGTGTTGGCAAAAGCATTCGCCATTCTTGGTCATATTGATGACATTCTTTCTTTATTAGAGAAATTTTTTCATTCGCCCATGATACTGCATGGACGAAAGCACTGAGAGTTTCCGGAGGAAGAAGCGACAGATTTTCCTTTAGAATTTCGCGTGCGAGGATGGCTAGGGCATACGCAGTTGCGTCGTACATTTCACTGCTGTAGTAAACCGGAAAGAGCATGGGAGGATACTTTGCTACGCTACATGCTGTACAGTTTGGTTCTTTTCCACAGAGCTTTGTATCGGGATCACTGAAATCGTAAACCTGAACGAAACCTCTGTGTTGATTTGCGTATTTCAACCACATTGTTTCGTTCAAGGAATCCTCACAGAAACAAATGGAGTAAATTTGTTTTTGAACGAGATTTCGGATATCTTTCAAGGAAATCTTCAAGCGGTCAACATCACAATGAGTCATTTTAAGGACTTGAATAATTGCATCAAGATGATTTCCAAATCCATAACGGGTTAATAAGTCCCTGATCGGACTCGTATTATTCTGATCAAGCATGATTCTTACGGTATCATAACTATCCTTCAATGCCTTAAAGTTGATATAGAAGAAAGTATCAAATGGATCGTCGTAATAATCGGCTGTCGAAAAGAACTGCTCATTATTCTGCAACTGTAATAGGGATTGCTCGCTTACAGCACGAAAACGGCATAGTTCTTGAGAAAACGATGATACTGCAACTAGTTTATTTGCGCTTTCATAATCGTAGGTATGCAGAGAACATAGTGTGTCCCAAAATGTTTTTCTTCCGACAGCGTCCATTATCATTCCTCCTTGTTTTTCCCCAATGGTTCTTCAAAGTTGTTATTCGCCATATCTTCTATATATTATTCAAAGTCCGGCAGGCAGTTTTATGCCTTTCGCATCAATCGGATCAATGGCAGCATCGAAGATCAGGTTGGGCGGAATTGTCGGAATAGCTTCTCGTCGCACAGAAAAGGTCATTGAGAAAGCGACATTGTGATTGGAAGAATGACGGAAAAGAGGCAGAGGTATTCCTGCTTTTCGAAAAGAAGAAGAAAAATCAATGCGGAAAGTTATGGAATAACTTTTTAGGCACGGGGAAGCATCAACGGCGGTGTGAATTAAATATTCACGTCAGCAAGTTAAATCAGGCTCAATACGGAAGAAATTGCGTATATCTTAGCGCAGTATTTAGATCAAGAGGTTTAAGCACCTTTAAAAGAATAGCGAAAATGGGTTTTGTTTACGGATGAATCTTGATGATCTAAATGAGGGGTGATATACTGAAAAAGTTAAATTGGATCGATGAAAAGGCGGGACGAAAGATGTCAAGATTGGAAGAACTGGTTTCTGGAAGCGTTGTGACTGGAATTTATCCAAATGAACCGGTGACGGTTGTTTCAACGAAGTGGTATGGAACGGCGACGGTGGAGGTGTTTTACAAGACACATCAAGGAATGACCGGTACACAGCTTTTGTACAGGGAAGATGAAGAATCTCTCCATGTGCTTGAGAAGAGTCTTCCGTGGAGTTTCGATGTGGATGGAAATCAATTAAAATTGGTATCCGAGGCTTATCGTATTCATCTGGCACATTTATTTGATCCATATTTGGCTGTGCACACTTCTGCGATAGAGCCGCTTCCACACCAGATTTCTGCTGTTTATGAAGAAATGTTGCCAAGATTGCCGTTGCGATATGTTCTGGCGGATGATCCGGGTGCGGGCAAAACGATTATGACAGGCTTGCTGCTCAAAGAACTGATGATTCGCGGAGATGTGAAGCGCTGCCTGATTGTTTCTCCGGGCAATTTGGCAGAACAGTGGCAGGATGAACTATTTACAAAATTTCATTTACGCTTTGAAATTTTGACGAATGAACGGTTGGAATCATCGGTAACAGGCAACATTTTCACAGAAGTGAATCTTTGCATTGCCAGATTGGATAAGCTGGCACGCAATCAGGAACTTCAGGATAAACTGAAAATGACGGACTGGGATTTGATTGTTTGCGATGAAGCGCATAAGATGTCGGCAACGATGTGGGGCGGCGAGGTGCGTTATACCAAACGATATCAGCTCGGCAAGATGCTTTCTGGCATTGCCCGCCATTTTTTGCTGCTGACGGCTACACCACACAATGGTAAAGAAGAAGATTTTCAGCTTTTTATGTCATTGGTCGATCCGGACCGTTTCGAAGGTGCATGTAGGACGAGCAACCAGAGCATTGATGTTTCCGATGTCATGCGTAGACTGGTCAAGGAAGACTTGCTTAAATTTGACGGGACGCCGCTTTTTCCGGAACGGATTGCCTATACGGTCAATTACGACTTGTCCCCGATGGAAGCCAGACTATATGCTGCTGTTACGGAGTATGTTCAGGGCGAGTTTAATCGAGCGGATCACTTGGACGGAACAAGGCGTTCATCGGTCGGATTCGCTTTGACGATTCTGCAAAGACGCTTGGCTTCTTCGCCGGAGGCAATTTATCAATCGCTTTATCGCCGCAGACAGAGGCTTGAAACCCGTCTTGCAGCGGAAAAACTGGGAAAACGAGCAGCGGAAACAGCATGGCAGTTTGATTTGCCGGACGATCAAGATGATTTGGACGATCTGCCGCCGGACGAACTGGAAGCGAAGGAGGACACGGTTGCAGACCAAGCATCTGCTGCGACAACAATTTCCGAACTCGAAATGGAAATTGCAAAGCTCAAGATGCTGGAAAGCATGGCAAATCAGGTTCGCATGAGTGGAACGGATCGGAAATGGGACGAACTTTCCTCTATTCTTCAAGATAACGAGTTGATGAAGGATGCAAACGGTAATAGAGAAAAGCTCATCATTTTTACTGAGCATCGAGATACGCTCAATTATCTGGCAGGCAAAATTCGGATGCTTTTCGGACGCGACGACATGGTGGTTACGATTCATGGCGGTATGCTGCGTGATGAGCGGCGTAAAATCGAAACATTATTTAAGCAGGACAAGGATGTACGCATTTTGATTGCGACCGATGCGGCAGGCGAAGGCATCAACCTGCAACGTGCGCATTTGATGGTCAATTATGATTTGCCTTGGAACCCGAACCGGCTTGAGCAACGTTTTGGCCGTATCCATCGAATTGGACAGACGGAGGTTTGTCATCTCTGGAATCTGGTTTCCAAAGAAACAAGAGAAGGCGCAGTATATCAACGATTGTTTGAAAAGCTGGAAGAAGAAAGAAATGCGCTTGGCGGCAAGGTATTCGATATTTTGGGCAAGGTGACATTTGACAATCGAAGCCTGCGTGAACTGCTCATTGAAGCGATTCGCTACGGCAATTCGCCGGAAACGCGTGCCAAACTCTATCAGGTGGTGGATCGCTCCATCAACAGCGATGCGCTTGGAAAATTGCTGGAAGAACGTGCGTTGACCGAGGACACGATGGATGTCCACAAGGTGATGGCAATCCGCGAAGAAATGGAGCGCATCGAGGCGCATAAGCTCCAGCCGCACTTCATCGAGGCTTTTTTCATCGAAGCATTCCGTTCGCTGGGCGGTTCAATTCGCAAACGGGAACCGGGAAGATACGAGATTACCAATGTTCCTTACAAAGTTCGTGCGCGCGATCAGATCATCGGTTTTGGTGTGGGAGTTGCCCAGCGATACGAGAGGGTGTGTTTTGATAAACAATATTGCAATGTGCAGGGCACACCGGTAGCTGACCAGATTTGCCCCGGTCATCCGCTGATGGAAGCCGTGATTGACCTGATTCGTGAGCAAAACGCGGATGTACTTAAGCGAGGCAGCGTGTTGATTGACGAAAACGATCCTGATGATCGGGCACGTTTACTGTTTTATATCGAAGATTCCGTGCAGGATGGGCATGTGCTGCCGAACGGTTCCCGAAGAATCATCAATAAAGAGCTGCAATTTGTTGAGTTAAATGAGCAGGGCGAAGCCAGAAGCGGCGGTTATGCGCCGTATCTGGACTATCGCGCAGCGGATGAACAGGAAACGGAAAAGATTTTGGCTTTTGCACGTCAGCAAGCGTGGCTGTGCGACGGTGTGGAAGAACGCGCGATGCAGTACGCGATTGCCAACATCATTCCGGAACATTATCAGGCAGTCAAAACGCACAGACAGCAGATGGCGAATAAAATCGCCAAGGCGGTAAAAGAACGCCTGACCTGTGAAATTCAATATTGGGATATGCGTGCGATTGAGCTGAAAGAGAAGGAAGCAGCGGGAAAGGGCAGCGATAAGCTGAACAGCGCCAATGCCCAGCGCCGTGCGGATGAATTGCAGGCACGAATGCAGAAACGCCTTGCCGAATTGGAGCAGGAGAAGCGTATTTCGCCGTGTCCGCCGGTTATTGCCGGTGGCGCACTGGTGATTCCTCAAGGGCTGCTGAACCGACTGATGGGCATGGGCAACGTAGGCGGATTGTTCGGAAAAGACCGAAAGGCCATTGAAATGGCGGCGATGGAAGCGGTTATGGAGCGCGAGGCGGATGGAGGATTCCTGCCGCGAGACGTCAGTGCGCAAAACGTGGGCTATGATATCGAATCGGTCATTCCGGAGGAACAACGGGGGCGCGGACCATGCCTGCGGTTTATCGAGGTCAAGGGCAGGCAAAAAGGCTCGACCACCGTGACCGTCACGCGAAACGAAATTCTGACGGCACTCAACAAGCCGGAAGAATACATTCTGGCGATTGTCGAAGTGGATGGAAACACGACGCATACGATTTATCTGCAAAGGCCGTTTGTTCATGCACCGGATGTCGGCGCGTGCAGCGTGAACTATGAGATTGCCGAATTGATTCGAAATGGCGTTATTTTGTAAAATCATGTTGAGAGAGACAATTTTGTTTGACACAGAGGGCGAAACTCTGTATAATACGGGTAGGTGTACATATAAGCAAACAAATTTGCAGCAGGTCATAAACCGACGCCTGCAACCGCTTGGGGTTCCATACCAAGAGTTTACCCTGACTGCGGGCAATAGATAGCGGTCAGTCAGTTGGTGGGGTTTCCTGAGTGGAAACCCCATTTTTTCTGTACATGGATGGGCAAATGTGTTTGTATCAAATTTTAGGACAGAAACAGTGAAAACCAGGTTTTGTCCTGTATAAGGAGTGCGTTCCCCATGCCCCCGAAGAAAAAACTTATCGAAGTGGCTCTCCCGTTGGAAGCCATCAATGCAGAATCTGCCCGCGAGAAATCCATCCGTCACGGGCATCCCAGCACGCTCCACCTTTGGTGGGCGCGTCGTCCGCTCGCAACCGCCCGTGCGGTGATCTGGTCGTCGCTGGTGGATGATCCATCCAGCCATCCCGAAAAGTTTCCGACCGAAGAGGCGCAGCGGCAGGAACGCGAGCGCTTGTTTGACATCCTGACCAGGCTGGTCAAGTGGGAAAACAGCAATGACGAGGAGATTCTGGCGGAAGCAAAGGCTGAAATCCTCAAATCTACCGATGGCAATCCGCCTGCGCTGCTCGATCCCTTCGCGGGCGGCGGCGCGATTCCGCTGGAGGCGCAAAGACTGGGACTGGAAGCCCATGCGCATGACCTGAACCCTGTCGCGGTTATGATTAACAAGGCGATGATTGAAATTCCGCCGAAGTTTGCGGGTATGCGCCCGGTAAACCCGAACGCAGGACGGCAAGGCTCTGCCAACGCCGGTTGGAAAGGCGCGGCAGGACTGGCGGAGGACGTGCGCTATTACGGCGAATGGATGAAGCAGGAAGCCTATAAGCGCATCGGGCATCTCTATCCGAAGGTCAAGGTGCCGAAAGAGCAGGGCGGCGGGGAAGCGACGGTAATCGCGTGGATTTGGGCGAGAACGGTGAAGTGTCCGAATCCGGCGTGTGGATGTGAGATGCCGTTGGTTCGGTCTTTTGTTTTATCCAAAAAGAAAGGCAAAGAAGCCTATATTAAACCGAATTTCATTGATGGAAAGTTTGAATATGAGGTAAAAAACGGCAAAATAAAAGAAGAAGGAACAGTTGTCCGAACTGGCGCACATTGCCTTGCGTGTGGAACATCTGTTTCGCTTGAGTATGTTCGAGAAGAAGGACAGGCACAGCGCATTGGTGCACAAATGATGGCTGTTGTTGCAGAAGGCAATAATGGGCGAATTTATCTTGCGCCGGATTTAGAACAGATTCATGCTGCTAAAGTGGATGAACCGGAGGATGTGCCGATTTCAGATTTACCAGAAAAAGCATTGAGTTTCCGCGTTCAAGTATATGGCATGAAGCAACACCGCCAGCTCTTTACCAATCGCCAATTAACTGCTTTGACAACCTTCTCCGAATTGGTCGGTGAAGCCCAGCAGAAAGCCGAAGCGGATGCAGTCGCGGCTGGCATGAACAATGATCATATCGCGCTTGCCGAAGGCGGTATTGGCGCGAGAGCGTATGGCGAAGCGGTGGGTGGGTATCTGGCATTTGTAATTGACAAAATGGCAGATTACCATTCATCTATATGTTCGTGGCACAGTTCAAAAGAACTGATTCGGAATACTTTTGGGAGACAGGCAATCCCAATGACGTGGGATTATGCAGAAGCCAATCCGTTTTCTGCTTCAGCAGGATGCTGTGATAATATGGTTGACTGGGTAAATAAAGTAATAGCGTTATTTCCAGCGTCAAAAAATGGAGTCGGACGTCAGTTTGACGCTCAAAGTGATTGCGGACTAAGAAATACTATGGTATCCACAGATCCTCCTTATTATGATAATATCGGCTATGCGGATTTGTCGGATTATTTCTATGTCTGGATGCGTCAATCGCTGAAAAACACATATCCCAAATTGTTTAGAACCATGTTGGTTCCCAAAAATGAAGAGTTAATTGCGACACCATATCGACATGATGGCAGCGTGGAAAAAGCGAGAAACTTTTTTGAAGATGGCATGTATAAAACCTGCTGCCAAATTCACACTTACGCGAGAGAAGATGTGCCTGTCACGATTTATTATGCGTTTAAGCAGAGCGAAAGCGAGAGCGACGAAAAGAGTGGGGAAAAAACCGCGTCTACGGGCTGGGAAACCATGCTGTCCGCTATCATTCGTTCCGGCTTTGCAATAACAGGCACATGGCCGATGCGCACCGAAATGGCAAACCGCTCGATTGCGAGCGGTGCTAACGCCCTCGCATCCAGCATCGTCCTCGTCTGCCGCAAGCGCCCGGAAACCGCCATGAGCTGCACCCGCCGCGACTTCATCAACGCGCTGCACCGCGAAATGCGCCCGGCGCTCGAAAAACTCCAGTCTGCGAATATTGCGCCTGTTGACTTGGCGCAATCCGCGATCGGTCCCGGCATTGGCGTGTTCAGCCGCTATAAGAGCGTGCTGGAAAGCGACGGCAAGCCGATGACCGTCCGAGCGGCGCTGCAAATCATCAACCAGGAGTTGGACGCCTATTACAACGAGCAGGAAGGCGAACTCGACCGCGAGAGCCGCTTCTGCGTCGATATGTTCAGCCAATATGCGTTTAATAACCTCAAGTTTGGCGATGCGGATGTGTTGGCGCGTGCGAAAAACACCAGCGTTCAGGCGCTGGCGGAGCGCGGCGTGATGATGGCGGCGAAGGGCGAGGTTCGCCTGCTGACCCGCGAGGAAATTCCGGAGAAGGTCGATAGCCACGAGGAATGCATCTGGCTGCTGACCCAGCAGCTTGCCCGCGCGATGGAGCGCGGCGGCGTGAAGGAATGTGCGCAGGTTGTGGTGGAGCTGCGCGGTTCCAACGCGGAAAATGCCAAGGCGCTGGCATATCGCCTGTATACCATCTGCGAGCGCAAGAAATGGGCGCAGGAAGGATATGCGTATAATAACCTCGTTGTTGCGTGGCCGGATATCCAGAGCATGGCAGCGCAGATGCAGGCGGAGATGCCGGTGCAGATGAAGCTGGATGTGTAAAGGGTGAGGAAAAGGGTATGGCAAATATAGAAAGTCTTGTAAAACGGCTGATCCTTCTGCCCTGTGAACAGGAATGGTTGGAATTTAAGACAAATAATGCAGACCCACAGATGATCGGTGAAGATATCAGCGCGTTGGCGAATGGCGCGGCGTTTTGCGATCGCTCCAAGGCTTATCTGATTTGGGGCATAGATGATAAAACGCATCAAATTGTGGGCACAACGTTTAATCCGGAAACGGCTAAAAAGGGCAATCAAGACTTGAGCATCTGGCTGAGAACGCAGCTCTCGGATAATGCTGATTTCTGCTTTGAAACAGGATGCATTGAGAATAAACCCATCGTTGTGCTCATAATAACCAGAGCGGTGGAACGAACGGTCATGTTTAACAGGACCGAATACATCCGCGTTGGGAGCCATACCAAGAAATTGAATGACGTTTCCAATATGAAAGCGACACTGTGGGATCATTTGAGAAATTCTCACTTTGAGATCCTTCCGGCGATGCAAAATCTTGCGCTGACTGATGTAATGGGATATTTGAACGTTCCGGCCTATTTTGAACTTCAAAATAAGCCGATGCCTGCACAGATGGAGAGCATGGCTCATTATCTCTGTGAAGATGCGATCTTGATTCGGCAGGATGACGGGCAGTATTCGATCACCAACTTGGGCGCGTTGCTGTTGGCGAAGCAGATGACGTCGTTCCCTACGGTATCGCGCAAGGCAGTCCGCGTTGTTCAGTACAAAGGCGAAAATCGCTTGGAGATGCTGCGTGAAAGCACCGAAGGAAGCGGCTATGCAATTTGCTATGAAAATGTAATGAAATATATTCTGGCTCTTTTGCCCGCCAGAGAGATGATGGAAGACGGACGGCGCAGCACGGTCTTTGCATACCCGTCGATTGCGATTCGTGAAGCGATGGCCAATGCCCTGATTCATCAGGACTTTTCGGTCAAGGGCGCAGGCCCGTTGATTGAAATCTTTGCGGATCGGATTGAAATGACGAATCCGGGCAGTCCGTTGGTCGATGTGGCACGCATCATTGATAATCCACCGCGTTCCAGAAATGAAAAACTGGCTGCCTTGATGCGGCGTTTCCATATTTGTGAAGAATCCGGAACGGGATGGGATAAAATCATCATCAGTTGTGAGCTTCAGCACCTGCCTGCACCTAAGATTGATGTCTATGAAGACAATACAAAAGTAACGTTGTATTCAATGATGGATTTCGGTAATATGCAGATGGAGGATAAGCTGTGGGCTTGTTATATGCATGCCTGTATTCGCTTTGTCGAAAACAAGCAGATGAATAATTCTTCTTTGAGAGAACGTTTTGGGTTGGATAACAGCTATAAATCGAGTGTGTCGCGGATTATAAAGGTCGCGGTTGATCGGGGAATGATTAAGCAAGCTGATCCGACAACAGCACCAAGATATATGCGATACATTCCGACATGGGCTTGATGATCGCTAAGTTGCTGGTAAGTTTCACGACATGAGCGAAAAATCGAATTGAAGCGAATAAAGACAAGCAATGCTTTGATAATGAAAGCGTGAAAAAAGAACGCAGTTTTGATTTAAGTTGCTGGTAAGTTTTAATCGCCCAGCAAAGCGGGAAACAAAAAACGAAAAAACTTCGCAATCATTCAAAAGTGAAAAGGGCAGAGAAAGCAAACGATAAACGCTAAGTTGCCGGTAAGTTTTACACAATCAGCGATAAGATGTAAACCAAAATGAAAAAATGAAGCTATATCTTGAAAATAAAAGAGCTTTCAAGGAAAGGCGATCGACAATTTAAGTTGCCGGTAAGTTTTAAGCGGGAGTCAAAGCCGGAGTACATGGATAAGAAGCACGGGGGATGACCTATGACGAACCACGAGATTATTGAAAAGGCGCTGGGCATCATGCGGGAGACGCTGTCCGGATACATTCTCCAGCAGTTACAATCTATCCCGGAATATAAGATCGACGACCGATGGTGGCAGGATGGTGTGCTAGGCGCACTGCGAGACCAGCGCGACGTGATTAAACTGTCGCCCTACAAGGCATATGACGAGCGACAGGATGCGATGGATATGACGGTGTGTCTGGGGTTGATGATTGCACACTGGCCGAATCTGTTTCGCTATAAACTGCCGCCGTCTGCGCGTTCGTGGATCAGCGAGATTCAGTCTGCACGCAATGATTGGGCGCATTTTGATGGAAAGGATTTCACAGATCAGGAAGCTGCACGCGCACTGGATACCATGTCCCTGCTGATGAGCCGGATTGATCTGGATTCGCAGGCGGAAATTCAGACGCTGTACCGTAAAGTGGCATATGGTTCGGAGCTGGGATCCATGGCGGCGACGAGCAACAGCACCGATGTGGAAACGACAAAGAAGTCTGTCGGTGTTATGCAGAAGACGCCTGCCAATGGGCTTCCTTGCTGGCGAAATGTGATTGAGCCGCATCCCGATGTGGCGCACGGCCGCTATAAAAACGCGGAGTTCGCAGCCGATCTGGCGCAGGTCGCCCGCGGAGAGGGTGCGTATGAGTATCGAGATCCGGTAGAATTTTTCTCTCGAACATATGTAACCGACGGCATGAAGGGACTGCTGGTGCAGGCGCTTCGTCGTGTCAGCGGCAAGGATGGAGAGCCGGTGATTCAGCTCAAAACGGCATTTGGCGGCGGCAAGACGCACAGCATGCTGGCTCTGTATCATCTTCTGCGTGGACGTGCGCCAATTAACCAGACCCCAAATATAAAAGGCGTGCTGGAGGCCGCCGATGTCGGCAGACCACCCATCTGCCGTGTGGCCGTATTGGTGGGCACGGCGCTTGATCCGGCAAAGAGCAAACGACCGACAGATATGCCGGGCATCACGGTCAACACGCTTTGGGGTGAAATGGCGTATCAGCTCGCCAAGGATGACGGTAATCCCAAGCTCTATGATTTGATTAAAGAAGCGGATAAGAAGGGCGTTTCGCCGGGCAGCGAGACGATTAAGAATCTGTTTGATGCTTGCGGCCCCTGCGTGATTTTGATTGACGAGCTGGTTGCTTATGCAAAAAAACTCTGGAAAGCAGATGGCTTGCCCGCTGGCACGTTTGATAACCTGATTTCCTTTATTCAGGAAATTACGGAAGCAGCCAGAGCCAGCAAAAACAGCCTTGTTGTGGCGTCCATTCCGGAATCCAATATCGAGATCGGCGAGGAAGGAAGCGGCGGTCAACAGGCGTTGCAGGCTATCGAACATACCTTTGGCCGTATGGAAGCCATCTGGAAGCCGGTTGCAGCCAACGAAGGTTTTGAAATTGTCCGTCGCCGTCTGTTTCTGAATTGCAAAGATGAAGCGGCGAGGGATCGGGTCTGCAAAGCATTCAGCCAGATGTATCAGGATAACAGCGCAGACTTCCCGAATGAGGCAAAAGAAGTAGAATATTTGAATCGGATGCGCTCTTGCTATCCGATTCATCCTGAAATCTTTGATCGTCTGTATGAAGATTGGGCGACGATTGAGCGGTTCCAAAAGACACGCGGTGTACTGCGATTGATGGCTGCGGTTGTGCATAATCTGTGGATGAATCAGGACGGCGGCTTGATGATTATGCCCGGTTCGATTTCGCTGGATGAATCAAATATTCGCGACGAACTGACGCGGCATGTGGGCGACAACTGGAATGCGATTGTCGATCACGAAGTAGACGGTAAGGCGTCCATTCCCTATCAAAAGGATCAGGAAGTTTCGCGTTACGGTCAAGTTATGGCAGCGCGACGTGTTGCCCGCACGGTTATGCTGGGTTCTGCGCCAAGCACGAGAAGGGACACGATTCGAGGCTTGGAAACGTCGCGCATTCGCCTTGGCGTTGTACAGCCTGGGGAAAATATTGCAACGTTCAATGATGCGCTGAATGTGCTCCAGAATTCGCTGACCTATCTATACAGTAACCCATCCGGGGATCGTTTCTGGTATGATACACGCCCGACGCTGCGTAAGACGGTTGAAGATCGAGCGACGCAGCAAAAGAGCGAAGATGTCGATTTTGAAATCGAACGTCGTCTGAAAACGATTCGCAAGGAGAGACCGTTCGGTCGTCTGCACATTTGCCCAAACAATTCTTCGGAGGTCAGCGACGATCAGGATATCGGGCTTGTTATTCTCAAGTGTAAGGATGCCTATAAGGCGAATACACCCAATGATCTGGCAATTCAGGCTGCGGAGAATATTCTGAATACACGCGGCAGTACCCCCAGAATCTATCGCAACATGCTGGTATTTGTAGCACCGGATCAGAATACGATCAATGTGCTGCGTCAGGAAGTCAGACGCTATCTTGCATGGTTGTCAATTCGGGATGACAAGGATATTCTGAATCTGGATGCGGCGCAGAATCGTGAAACAGAAAATAATCTGAATCGAAGCAATACACAGATTGAAGCTCAGATTCGTGAAGTGTTCTGTCATTTGCTCGTACCTTATATTGATCGGGCTGTGGATTTGAAACATATTATTTGGGATAGCATCAGTATTCGCGGCGGCGATGATGGTATTCTCGTGAAAACAGCAAGAAAAATGCAGCAAAATGAGCTTTTGGTTTCCCATTGGGCGCCCACGATGCTGCAAATGGAACTGGATAATCTGCTTTGGCGAGAACATAATGAAATCAATGTGGGCGAATTATGGAAACTGCTTTGTACTTACTGCTATTTGCCGCGTTTGGCTTCTTATGATGTTCTTGTCACAGCAATTCAAGAGGGTGTAAGCTCTGATGAATGTTTTGCCTATGCGGAAGCAATACAGGATGGCCGATACAGAGAATTAAAGTATAACAAATATGTGAGCTCTGTGGATCGAGCGGGTTATATTGTTAAGTTGCTGGCAGCACTGAAACAAATCAATTCTGATAGGCAGGAAAAGCAGAATAATACCCCTAACAATGACTTGATTCAGCCGGCAGGCGGAAATAGGATTTCCAATAATTCGGGAAAAACTGTGGATGATCCGGGCGGAGAAAAGCCAATCCCCTCGACGAAACCTCCTAAACCACAGAACAGGCACTTTACGCTTCATGCCACTTTGGATTCCACGAGAGTTGTGAAAAACGTAGGAAATTTGATGGATGAAGTGATTAATCATCTGATGCAGGTTGAAGGGTCGAAGGTTACGATTGAGTTGCATGTTGAAGCCGAAATGGAAGATGGAACTCCTGTTCCGATTGTACGCACAGTAACAGAAAATTGCCGTGCGCTCAAGGTGGAGGATTTTGGCTTTAGCGAGAATTAAGATGAATAAGAAAGCAGCCTTTTCAGTTTGATATGCTCCCTTTATGAGAGACAGTGAAAAAACAAACTGTCATCATGAAGGGAGCATTGTTATGCCGCAAAAAAGCAAATTGAACGCAGAGGAAAAAGTGGAGATTATCAGGAAGTACCAACAAGGGGAAATAAGCTTGGCTCAAGCAGCTCGAGAGGCAAGTGTCGAGACAGCGACGATCTATAGATGGAGCACACGCTATGAAGCAGAAGGGGCAGGCGGCTTTTTATCATATCAGAAGAACCGCGTCTATCCATCAGAACTAAAGTTAAAGGCGGTACAGGAATACCTGTCCGGGTCTGGCAGTCTCAGAGAAATCAGCAAAAAATATAAGCTGCGGAACGAACGTCAACTCAGCAACTGGATAAAGGTGTATCATGCTCATGGAGATTTCAACTCAGTCAAGTTTTCCGGAGGAGGAAGCTACATGAAGCAGGGACGGGACACCACGCAGGAAGAACGTGTTC
>OLOS01001831.1_pt1 | contig 16179 bp, 15 predicted proteins | sample 1672631 | NCBI WGS metagenome assembly OLOS01 (sample SAMEA3136707, study PRJEB25190) | human gut metagenome | biome: human gut; feature: human-associated habitat; material: faeces | place: Austria | collected 2013 | reverse complement strand
GAAATGCAAATTGAAAGCATACACGATGAAGTAGGAATGGAACATAAAAGTTTATAACTTTTTATAAGTTTTCAGTAACGGTATGCCATGAATGAATTTACACAAAAGATATCCGGACAGGAACAGGCAATCCGGCATTTTCTGCGTGATTACCTGAACAAACCGATAGCCGGACAGATGCCCCACAGTATCCTTGCCGATATTGGAAGATACTATGACGCAGACCGTCCTTATATTTTTGAATTGAATGAGGACTGCACGAAAGCCGTCTGCACATGCCACTGGTGCAATGACCGGACTTCTGCAGAAATCGAAAATCTTCCAGATCTTTCTGACAAAGAACTGGATTGATGGTTCGGGGAATTTGAAGAAAAAGGAGAGTTTTTCATTTCTTCCGGGGCCAGGGACTATGCCCCCGGTACGAGAGCGTATCAGATCCTGGAGCAGATGGGAGGCGATTGTCTGATGGCTGCACCGTTTGTGGTCAAAGACTCCATCGTTGGATTTGTCGGAGTGGAGCATCCCCGCAGGAATACCGGTGACCTTCTGCTGCTGACCATTGCCGCATCTGCCTGTTACCGGGAAATCAGCGTCAGACACTTGCATCTATTTCAGATGTTCGTAATCACATCGGAGCATCCGGTGATGCGCAGGAACGACTGAACTTTTTCTGCCGTCACATGATGACACCGGACTTTACAGATGAACTTCTTTCCTTTGTCGATCTGTCAACGCTGGACGAAAGACTTGGCAGCAGCAGAATCATATCGAAGCAGTATCAGAGCACCTTATTCCTCTCCCCTGAGACCGAAAACACCGCAAGCTGGGGACAGTGCTCGTTTATTGAGGTTGACCGGGATGCAAACGGCAGACTGTCTCATGTTATTTTTGCCACACAGTCCATTCAGGAATCGAAAATAAAGGAACTGAAAGCAAAGCAGAAACTGAAGGCAGCAAACGAGGAGCTTACCGCACTTCTTGCGGCCGAGAAACAGCATACGGCCATTATCGGCTCCTTAAGCAGCGTTTTCTTTGCATTATACTATATTGACCTGGAAAAGATCACCTTCCAGGAGGTCATCTCTCTCGACAGCCTGCGCTCCATCTCAGGCGTAAATGCACTCCTGACAGACCTGCAGACCTGATCTTTTAACTACAGAGTATTTCGCAATAACTGTACGCAGTATTATCAGTGTCAGGTCGTAAGACCGAACCTCAGAAGAAATGAATTTGTTGCCGGTTTAAAAATGTAAATGAAGAGGTACTGGCAGAGCTTGCAGCAGACAGTTTTATTGAGCTTTCCAGCAGAGAAAATATTCATGATCTGCTCAGCACAACAGCAAACGCACAGGAGCAGTTTTACACCGTGTGCGACCATCATCATTTCCTCCTACGACTGGTCCGATATTGAGATAGAAGCCAGAGCAGCCGGTGCAAATGCTTTCATCAACAAACCGTTGTTCCGTTCCAGACTGGCAAAAACCTTCAATATCCTGGTGGGTGAAGAGCAATCAAAAGAACAGGAAATGTCACATTCCGAACTGCAGAACATGGATCTGACAGGTTACCGCGCACTGCTTGTGGAATACAATGAGCTCAACGCGGAGATTGCCATGACAGCCAACGCTTTTGCAGAAGATGTTCTGGCCGCTAAAACGGTTGGAATGAACGAACATATCTCCAAGCCTCTCGATCTGAATGCAATTGCAAAAACACTGAAAAAATGGCTGCTATTCATCCCATCACCTGTGGAGGAGAGGGTATTCCTGCAAAGGTATGTTAAAAACGCCATACTCAGGGGACACAAAACCAGAACCGGAAAATCAGCTTTCGTACACCGGAAAGCTCTCCGTATATCTTCTGGCAGATTTCACGGTACATGCTCCGGGCAAACTGCCTCTCCTCCTCTGTCATCGGTATCTGATCAAAATTCGCCCGCACCGCCAGGTCGATCAGATGTGCAAAGTCCTCCCGGTTCAGCCAGGGAAACCTCAGGACCGCCTGTTCAGGAAATGCTGCCTCCTGACAATCGGCCTTCTCGGAAAATCCTGCAAATTCCATAACACGGCACACATCATAAAAGATTTCTTTTACGTCCTTTCCACACCTGCTCTTAATGATCCGCCGCCTTCTGACAAAGAGTGCGACTGCTGTGAACATCAGTAACGGAAGTATCCACAGAGCAGCTTTTGGGAGCTTCTTTCCGAAATCCTGTTCTGACGGTTCCTGTGTTTCCCTCTGCCGCTCCGTCATCACTGCAGACTCTTCCTGTCTGTTTTCCTCCGTCAGGTTCTGTAATTCTGTTTCCTGGTTCCCTGCTGTCTCTGCATAGCCCGGAGTAGCCTCCACCGGCACCCAGCCCTGTCCATCAATATAGATTTCCGCCCAGGCATGGGCTCTCGTATCCTTTACCTTTGCCACATACTGATGTCCTTTTTTACGGAAGCTCTTTGCTGGAGCCACATACCCTGTGACGTATCTGGCAGGAAGCCCGTACATCCGGAACATCAGTGTCGCAGCCGTGGCAAAATGCACACAGTAGCCCTGATGCTTCTCAAACAGAAAATATTCCGTAAATTCCTCACCTGAAGGAAACCTGCCCACATTCAGATTGTAGGAAGCATTCCTTTTCAGATAGCTCACAATAAAGTCCCTGATCTCCTGTACAGTCTGCTGCGTATTGGCATCACAAAGCGCCTTCAGACGCTGCAGGCGCTCCTCCGGATAGAAACAATAATTTTCATACGCAAACCGATGATATGCTTCCTGTTTTTCCGGCAGGTCTGCCCACTGACCGTCCGAAACCAGACTGTCCCAGTATACTTCTGCAGGATCCATCCATTCAACCGCGAGCAAATCGCCCCAATACCATTCCCCCACCATGGCTGTCGGATAGTAGTCATAGGCAAGCACTCCTTCCTTCTCCCCATAAAACACGGAAAAATACGGCTGATAAGCATATGCCCCGGCATGTTCTTCCATCCTGATCTCCATATGATAGGGATCAGGATATCCCATATCCCGTGCCACACGGCGAAACCTGGAAAAATACTCTGCCTGCATCTGCGCATCCAGGCTGTCCTCTCTTTCCTTCCACTCCGTCCCGGTGTAATCAGCGCCCGTATAGCACCGCAGATATACGGTTTCCTCAGGCTTATCCGGTACCGTTACCTGCAGGACCACTTCCTCTGTATGCTTTAGAAACTCTGTATTTCCAAGCTCACCGGTTCCAATACCAACGGTTCCCCAGGGACCTTCCCACTGTTCCAGCCAGTGCTGCGTCCTCCGGATCATGGAGCTTTCCTGAACCTGTACCTTGATTTCATCCTTATCCGCGAACCACGGCGCAAGCACCGGTGCAAGAAATGCATTTCCGGCAGCCAGCAAAAGCACCATCACTGCAGCCAGCAGAAGCAGGGCACCTGCTCTCTGCCCCCGGATCTCCTCCAGACCGCCTGCGGCGCAGGCACCGGCAAAGCATCCTGCCATCATGGCAAGAGGAACGAAATCCGGCACCTGACCCACAGCCAGGGCCGCACTGAAAACGACAGCCTCGCTGATGGTCACAAACATTCTTCCCCCGCGTACCACAAACCAGTAAAACAGAATGCCGGACCACGGAAAAAGAACCGCAAGCAGAGCATACAGAATCTGCATGCCATACACCAGATCCACCCTGCCGATATCTGTATCATTCTGATAGAGCAGGATCATCCGGCGGACAGCCTCAAAAAGAACTTCACCGCCCGATCTCAGCAGCTTCAGATTCCAGAAAACCGCCACACCGTAAACCAGAAGCATCACCAGTACTGCATACTTTCCATATTTCCCCATGCGGCTGATCAGAAAAAAGCATATGCCAAAGGCAAAGATCACGGCACACAGCTTCACGCGGTCGCAGGGCACCTCAAACACCCCAAGAAAGCTGAACACACACCCATAAACACCCAGATAGAAATACACCAGCATGATCAGGCTTCCCAGTCCGGACACACGCGGTTTTCTCTCTGCCTCCTGCTGCAGCAGCTCGATTCCTGTCGCTTTTCCTCTCATTTTTCACCTCTTCCGGTCCACACGTCAGATACACACGTCTTTGCTTCACTGCATCCTCTTGATAAACGCATGACCTGTTGTCCCCGACATCCACATCATACTTCCAGCAGAAAGCCCGAAATCTGCTCTTTCGGACGGCCCGTATCGAACACTGTCTCCTTCCTGTCATTGACAGAAAGCCCGGGCTTTGTATCCAGACGCAAAACTGTACTGAAGCCTTCCCCCGGATACATCTCCCGGTAATCCTCCCACAGATCTGTGCGCTTTGTACCGGTTCCCGCTCCCAGAAGCCGGTCTGTCATCTCATAGACCTGCTCCTCCCTGCTGACCGGCATCCTGCACAGAATGCCCTGCTTCTCATCATACCAGACCACCAGATGCTGCACACCTGTCCGCTGAAGCGAAAAGGACAGCGCCGCGGTAAGCTCCATCACCATATCCATCCTCTCTGCGCTTTCCTTCGCATCCGGATCCATATACAGATCCACCAGCACCAGAACACGATACCCGACCGGTCTTCCCAGCTCCTTCGTCATCAGTTCATCCGCCTTCGCACTCAGCTTCCAGTGAACCCTCTGCAGCGTATCCCCGTCACGAAATTCCCGGATCTGGAAAATCTCCGACGGATCATCTCCGCTCCTGTGGGGATCATATTCCTCCCCGTCCACCGGAAAATTCCGGGTCCGTTCACTCACCCGTATCTCCATCTCATAAAATCCCGGAAGCACATCCACATACGTCTCTTCCACACACGGAATTTTCCACGAAAACAGCCCCAGATAATCACAAACTCTGGCTTTTTCCACAAAGAAACGATATCTGCCGCAGAAATCTCCATAGGCGCTGCACATCACCCTCTCCTCCCTGCGTGCCGCCACACTCCCCGTCACAGGCAGCTTCACCCGCCGGGATGTGGACAGATTCTCAGCAGCGATCCAAAACCGCAGCTTTGTTACCGGAAGAAATCCCCTGTTCCTGATAGTAAGACTGACTCTGATCTCCTCATCCTTCCCTGCCGCCGGAAGCCTCACCGAAAGTCCCGCAGAAACCATTCTCCTGAAATACCGTGACATTACAAGCATCGCAGCAAACAGCAGAAGTTCAAAGGACAGAAGGGTAATCCCGCAGAACTCCCGGTACATGATCTCCACATAGACGGTCACCAGAACAATCACAAGATAGTAAACGACATTCCTCATACCTGTTTCCTCTTCGGCGTGGGCTTCGGCACCTTCTCGAGAATATCCTCTGCCACCGCCTCCGCTGTCACACGGCTCACTCTTGCCCGGGAGCTTAGGCGGATCCTGTGCAGAGCCACATCCCGAAACACAAACACCACATCACCGGGAGTCACATACGTACGCCCGTCCAGATACGCCGCAGCCCTCGCCATCTTCGCAAGTGACAGCGTCCCTCTGGGACTCATGCCCAGCTCCAGCATCGGATGCTCCCTGGTAGCCGCAGCCAGCGCCACCATATAGCTGTAGACCCTGTCATGAACAAACACCTGCCCGGCCTCCTTCTGCATCATTAGCAGCTCCTCCGCCCGGATCACCGGAACAATGCCTTCGATGGGATTTCCGGCCTCTCTCCCCTTCAGGATCGCCATCTCATCCGCTGCATCCGGATATCCCATTGACATACAGATCAGAAACCGGTCCAGCTGAGACTCCGGCAGCATCTGGGTTCCCGCCGATCCCACAGGATTCTGCGTCGCGATTACCGTAAAGGGCTTTGGCACCTCCCTGGTCATCCCGTCCACCGTCACCGTTCCCTCCTCCATCACCTCCAGAAGTGCTGACTGGGTCTTCGGAGAGGTCCGGTTGATCTCATCCGCCAGCAGGAGATTGCACATCGCCGCTCCCTCCTGATACCGGAAAGTCCCTGTCTCCTTCCGGTAGATCGAAAATCCTGTGATATCCGAAGGAAGTACATCCGGGGTAAACTGCACACGGTTCTGCCTCAGCCCGCACGCTTTTGCAAATGCCAGAGCCATCGTCGTCTTCCCCACACCCGGAATATCCTCCAGCAGAACATGTCCCCCCGCCAGTACCGCCATCATCAGCTTATACACACAGTCATCTTTACCGATCACCGCACGCTTCACTTCCTCTATAATCAACCTCGCCTTATCTGCGTACATACCTGTTCCCCCTGATAACAAAATCTGACATATGAAAAACTCCTATGCCTCATTCTAACATAGGAGTTTTCCATACACCACTTAAATTTTTCATAAGAGAAATCATAACCAGAAGCTCTCTTGACAACGTCCACCGTAAGACAAAACTTATCTTATGCTTATTTATTCTCCATCTACAGAGGCCGGACCTCAGAGTTTCTGTTAAACGTGAAAAACTCCTTCCTTTCCTCCCCCAGCAACGGCCTGCACCACTCGATAAACTCCTCCGTCACATGATTTCCTTCCTCATTGATAAACCGGTCCGGCACCTTATTCTCATACATCATAACCTTTTCGATCGGAATCCTGACAGGTCTTATAGAATAACGGCACGCCCGTTCTCCTCCGGCACCATTTCCATCACCTGCAAGGTCTCCTTCGACTCTCTCCATGCCGATCATCACTCCGGTGACACTTTCCATCGCCGCCTTCACAGCCTCTCGCCCCATCAGCACGGCCTCGTCCCGGTCAACACTGCTCTGACAGGCAGAGGATGCGCGTCCGGCAATGCCCGGCTTTTCACTTCTGGCCTTGATCCCGAGCTTCTGTATGATGCGATTCGCCAGATGGGCACTTACATCTCCATAATACACGGCACGTCCCACAGTAAAAGCCGGTTCTACAATGGGCTGTCCGTCAGCGCCCTTCAACCCCTCACTGACTACCACTACCACTCCTCGCTTTTTGTCAAAGATCCTTTTCACATCCGCAAGAAATTTGTCCTCATCAAAGGGGCTTTCCGGCAGGTAGATCAGATCCGGTCCATTTCCGTCCCTGCCTGCCAGCGCACCTGCTGCCGCGATCCATCCCACGTTTCGTCCCATGGCTTCCACCACACTGACATGGATCGGCAGTGACCGGACATCCCGGCAGATGTCACGCACTGTTTCAGCAAGATATCTTGCCGCACTGCCATATCCGGGTGCATGGTCGGTGATTGCCAGATCATTGTCGATGGTTTTGGGGATTCCCACGACACATACCTCCTGCTTTCTCCTGCGGCATGCCTGATAAACCCTGCCGCAGGCATCCATGCTTCCATTTCCCCCGTTGAATAATACATACCGGATCTGATATTTTTCAATCACCTCCGCAATATGCAGATAATCCTCTTCCTCCAGTGCATCCCTGCTTGTTCCGATTGCCGACCCGGGTGTCTGAAGCAATAAATCCAGTTCCTCCTGCGGCACTTCCTTCAGATCGAGAAAATTCTCCTTCAGGATCCCGCCGCTCCCGCCGATGGCTGCATACAGATGTGTGATTTCCTCATGCAGAAGCGTTTCCATTATTACCCCGTACAGGGACGCATTGATGACAGCTGTCGGAGCACCGCCATGAACAACTAACAGATTTCTTTCCATTTTCTATCTCCATTCTTCAGATCATTGTAACTGATAACATCTGCCTCCGGTGAGCAGGCTCCCCACGGCAGGTATTTATAAATCCAAATAACTCTGAACAGTTACGGATATTTTTATTTCTGTATAAATTCGTGTGCACATATATCTGAAAAATGTACACGCGTTTATCTTTTGTAAAATGGTAACTATTCAGAGTCCATTCGCAAAACCGCCTCTGCGAGGCTTTCCTTTTGCTCATGCAGGGCTCTCGCCCTATAGATTTATAAAATTTGCCTCCGGTGAGCAAGCTCCCCAAGGCAAATATTTATAAATCTGCATGACTCTGAACAGTTACATAAAATATAAACACGTGCGTATAGAATAAAATCTTATCTGCTGCTTTCCTACAATATTAATCCAATTTCCCGTCCGGTGTGCTGATACTGGTAGTATCTTACACCTGCTGCATCCATCATCCGCTTGGATGCGCGGACGGATGGTGTGTCCGCATATTTATCACAGTCATATACCACGGTCTTGATTCCCGCCTGGATGATCGCCTTTGCACATTCATTACACGGGAACAGAGATACATACAGCTTCGCTCCCTCCAGGCTGCCTCCCCGGTAGTTCAGGATCGCATTCAGCTCACTGTGGGTAGTATAGAAATACTTATTGTTGAAATCATCTCCCTCTCTCGCCCAGGGAAACTCGTCATCCGAGCATCCCATCGGGAACCCATTGTATCCCATGGAGAGGATCTTATTGTCGGAGCTTACGATACAGGCTCCCACCTGGGTATGCGGATCCTTGGAACGCATGGCGGAAAGCATCGCTACTCCCATGAAATATTCATCCCAGGAGATATATCCCTCTCTTTTGTCACTCATCCCGGTCTCTTCTCCTTTCCGAGACTTTCATTGCTATTTTTCTTATAACTGTCCGGTACCTTCAGGGTGCTGCCTGTTTTACTTTGTACCGAAAATACGGTCTCCGGCATCTCCGAGTCCCGGAACAATATAGCCGTGATCATTCAGGTGATCGTCAAGCGCACCGATGTAGATATCCACATCCGGATGCATCTCCTGCATCTTCTTCACACCCTCCGGTGCTGCGATAATGCACATAAACCGGATGCTCTTTACTCCCTTATCCTTCAGCATCTGGATCGCTGCCACGGAAGAGCCTCCCGTAGCCAGCATGGGATCCACTACAAAAACCTCACGCTCGGAAGAATCTGCCGGAAGCTTACAGTAGTACTCCACCGGTTCCAGGGTATCCGGGTCACGGTAAAGTCCGATATGCCCTACCTTTGCCGCCGGAATCATCTCAAGCATCCCATCCACCATGCCAAGTCCCGCTCTCAGGATCGGCACAACTGCCAGCTTCTTTCCCTGAAGCTCTTTCGCCGTCATATGACAGATCGGTGTATCGATCTCTACATCCTGGAGCTTCAGATCCCTGGTTGCCTCATAGCACATCAGCATGGCGATCTCGCCAATCATCTGACGGAAATCCTTGGAACCTACTTCCTTTCTTCGAATCATTCCTATTTTATGCTGGATCAGCGGATGATCCATTACGATTACTTTCGACATCTCTTTTCCTCCGTTTTCTTTTTCTTAGTGTTCGTTTAACAGTTCCTGTTCATTCAGGATAACCACCAGCCGGGAAATCATTTTTTCCAGGGTCTCATAGCATTCCCCGTAATTCACCAGATTTTTCCCCAGCGGGTTCGCAATTTCTTCCATGCATCCGATATACTCTGTAAGCAGAAAAACATTTTCTACATAAGTATGCTCTTCGCATACCTTTCTTTTCAGAACCGGATCCATCACAAGAATCAGAGTCCTCTCTCCAAAATCCGCATCCTGAAGCGGAGTCGCCTCATGCGTCTTCATGGTGATCCCGTGACTCATCATCACCGCCTCGGCTTTCTGATTCACAGGTTCCGGAAATAGAACCACACGTCCCCTGGACTCTATTTCCAGGTCTTCCAGGAGAAATTTGCTTCTCATAATAAACTTTGCCATAGGACCGAGACAGGTGTCAGTGTTACTCACAAAGATCAGCTTATCATACCGTTTCATAAAACCCACTCCTATACCTTACAAATCTGATGCCCTGCCGCTTTGATCAGGCGGTTCATAATGGCCTGCCCCATCTTCGGTGTATCAAATGACTCAGAATAAATCCTGTTCACCGCCAATTCATCAAACTCTCTGAGAATCCCATACAGATGCTGTGCGATCGTAAGCTCCTGACGGATGCTTCCCATCGACTTCACGATGCCGCCATGATAGAGCGGTGCCGTCTCATCCGTACAGATGACACCGATTTTCTCCCCTTTCGCCTCCCCTTCTGCAATCCATTCGTTTATCTTCCCGACGACCCTGCCGGATTCCCCTTCAACGATCATCAGACTGGCTGCCGGTGCATAATGCCGGTATTTCATTCCCGGAGCTTTCGGACGAATACTGCTGTCTGCAGAAACCAGCCCCTGATCCATCTCCACATCACCGATGACTGCCGCCAGCATTTCCCGGCTGATGTATCCCGGACGAAGAATCACCGGCTTCTCCTCACTCAGATCCACGATCGTGGACTCCAGTCCGATCCCCACACTTCCGCCATCAATGATCATATCGATCCTGCCGTTTAAATCCTCTGCTACATGGGCTGCTGTAGTCGGACTCGGCCGCCCGGAGGTATTTGCACTGGGCGCGGCAATATACCCGCCTGCGCACCTGATGAGTTCCCGGGCGATCTCATGATCTGGCATCCGCACGGCAACTGTATCGAGTCCTCCCGTCGTTCCGTAGGGTACCCTCTGATTTTTCCGGAAAATCATGGTCAGCGGTCCCGGCCAGAAAGCCTCTGCCAGAAGTCTGGCTTCCTCCGGAACTGTCTCTACGATTCCCTCCAGATCCCCGGCCTCTGCAATATGTACGATCAGCGGATTATCCGAAGGTCTGCCTTTCGCAGTATAAATCTTTGCGGCAGCCTGCTCATCCAGTGCATTTGCCCCGAGACCGTAGACCGTCTCCGTCGGGAAAGCCACCAGCCCGCCACTCTTTAAGATTTTCCCCGCTCGTGCCATTCCATCCGGTGAAATGTGAGTTGTCATGTCTTCGATGATTGTCTTCATAAATGTGCCTCTCTGCTCATTCCATTCGCCTGTTCCGTACTTTTCTGGGTTCATTATAACACTTCACCCGGAAAAGGGCAATCCTTTAAACATTCCATGATGCCCCTGTATACCGCCTGTGCCACCCTGTCCTGATACTCCTCTGTCGCCAGCTTTGCCTCCTCTGCCCGGTTTGACAGAAACCCACACTCTACGATAACCGTAGGACTTTTGGACCGCTTCAGCAGATAATAAGTATTATTGGCTTTTATCTCCCTGGGACGATCCACCTGAAGATCTGTATTCAACGCATCCTGTATGCAGCCCGCCAGCAGCCTGCCCGGTTCCGACTGGGTGTAATAAAAGACCTGGGGACCATGCACCGATTCCTGGGGATAGCTGTTCTGGTGGATGCTTACGGTAAAGACCGGATTCTCTTTTTCAATAATGTCACACCTCTTACGCATGTCGCTCTGCTTCTGGTTCGCCGCCCCCGGTTCTGAAAGACTGTCCCCATCCTTCCTTGTCATGACGACCCGGATTCCTTCCTTTTCCAGGCACTTCTGCAGCTTCTTCGATATCTCCAGATTAATATCCTTCTCCAGAGCACCTCCGATTCCGATCTTACCCGGATCATCCCCGCCATGGCCGGCATCGATCACAATGGTCCTCTCTGCCTTTTTCACCTGGGTGGAAGCCGCCTGCTTCACCCCTCCTGTTGCAAGCAGAAGAGCGGCAGCCAGCAGCATACATCCCATGACCGTTTCCATCTTTATTATTCTTTGCATTTCTTTGTCTCCTGAATACTGTTAGTAAACTATATGCAGATACAGGAGCTTTCATAGATATAAAAATAGTAACTGTTCAGAACAGCCTGACACAAACCTGTCTGCAGTTCTGAACAGTTACCAAAAACGACTCCTGACCAACACGGACTCCCCGCCCTGATAAGGAGTAGATCCAGATGTGCCAGGACGTACTTGCACATAAACGGATGCCTTAATGACCTTTGGATAACTTTTCATAATAGGTACGTTTATTCTGATACATATGATTATCTGCCTTTTCCAGCAGCATCGCCATCGTACAGCCCGGATACTCTTTTGATAAAGCATACCCTGCGGCATAACTGAGCTTCACATTACCGTTCAGACGATTGTGCTGTTTCACCGTATCCTCCAGATTAGACAGTATCTTCAAAGCCATCTCTTCATCACACATTTTTATCACGGCAATAAATTCATCTCCCCCGTAGCGGCCCAGGAAGGCCCGTCCGGGTATATTCTGTCTGAGGGCATCCGCAAAACGGGAAATCATTTCATCTCCTGCTTCATGCCCGAAGGTATCATTGATCTTCTTTAACTGGTTAAGATCAAACATCATCAGACAGAGTTCCTCGCTGATCACTTCCTCTTTCTTTATCATCTCGCTGCAGCGGCTTCTGTTAAACAGTCCCGTAGCAAAATCAATCGTTGCCTGTTGATTCATTTCTACAATAGATATTGCTCCCATCACCACAACGTACGCCAGTAAAACAGCGATCGTATTCATAATCCGGTAAGAATTTCCTCTTATATAAAAAAGTATTACATCCAATGCTACCCCTGCAACCAGAAACAGAAAGAAACCAAACGTGATCCAGATCCTTTTTTCCTTATTTTTCCACTCATCTGCCACCGCCAGCACCACGGCAATCGCAGTGATCCCCATTGCCACATGACTCAGCTTCAGGCTTTCTCTCAGATCCATCTTTCCTGTTAACTGCAGCAGGATCTGAAGGATTATGACAACACCCGACACCACACAGGCAACATCGAGCAATTTATGCTTTTTCTTAAACTGTGCATAGATGAACAGTAAAAAAGGAATCACGGACAAAGCTAACGCAGATAAAGAAATCTGACTGAGCAGCATGGTATTATACGGAAAAAACAGGGGTGCGGACCGAATATCTGTAATCTTCCACAGCCCTACAAAACATGAGAATATTCCCAGATACAATAAACTGTTTTTGTTTCTTTTCTGGATCCATGAAAAAACAGAAACAATGATAAATACAAATCCTACTCCGATTGCAAGTGCACTCAGCAGAATATCTACCAGATCACCACGAATCCTGGCAGCAGATATCGCATATCGGGAACCAAGATAAAAGTCCACATTCCTTCCGGCTACATCCTTATAGACAGGAGTGACTACAACTCTGATCTGCTTCCCCCTGTCCTTTTCTGATACAGGGATCATCACCCAGTTGCAACCGACATTTTTTGTGACAAAAGAATCATTTCTGGGGTCCAGACTGTAGATTCGCTCACCTTCCCTGTATACCTGTGCATAATGGTGAACCAGATAAAATGCAAAACAATTGTCCCCCTGCCCGACAGGCAGGGGATCTATGATATATTCCTTTGTTATACCTGCCGGAGCTTCAGGATCCTCCACTTCTTCATACCTTACATCCTCAAGAAGCTGAGAGCCATCCTCCTCTTCCTTTTGAAAAATAATGCTGTTCTGATTAATTCCAAGATAAATCATCAGAAGGATCATCCCACAGATTATAATTAAATAGAACAGGGGAATTTTCTGGTGTAATTTATCTTCATATCTCATCTCATACCACCGTCTTTTTCTTTTGCATGTATTTTATGAGCCAAGGGACAAATGGAGATAAAATACATGCTTGCATGTATTTTTATGTCTATGGGTCCCTCAAAGCATGAGCAAGTAGCCATTTTTCGAAGAAAAATGAGCGGATTGCGAATGTTTTTCGGATTTCGGAAGCGCGAAGCGCGGAAAAATCCGAAGGCATCATGGGGTCAAATGCTTTTGACCCAAACATCATTTTATTTATCATACAACATTTCCTGATAAAATACAATTGATAAAAACAGACAAAAGCTGCTGCACAAGCATTCACCACATCCGGTAAATGACTGCCGTGCAGCAGCTTTCAGGAAGTTTACACATTAGCTTACATATTTGTAGAGGACATCCCAGATTGATGACCTTTCCAATCCCAGCTTCCAGGCAGCAACTCCTCCAAGATTGTATTGCTTAACAAGCTTTGCTTTCTCCTCCACAGACTTCTCATTTTCCAGCCAGATCTGGTACAGACTTCCATCTGAAGCCTCCAGCTGTGCATAATCCTGGGACGTCTCCTCACTCCAGTTTGCCGTAACGCCGTAATCGGCAAGCCACTGGTCTGCCGTATTCATACCGACCGCCTCACTGGTAACGTTCCCCTGTGCGTCTGTATTCCACAATCTGGTGTAGAAGGGTACACCGCTGATAATCTTCTCGGCCGGAACCTCCTTTAAGGTTTCCTCGATTCCTGACTTTTCAAAGCCAAGGGAGGCCACGCTCCCCGCCTCCGAGCCGACATAGTGCTCATCGTATCCCATGATGATCACATAGTCTGCCACGACCCCCAGCTCCTCCCTGTCATAGTGGGCGGTAAAGGGCATGGGCACAGGAACGTCCACTGAGAGGACGATCCCGTTCTTCCGGCATTTTACAGAAATTTCCCGGATAAACTGAATATAACCTTCCCCTGCCTCCTCCGGAATTGCCTCAAAATCAATATTAATCCCATCCAGGCCATACTGCACGGCTGCAGCAATCAGCTGGTTCGACAGCTTTTCTCTGGAAGCACTCGATGCCAGCACCTTCGTGGTATCGATCTCCTGACTGAAATTGTCTGCCAGTGCCCAGACCTCCAGTCCCTGTGCATGTGCATATGTTACATAATCCTCACTGACCAGGGACGAGATATTTCCGTCATTATCGGCAATCGAAAACCATGTAGGTGAAATGACGTTGACACCCTTCATCTCTGCAATGTCATAGGGAAGACTGTAATTCGAATCCATACTGGTAGTCTGATGCCATACCAGATTGATCTTGTGATCTCTTTTGATGCTGGTATAAACCGGTTCCTCAAATGCCCGGTCCGTTACCTCCCGGTAAACCGTGTCCAGCTTCTTATTCTGTACGTATCCTATGTAACCGTCCGGTGTCAGTATTTTGGACCATTTCTCCATCTGTTCCAGCACAGTAAGCTTCTCACCTTTCGTTACACTTGTCAGGACCGGGCTCTTGATGCCCCCCTGATACCGTACTTCTTCATCTTTTTTTACATCGGCATAGCTGGTTTCCCCCCACTGATAGGTAACCGTCAGTCGGTTCGGGTTCTCATACAGTGTATATTCCATATTGGTATACTGCTGTACATAGGCTGCGGCAATGTAGGCCTGTGTCCCGTCCACTTTTACGATCGTATAGCCCGCATCCTGCGTATTTCCGGACAACGTGTATGTGCTTCCGCCTGCAGGAATATTGATGATATCTGTGGGCGTGGTATACACCATCAGATTGGCATCCGCATCCCAGTAAAAGCGGTCATTCAGATACTCCTTCACTGCCTGATAATCCAGATAGGGAACCCCGTTTTCAACCAACCCTTTATATGCAGATACTTCGTCCTGCATGACCAGAGCCAGCTGCTTCTCATCAGATACTGCAAAATACTCCTGTGAAGACATCACTTCCTGCGATGGAGTATATTTTTCTACAATCCTGCTTATGATACCGATCGCCGCGACAATAACTATTAAAACCACTGCCGCCAGTATCGGCACTGCCCTTTTTTTCATTCCTTGTACCTCCAACCCGTATTTATCCTGCGATAATCTGATTATAACATATTTTCTTTTGCGGAAATGCAAATTTCGACATTTTTAATAATTGTTAAGAACAAAACGTAAAATGAATACCTTCCCTGCAGATTGATCTGCCCGGATCCGGACTTCCATTTCAAAGGTGACTGTAAGGGGTACTTTCACCTGTCCGGAACATTCAATCCATGTCTTTTACCACATCGAATCCGATTCCGCATATTTCATCGGACTCATTTCTGATATAATCACGCATATAACACCGATCCTCCCGGACGGTACATACAATTGCTATCTCCTCCGGGCTGCTGGGATTCCCGTTTAAGAGCAGTGGTATGCCTGCTTTCTGATACTGCCGCAGTTCCCGGCACAACCGCCTTGCTTTTACCTTTCTTTTTCCTTTAATCTCAGTGACACATCCTTTCTTCCGCCCTCCCGGTGCTTCCCTGCTGACACCTGTGATATATTATTTCCGGTCCGGCTTAATCACCGGCAGCAAAAATCCCTGTCCTCAAAACACGTCTCCCTGCCGCACAGTCAGAGAAAACGAACGGCGTATTGTGTAAATCGGGGTTGGATGCAATGAACAATTGCTTGAAACTTTTTTAGAATATATCGCGAAGAACATCGCTTGAAACTTGTAACTGTCTGTCATTCTGTTTATCGTTTTCTCTTATCATTTATTATATACAATAAACAATCATTTTGCAAGCACTTTTTATGAAAAATCTTCAGAACAGCAGCAAAAAAGTAACTATTCAGAGTCCATTCGCAAAATCGCCTCTGCGAGGCTTTCCTTTTGCT
>OLOS01001830.1_pt1 | contig 16181 bp, 14 predicted proteins | sample 1672631 | NCBI WGS metagenome assembly OLOS01 (sample SAMEA3136707, study PRJEB25190) | human gut metagenome | biome: human gut; feature: human-associated habitat; material: faeces | place: Austria | collected 2013 | reverse complement strand
CGTCGACGGTACCATGGACATGGCGAGCCGCAAGGACAAGCTCGCCTGGCTCGCAGACACCAGCGAAGAGAGGTGCCACATCCTCTCCAACGTCCGCTGCCTTTCCGAGGGCGTGGACGTGCCGAACCTGGACGCCATCATGTTCCTGCAGCCAAAGAAGTCCCGCGTGGAGGTCGTCCAGGCAGTTGGGCGCGTCATGCGCCGCTTCGAAGGCAAGGACTACGGATACATCATCCTGCCCGTGGTCATTCCCGCCGGCTACACGCCCGAAGAGGCGCTGGACAACAGACGCCTTCAAAGTCGTGTGGGAGATAGTGCAGGCCCTGCGAAGCCATGACGAGCGGCTGGAGGGCGGCGTCAACTCGCTGCAATACGACATGGCGACCACTTCCGTTGTTCAGGTTATCAACATCGATAAGAATAAGGGCAAAGCTCAGAATAGCGGTTCTGGTGCGGGCGGAAACGCGGGCGAAGACGGGCAAGAGAGCACGCCCGGCGATCCCGGTCAGATGAAAATGGATTTCTCCGATCGAGAGCTGCAGGAGGCCGTGAACGCCGTAATCGTGAAGAAATGCGGCAACAAGGTGTATTGGGAAGACTGGGCCAAGGACATCGGCGACATCGCCAAACGCCACATCGAGCGCGTGGGTGAGCTTGTTCTGGACGGCGGTCCTGCATCGGCTGAGTTTGCCGTGTTCCTGCGAGGCTTGCGCGACTCCCTCAACAACGGGATCACCGAAGACGAGGCCGTGGAGATGCTGGCGCAGCACATGATCACGCTGCCCGTGTTCGACGCGCTGTTCTCGGAAGCCGAGTTCGCGAAATCGAACCCTGTCTCTATCGCCATGGAATCAATGGTTGCAACATTACGCGGTTACGGCATCGAGACCGAGTCCGAGAAGCGCGAGTTGGCCGAGCTGTACTCCAGCGTGCGCCTGCGCGCCGAGGCTATCCGAAGCGATGCCGGCAAGCAGAAGATCATCAAAGAGCTCTACGAGAAGTTCTTCAGCCAGGCGTTCAAGGCTACGTCTGAGAAGATGGGCATCGTCTATACTCCCAACGAGGTGGTGAACTACATCCTGCACGCTACCGATCGTATCCTAAGGAAGGAGTTCGGCAAATGCCTGGCCGACGAGGGCGTGCGCATCCTCGACCCGTTCACCGGCACGGGCACCTTCGTCGTGAACTTGCTGCAGGATGAGGAGCTCATCCCGACTGAAAAGCTACCGAACAAGTACGCGAACGAGATCTATTGCAACGAGATCCTTCTGCTTGCCTATTACATTGCCACCATCAACATCGAGCATGCATACCATTCTCGCATGCCGCAGGAATACGTTCCCTTCGAGGGAGGCGTGCTCACTGATACGTTCCAGATGCACGAGGACGGTGACACCATCGACGCTAAAGTATTCACGGAAAATACTGAGCGAATCTTGCGTCAGATGAGAACGCCAATAGACGTAATTGTTGGCAACCCACCCTATTCGATTGGGCAAGGAAGCGCAAACGACAACAATCAGAATATGAGCTATATCTCATTGGATGAACGAATTAAGACAACCTATGCTGAAAAGGGAAAGTCCGGTTTGAAGAAAGGGCTTTATGATCAGTATATTCGTGCATTCCGTTGGGCTTCTGACCGCATCGAAAACAATGGTGTTGTATCGTTCGTCACGAACGGAGGCTGGCTTGACGGTCAGGCTATGGATGGCTTCCGTAAGACTCTCGTCGAAGAGTTCAACTCTATTTACGTTTTCAACCTAAGGGGCAATCAACGCACCCAGGGTGAGCAATCTCGAAAAGAGGGTGGAAAGATCTTCGGGTCGGGCTCGCGTACTCCTGTTGCCATCACCATCCTGGTGAAGAATCCAGCTTCCAGTGAACATGGCGTCATCCGCTACCACGACATCGGCGATTACCTTACGCGTGAGGAGAAGCTTTCTATCGTGGCAAGCGCCGTTTCCGGCGAACCCTTTGAATGGGATTTCATTGAACCCGACCGCCATGGCGATTGGCTCAATCAACGTGATGATTCCTGGTATAACTTTGCGCCATTGGGTTTAAATAAGGGGAAACCGCCCTACGGTTTGTTTGCAATGTTTTCACCGGGCAAAAACACGAGCCGGGATGCCTGGGTTTACAACTTTTCTAAGAAAGCGCTGTCTACTAATGTCAGGCGCACCATTGGTTTTTACGCGCATGAATTATCGGAAAATAAAAATAGCTCTAATGTTGACAATGACGCTACGGGTATAAGTTGGTCTCCAGATTTAAAGAATAAATTAGATAAAGGTGAATCGATTTCATTCGTCGAAGATTCAATATGCCTCTCTTCTTACCGACCTTATTTCAAGCAATACTATTATTCGGATTCAGCGCTTACTGTTAGGCCAGGAAAGGATGAGACGTTCCACGATAACATCTATCTCTGCGTGTCTAGGGGACTAAAAGCGTCTTGTCTAATTACCGATCAAATTCCAGATTTTCATTATGTTGGAGATACGCAATGCTTCCCGCTCTATTGGTATGAAGAAAGCAAAAGCGCAGAAGGCCTATTTGTAAATGGTGATGTCAAACGAGGGTACGTTCGCCATGACGCTATTACCGATGAAACATTGAGGGTGTTCCGTGCTTCTTATCCGAACGTGTTCGGAGGCGGTAAGGGGCGAACGATCGAACAAGCCAAAGCTGACGGCCTGCCTTCAAAGATTGCCAACAGCAACGAACGTTTTGACGTTAACAAGGTTGATATCTTTTACTATGTGTACGGCATTCTTCACTCGCCCGAATATCGCAGCCGATTCGAGGCTAACCTTCAAAAGGAGCTTCCGCGCATCCCCTTGTCGCGCAACTTCCGTGAGTTCTGCGCTGCGGGTCGAGCCCTTGCCAAACTTCACCTGGGCTATGAGGCGATTGAGCCCTGGCCAGTGAAGGAAGTTGGCTTAACGCTTTTGCCAGGACCGGTTCAGAAGATTAAATGGGGCAAGCGTAAGGATCCCGAAACGGGCAAGAAGGTCGACGATCATACCGTTCTCATCTACAACGAGAACCTCGTGATTAAGGACATCCCCGAGGCTGCTCAGCGCTACACCGTCAACGGTCGAAGCCCGCTGGAATGGGTGATCGACCGCTATCAAGTGAAGACCGACAAGGCGTCCGGCATCGTCAACGACCCCAACGAGTACAGCGACGACCCGCGCTACATCGTCGACCTCATCGAGAAGCTCATTCGCGTCTCTATGGAAACCATGGAGATAATCGATCAACTGCCGCTGGTATCCGAGCTTCCGCAACCCGCCAACTGGCCTTTCGCCTGGAAGGCTGATGCATAATGAAAGACAAAGCACGTTATCAAAATCATCCGTTATGGGATAACGTAAAGGGCATACTTGCATCTGAGGATCTAGGAAATCTGCCGTCAGGGACCAGGGGCTATCTTCTCCATCTGCTTCATGACTTGGATAAGCGCAGAGAGTCAACGAATCCCTTTTACGTGCAGGAGCGCTCGCTTGACGATCTGAATTACAGACTGAGCAACGTCGCATCATGGATACCAAATCCAAACAACGCTTCAACGATAGATCAGTATGTCGATGCTTGTTTTGCGACGCTCTCTTCAGAATGGCCCGCGAACAATGGTCGCAAGGTTGCTGATATTTCGAAATCAACTTACGACGACTTCATTGACGAAGCGACGAGTAAGATTGCTTCAGCGCGAGAAGCTGCCGACAAGGTCGAGGAGCTCTCCCGGCAGTTCCAAGAGAAGAAGGATGAATACGAAGCTGGGCTCGTTGAACTGAAGTCGTCGTATGTCGAGACGATAGACGAGTCCAAGACGCAACTCGAAAAGCGTCGAGACGAGCTGGGCGACGAGTTTGAATCGGAGGTTAAAGAACGCGCTGATAAAGCCCGCTCAAGCCTCGCCGCAGTTGAAGACAAATACAAACAGAGCCTCGATAAGACTAAGGCTGATGTTGAGCAAATTCTTCACGAAGTTGAGAATACTGCTAATTCCATCAGCGGCAAAGCTATGACGACGGACTATGCCAAGTATGCAAAAGACAAAGAGAAGGCTGTTTGGGTTTACGATATTTCAGCAATCCTGTTCGCCGTCATCGGCATCGGCTTGGTCGCATTCGCTCTCACCGGCCTACATGCCGACGAGACGTCTGCATCAGTGTTTAAGCTCGCTGTTTCCGTAGCTTCGTTCACCGTTTCCGGTTTTCTCTTCAAACGTGGTACCTATAACCAGCGGGAAGCCAAAGCGGCAAGACGTACCGAGCTGACGCTTAGGGAATACCGGCCTTTCATTGCGAATCTTAGCGAAGAAGACAAGAGGGACATTACCTACAAGATAGCCGACCGAATTTTCATCAAGGGAGAAATCGGAGACAAGGAAGAAAAGACGATCTCGAATGCACTTTTTGATAGAGGATTAAGCGAAAAACAGCTCGCATCGTTTACAGCGTTAGTGAAAGCCCTGTCAAAAGATTCGTCGAACTAACTCATGAATAGGCTATCCGCCGGTGCCAAAAGAAAGGCTGAAGCAAATGGCAAAGAATGCGCCAACATCTCATGATGACGACATCAGCGAGCTGATTCGCGATGTCTCAAAAGGACGTTACCAGCTCCCTGATTTTCAGCGCGATTGGACTTGGGATGATGACCGCATAAAAGGAATCATCGCGAGCCTAACTATGGCTTACCCCATGGGCGCGGTGATGTGCTTGGAAAATGGCGGAGACTTCAAGCTCAAGCGGCGCTGCTTTGCCGGGGTCGAAATCGATGCCGAAACGGTCGAGCCAGATAAACTCGTGCTCGATGGGCAGCAGCGTCTAACCTCCCTGTACCTTTCCCTATGCTGTAAGAAACCCGTTCACACCAAGAACGTCAGAGGTGACGAGCGTCACCTGTTCTACTATGCAGACATTAGGGCGTGCCTCGACGACGGCGTCGATCGTGTCGATGCGATCGTCTCGGTGCCCGCGAACCGAATTGTTACGCAGAATATCGGCAGAGATATCCTGCTTGACATCTCCACCCGGGAGAAAGAGATCGAGCAAATGATGTTTCCGCTGAACATCGCCTTCGATGCCAGCGAAAGGCAGTCTTGGTACAAAGGGATAGTGCGGATGTACGGCTTCGACAGCCCCGAGGAGTCGTTGTTCAACGAGTTCCAGCACGAGGTGCTCGATACCATCGAATCCTACCGACTTCCCGTTATAACGTTGAGCAAAGCGACGCCAAGGGAAGCCGTGTGCAGGGTTTTCGAGAACGTCAACACTGGCGGGGTGCCGCTCACCGTATTCGAGCTAGTAACAGCCTCCTTCGCGATGGATGGCTTTCGCTTGCGCGATGACTGGGAACAGAGGTTCCAGCACATAAAGGAAGACCAGAGGGTCGTTACCGACATTCTGGACAAGCTCGACGCGACCACTTTTCTCACCGCTGTGACGCTGTATGCGAGCTTCATGGCAAAGCAAGATGGAAAAGGTTTCGTCAGCTGCAAGAAGAAGGATGTGCTTGCTCTTGATCTCGATAGCTATAAGCTATATGCCGACACAGTTCAAGAGGGATTCGTTCTAGCCGCTGAATTTCTTATAGCCAATGAACACATCTTCCGAGCTCGCGATTTGCCATATTCCACGCAGCTCATACCACTTGCATGTGCGTTTGCGCATGCGAAGAGCTCTGGTCTTGCGAATAAACAGACAACCAAAGACGTTCTCCATCGCTGGCTATGGTGTGGCATCCTGGGCGAGATGTATGGCGGAGCAAATGAGACTCGCTATGCGAATGATATGGAAGACCTTGCTGCGGCGATTGGCGGAAGCAGTTCTCAGATGCGCACCGTCAACGCTGCTTACTTCCAGACGCCGCGTTTGCTAGGGCTGCAGACAAGGAACAGCGCTGCCTATAAAGGAATCATGGCGCTTATCTACCGGAAGAATTGCAGGGATTTCATTTCTGGTCAACCGACTAACGCCTTTGAGGTCATGGCGAAACGACCCGACATTCACCACATCTTTCCCGAAGCGTATTGCATAAAGATGGGACTCGACAGGACGCGATGGAATTCCATTGTCAATAAAACGCCGCTTTTGCCGTCGACGAATAGAACCATAGGCGGCAAGGCGCCGAGCGAATACTTTCAGCGAATCTGCAGGGAATGCCCGAATGCCTCTCGGGAGGAATTGGCATCCCGAATCGAATCGCACCTTGTTGAATTCGACTCCTTCATAAACAACGACTTCGACACTTACTTTACCGCAAGGGCTAGGGCTCTTCTTGACCTGATTGAAGATGCGATGGGTAAGCCCGTTTCTGACCGTGCATCGGATGAGGTAGTTGCGAAGTTCGGCGCATCGCTTGAATGAATTTCAGAATCGCAGGAGCGCCTGGGGCTGGCGACGTAACCGGCCCAAAGAAACATTCGCATCCCAGAACGCCCGGAATGCTGATGCTTGGATTTCCAATAAACCTAACGATGCTGAAAATGCTAACTGAAGCTGAAAAAACTAACGCAAACTAAAAAAGCTAACTGGTGCTAATCAAAATGAAAAATGCTATGCTGTGACGAAAGAAAACCATCGATGGGGGCAAGCATGGCAAAAGATTTCGTCAATCCGTTTACTCCGGTAGTTGGCAAGGTCCCCTTGCATATAGCCGGGCGCGAAGAAATCATCGCCGACATTGAAGGTGCGCTTGCTGGTGCGGGCAATGATCCAGCAATTATCAGCCTTTTGGTCGGTCCACGCGGAATGGGCAAAACGGCCCTCCTGTCTCATTTTGCTGATACGGCCGAGTCGTCTGGTTGGGTCACCGCTCGTGTGACGTGCGTCGCGGGAATGCTTGAAGACATCCTTATTAGAACGCAGCGAGCAACGCGACATTTGGTGGATATTGAGCCTGCCCGCAAAATCAAAGGTGCGGGGATTGCCGATTTTATTTCGCTTGAATTGGAGGATTCGCCTCATGAGCTATCGAATTGGCGCTCAAGAATGGACGATATCCTGGATGCTTTGGCCGAATGCAATACCGGTTTGCTGGTGACTATCGATGAGGTCAATCCGAGCATTGATGAGATGGCGACACTTGTAGCGGCTTTTCAGCATTTTCTCGATGAGGGGAAGAAAGTCGCTCTTATTATGGCGGGTCTTCCATACGCGGTCACGTCGTTGCTTTCGGGTAAATCGACTTCGTTTTTGCGAAGGGCTGCACGATATGAGCTTCAGGCGTTGAACGATTATGAAGTTGAAGAGGCCTTGATGAGAACGATGCGAGACGGCGGCAAAAGCTTTGAGCCCGATGCGCTCGAGGCTGCCGTCAACGCCGTCAAGGGCTTTCCCTTCATGCTTCAGCTTGTGGGCTATCGTGTATGGCGCATGGCTGGCGATTCGGAGACCGTCGATGTTTCAATTGTCAACGCCGCAGCAAGCGTCGCTCGTAAGGAATTGGATCAAAGGGTATACGAAGCGGTTTGGTTTGAGCTGAGCGAAGCCGACAAATCTTTTCTTTTAGCTATGGCGGAAGACCCCACAATAACGCGGCAAGCAGATTTGGCAGGAAGGCTCAATAAGCCGAGCGGGCATGTTTCGAGATACAAGAAGCGACTGATGCAGCAAGGGATTATTCAGGAGCGCTCAAGAGGCTTGCTGGAGTTTTGCTTGCCTGGATTCAAGGAATATTTCCAGGAACGCATTGCAGAAGAAGGAGATTTGTAGAAAGCGTTGCCTGGCCAAAGCCACAGCGTTGAACTCAACGGCAAGGCGCCCGCGAAAAACGTGACCGGCGTTGTGCGAAATTTGGGCGTAACGGGCCAGGCGACCATGGGCGATTACGAGGGCGCCCTTGCCATCAATTGCTCGGGTGCCGTGCAAATGTGCTGGTCGATGGCCAGCTTGACCGATGGCGGATGGATCGGCGGTGACGCTGCTTGATTCGACGCTTTTCTCGCGGTAAATACAACCTGCAAGGGACCTCGCGAGCCCTTGGCTCCTTTCGCGTAGCGGGACGGTCGAGGCTGTTTCGCCGACGCGCATGCTTCTGGTTTCCAGGATGCGGATTTGCTCGGCGATGGTTTTGAATTTCTTCGACATGCCTCCCTATAAAATCAAAGGGCTGTTGGTTGCCCAGCGACCCTTCTTTGTCCCTGCCTCACGTAGAGTCCACAGGGACTGTTTCACTGGGAATTTCTTAAACCAAGCACTCGTTGTGCTTGGTGATAATTTTGCGAAAATCCGAAAGACCCCCAAGTGCATTCAGGAGTTAATTTGCGAGTTCATCCGAACGCTTAGTTTTCTTTCTCGAGGCGGGGGTCGAAGGCCCTCCCGAGAGAAAGGAAAAGCATGAGGAAGAAGGCAAGCAACCCGTACCGCAGACTGGACGGTGCCGAGCGCCGCGATCGAGAGGGACTTCGTCTTGGTCAGCATTTACATCCTCGCGTAAAAACTCCTCGGCCCGAATGAAACCGGGTCGAGGAGTTTAGTCGAAGATGCATGTTTTGCGCAGCTTACATGTCTAAATTCAAGTCGTCTGCATACATTGGGAACATTCTCACTTTGTGGGCGCCCTTGAAGAAGAGCGCGGTCCACAGTGCCACTGAAATAATGTAGAGTGCCCATGCGACGCATGCTAACATCGCCGATGGTACGGCAATGCACGAGGCCGCCAAAATGAGCGCCGCAACGGTGAGCGCCACCCAGCCCAGTGCATAGGGGCGGTACGGCTGCTTCATCGCGTCGTACGCCACGCCATAGCCCACATGCTTCATCCTCGAAACATAGGCTGTTTGCACTGCCGCCGCCGCTATTGTCGCCGTAAGTCCACATGCGAGGATTTTATTGGCTGCTTCATCCCCTTCTAGCAGCGCGAGAGCATATGCTCCCATGAATCCTGCCGCCACGGCGGTTAGCAAGAACAGCGCGAATACAAGCTTTGTGCTCCAGGCTGGTCGCGATTTCATCTGATATGCGAGTCCCGTGCATACGAGAAATGCGAGCGCCAAAACGGCAGCGATGCACAGAAGCCCCGCGCTGGCTGCGCCAGCGTTGAATGCGATTCCGTTAAGGCCTGCAGCAATCAGCGCCACGCCAAGAAACGGCGTGATGAAGCCCTCTTGCGTGAGGTGCGATTTGGGGTTCGAGAATGCGTTGAAAAATCTTGATGGACGTTGTAGATGGAACACCGAGGCAATGCCGCTTGCACATAAGAGCGTCAGAGCGACGAGGCATGCGATATTCGAGGGAAGTTGTGAACCCAATACCGCATTGGCGAACACCACGCACAGCAAAAGTCCTAATCCGGCGCGTTGGCATGCCGTCGATATCACGAGAGGCCAATGGACTTGCATAGCGTCTCAGCTCCTTTCCGGGGAACGAGATAGACCACCTTCGGTTCGTTTCCGAATTCGGGATGCACGCGGTACACGCGGTCAGCGTTTTCGGCGAGCACCTTTGAGATGCGAGAATCGGGATCGTTCATGTCGCCAGCAACGCGCGCCCCCGTAGTGCAGGTGTAGCAGCACAGCGGCTGCTCGCCGGCGTCGAGTTTGTCGACGCACAGCGTGCATTTCTCGACGACTTTTGTATTGGGGTTCAGCGAGCGCGCCTCGTATGGGCATGCCCATACGCAATATTGGCAGCCGAAGCAGCGGTTTGCGTCGACGAGCACCACGCCCTCATCGGTTTTGAATGTTGCCTTTGTGGGACACACGTCTATACAGCTCGGGTGTTCACAGTGCATGCACCCGTTGGGAAAGTAGAACAACTCGAGCGCATCGGGCCATTGCCCTATGGGGCCCATTCGGTATACACGCGTGCGGAAAACGCCCAAATCTACATCGTTTTCCATTTTGCATGCCACGGAGCAAGCCTGGCAACCCGAGCACTTATCGAGGTCTATGACCATTCCGTATTTCTTCTCGGTCACGGCTCAATCACCTTCCTTGCTCGAGGGGTTGGCTTTTTTAACGATGCGAACAAGCGTCGAGCGCAGGCCTGGCGTCATGTATTCGTTGCTGTAGTACTTGCTTGAGGTGAGCACGTTGGCGTTGCACATGTCGTTGGGGTAATCTTCCTTGTCGAGCGCCTTGCATCCTTGCCACCATCCATGCGGAATCACGCATATGCGAGGATCGAGGCCGACCGTGGGGCGTGCTTTCATTACGATGCGCCCTGTCGGGCTTTCCACAAAACACCAGTCTCCATACGCAATGCCCAGCTCGTCGGCTACGTTCTGGTGGAACATGACCTGCGGGTCGGGAACGATTTCGCGCAGCTGCGGAATGCCTCGGTACGCCGAGTGGTAATAGACTGGATAGCGGCGCCCCGTGACGGCGGTCAGCGGGTATTCCTTGGCAATTTCTGGTGTGGCGTACACGCTTTGTTTCGGCTCGCTCGCGCTGGGAAACGGGTTCAGCCCGCTTATGAGGCCGACCGTGAAATACAGCTCGGCGCGGCCTGTGCCCGTGGGTGCCGCGATGCCGTTTTTTTCGTAGTCGCGGCTCGGCATCTGGGGCACATGGTGAATCCATTGCTCCTTGAGCTCGTTCCATGTGATGCCTGCATGGGTCTGCTCAAGTTGCCATTCGAACAGTTCGTCATCGGTTTCCCATGGCCACCAATCGGGATGCAGGCGCCGGCCCAGCGTGCGCCAGAACCACACATCGCTTCGACGCTCGTAGAGCGGCTCGACGGCGTGCTGCTGGGCGAACACCCACTCGCCGCACACCTCGTCGGCCAGGTAGTCGCGCTCGGTCCAATGCGTCGAAGGCAGCACCAAATCGGCTAGCTGTGCGGTGGGCGACATGTAGTAGTCCATCGTGCAGAGCAAATCGAGGTTCATCAGCCCCTCGCGCACCTTCTTGGTGTCCTCCGACCACGACAGCGGGTTTCCTTGTACGTGTATATAGCCCTTGATTGGGTAAGGCTTGCCGGTTTTCATTGCCTCGAAGCACATAGCGGTGTTCGACGAGCCGTTGAACGTGCCCGCCGCGCGCTCATCTTTCAGTCGCTTTTCTTCGTGCGTCTCGGGGTTTGCGCCCGAGAGGGTGAACATCTGATTCCAGAACGGCATGGAAAGGTTGCCGCCCTTTTTCTCAAGGTTTCCGCAGATGGCGATAATGATATTGATGAGTTGGATGGAATCGCGGCAATTCGTCTGTTCTTCGATGCCCTGGAACACCTCGATGCATGCGCTGGGGGCCGTTGCGTATGTGCGCGCGCTTTCGCGAATCACCTCTGCGGGACACCAGCATTTTTCGGCAGCCGCCTCGGGCGTCCACTCATCGGCAATTTCCTTCAGGCCGATCCAGACGGTTTTTACGGGTATCGGGTTGCCGTCCGCTCCGGTTACGGTGCCACGGTATTCGAGCTCGACTTCATCGGTGCGCTCCTGCAGCGGGTGCAGCTGGCCATCTTTGCCCATGAATAGCATGACTTGCTGGCTGCCGCCCTCTTTTACCAGTGCCTCGTTGAGCGGCGCGTTCACGCCTTCGATGATGAGCATTGGCGCATTGGTGAATTTCTTCGTGAAATAATCGTCGTAGAGGCCCTCGTTCATAATCACGTTGAGCCACGCCATCGCCAAATAGGTGTCAGATCCTGGGCGAAGGCCCACGAAATGATCGGCTTTTGCCGCAAGCGGATGCTCGAAGAACGGGTCGATGACGATGAGCTTGGCGCCGCGATCACGCGAACGACCGACCTGGCCCGACGTGTACGTGGCTTCGGTCCACATAGTGTTGCAACCCCACATCACGATGCAGTCGGAATTGTCGAAGTCGACGCCATCGAATATGGGGAACATGCCGAATTGCAGAATGGACTGTACCATCATGGGCACCAGACAAATGTTGCCCGGAGACAGTGAGTGGTTCACAGCGCCGCCGGCGTTCGACGATCGGCTCGTCCATTGATTGGTGCCGCGGCCGGTTCCTTGGCCGTACGCGACAGCCTCGGCGCCGTATTTGTCGCAGATTTCTTCGATGCGTTGCGCAAGCCATTCGATGGCCTCGTCCCAGGTGATGCGATCCCACTGACCTGAGCCGCGCGGCGTTCCGGCTTTGCGCCGCAACGGATAACGCAGCCTGTCGGGATCATAGAGTATCTTCGGCGCGGCGAGGCCCTTTGCGCACATGCGGCCTTGGCTGCGCGGATCTTCCGGGTTGCCCTTGACCCCTACGAGCTTTCCGTTCTTGTCAACCTCGCATAAGACTCCGCATTTCGCATGGCATTCGAAGCAGTTAGTCTTCACGATTTTGCCGCCATCGGGCAGCTGTACGACAGACGACACGTTTCCCCCTTTCGCCTGTTTTCCTTGCCATTGATTGTGGCGGTGCTTGCCATGCTCGGCAAACAGGGAAACGGGGTTGGCGGCACAAGGAAATGTTGTTAAGTTTTAGTTGAGCCAGATGCCGTGCTTCAGGGAAATTGCGCGAAGTTTGCATGCGGCCGCGCACGATCCGCATGTATCGCACAGGTCGTAGTTGATTTGGGCGTTTCCCATGTCGATTTTGATAGCTTTGCGCGGGCATGCCTTCGCGCACGCGCCGCATCCACGGCATGCTGCAGTGTTAATTGCGTAGCGTCGCGTTTTCATGGATGGCTCCGATTCCAGTTATAGCCGAACGCATCGCCCATAAGCGACACGTATCGTTCCTGGTAAGGGGCGCACGCTATTGCGAGATACTTACGCAGAAAGTTCGCGAATTGCGCTTCGGGCGTGTCGGGCGCAACGTTTCCCAGAAAACCTATCGAGAAGTACACGCTGTCTTTAATGGGAATGAACGCGGTCGAGCCATGCTGGCGCTGCAGATAGCTTGAGAAAGAGTCGCTGAACGTGACGGCGCCGTCTCGCTCCATGGCGCGCGCGAGCATGCTCGTGTTGGTCGTATTTTGCTGGATGTTGGGTTCGAGCCCGTTGAAGAGCTTGCCCACCACTTTATTGAGGAAGGGCTCGCTATAGAACACGATAGGGTATTTGCACAGCTCATCGCGCGTAATTGAATCCTTGCTCGCCAACGCGCAGCTTGTCGAGCATGCTGCCATAAGCTCAGAATTCACGAGGGGCTCGAACTCGTGGTTCATGCGGCTAATCGTTTTGTCCATGCCCGGCATGCAGCAGATGATTGCGAGTGGCGGGCGTCCTTGCTGCGTCGCGCGACGTGCCGATGGGTATCCCTCAGCGAAATCGTCGACAATGCGGAACAGGTCACGTTCGGTGACGCGCAGTCGCGTTCCGGGCGTTGTCGCTTCGTAATCGAGGAACAATTCTTCGAGTGCTGCCGAGGCGAACGGCGTGGTAAGAATCTCGACGGTACGGAGGTTTTGCGTCGTTGCGTCCTTGGGCGCCGACGCGATTGCCAGCATGCGCCGGTGGGAATCGACGATGCGTTGGGCTTCCGAGGCGATTGCCCTTCCCCGCTCGGTGAGTTCGAGCTTGGGGCCACCGCGCGTGAACAGGGGTGTTCCAAGCTCTTTCTCGAGAGCCTTGAGGGCCGAAGACACACCCTGCTGCGATATGAAATGCTGTTTAGCGGTACGAGAAACCGAGCCGTGTTCGGCGACGGATAAAAACAACTCAAGCGATTCGATGCGCATGCGGCCCCCTTGATTTTCGCCTCATAGCATAGCATGCGGGCTCTCGGCTGCGTTGGGTATCTCGCTTCAGTATGGATTGTGGTTCGCCTTTGCCTGGGCGCGCACGTCCAAAAACTTTTCGTTCGCCCGCTCGCGCTCTACGAAAACGCCCTAGGGTTCGCGGAAAACAATCTGTCTCGCGAAGATCTTAATGCGCGCCTCTTTTCGAGAATCCCGATTTGCTGCGCAACGTCGACCCGAAGAGACGCTTAGACAGAATGCATCATCGTATTCCTCTTTTTAATCGCCCCGTTGACGTTTTCGGCATATGCTTCGTAGTTTTCTGGCTTTAGGGGGCACAGAGGCGCGAACATTTCAACTTCCCCCTCTTTCGTTACGAATGAACCGGTAAGTTTTTGTCTTTCGCAGAAGCCTCGGAAGTCGCTGAAGTATGCGAAGTCTTCAGCATAGTATTGAAGAGAATCGAAGATGCGCATCAAATTCGCCTTCACTTTTTTGAGCTGTTCTTCGCTGGGAAAGAGTTTCGACACCTCCTCCATAAACGCCGATGCATCGCGTTGGGAATTGGTCGATGAGGCCTCAGGGCAGCCGAAGAATGCTTTCAGGCACAGCAATGTCGCATCGATTCTGTCGTAAACGCCCCTCTCCCCGCTGCGGGCTTGATTCAACGTCTCGTGCGGCCCGCCGTTGCTTCCTCGTGGGAACAGGATATGGCCCCCAAGCTTTCGACTTTCTTTAAGGAACGCGCGAATGCGGGAGTTTGCCTCCAGGGCGTCAACCCCGTGTTCTGAATAGTAATCTTTAAGCCAGTACACGCTTGGGCCAAGGTAGTCCACGGAGAGCAGAATCGTTTGGCCGCCCGATGGCACCTCGATGTCCCGGAAGGAGCCGCACCCATAATTCTTCTCGGCGGAAACTCGAGCTTCATTCGTCTGAGCTCCCCAAAAAGCCTCTAACAAATCTTCTTTGAGAATTATTGATTCGGAATCGGGGTCGGGGCGATTGCCAAGATCGTAGTTTGCCGTGGCCAAATCGTGCAGGTAATTGAACTCGAGAGAATGCATCGGGGCCTCCATCTGTTAATGCGTTCATGGTTTCGCTTTCTGTTTAAACGCGGTGATCCGCGCGCAGGTTGCCCACGTCGCTAAAGGCTTCTCTTGTGCGGCCACTGCTCCCAGTACTTCCCCGTGCTTTCGTCGTAGGCAAGCACGGGGATCTGCCCTGTTTTCATGACGGCGCCGTCAATATAGAAATGCGATGCGCCGTCGTGCCACACGCCTTCGTAGCCTGCGGTACCTGAAACTGTTTCGGTGGCGATGTGTCCGCTTATGACGTCGAGCTCGAATTTCTGCCCCACGAATTCCGGCTGCATGGTTGTGAAGGCTTCCTCGAATGTGCCTATACGCCATAAATCGCCTGCGTCTTCGTCGATACCGGCATGCACGAAGACTTGCTTGTGTGGTGTTTCGTGATAATACGGAAGCTTTCGTATCCAGGCGAGAACATCGGCGTGGTTCGCCTTCATGCAATCGACGACGAATCGGTAGGCTTCTTCGAACCTTCTGCGCGCGAGCAGGCGTTTTACCTGACTGAACTCATCTTTCTCAAGAAAGCTTTTTGCAGTAGCGAGGTTGGAATCGGCAAGAATCCATCCTTGGGTAAACGCCGGGTCGCCGACCATGGCACAGTATTCCAGCAGCATTTCCTCATGGTTGCCTCTCAAGGCTATCACCTGGTTGGGATAGTCGTGCTGGAGCCCCATGATCTTTTGATAGACCTCAAGGCTCGCCGGACCCCGGTCGCAGTAATCGCCGCACAGGATGAGCATTGAATGCCCATCTGATAGGTCGACGAAGGAAAGCGATTTTTCGAAGGCGTCGATGCAGCCATGGATGTCGCTCATTGCGTAAATCATAGGCGGGCTCTTCCTGAGTTGTGGCCGTTTGCGATGGGACGATTTCTTTTCCCAATAAGATACGCGGGTTTACTCCCGCCATATATAATACGGGAGTACACCCGCCCTGTCAATAAGAAAAAGAGAACAAGGGCTTTTGCCCATAGGCCTTTCTTTTTAGTTATGGCAGGCGGTTGAAGACGCCGTTGAAGCAGTCGCGTTCACGATGTTCGATGGCATACAGTGCGCGCAGCACGGCTCGCAATGCGAAATTGTTATACACCATGCGCACGCCCGGGAAATCGAGCTTTGCGAGCGCGGCGCGAAAAGCTTCGAGCTTCAAGAAGAACGCTTCGGATCCAAACAAGGAGGCTTCGTAGCGTGCGGTCCCGTCGAAAGAAGCGGGAACGTCGAATGCGGCGAGCGGCATGCCCATAAGCGCGTAAAAGTTGATTTTGCCGTATTCCTCTTCGAATGACTCAACGCGCTCGAGCGCATATTCGATGCAGGCGGTAAAAGAAGGCATGTTGGAGATGTCGTCCCTTACGCAGCATTTCGCGGCATAGGGAGCAAGGATGGCGACCTCTCGGGCGCATTTCACGTTCTTCTTTTGCAGGGCCATGCGGTTTTCCCTTAAGTGATACGGGTTCGATGCGGAATAGCGTCCTAATTATGCGGGTGTT
>OLOS01001828.1_pt1 | contig 16187 bp, 14 predicted proteins | sample 1672631 | NCBI WGS metagenome assembly OLOS01 (sample SAMEA3136707, study PRJEB25190) | human gut metagenome | biome: human gut; feature: human-associated habitat; material: faeces | place: Austria | collected 2013 | reverse complement strand
AAGTCGGGGGCATTTGTTATACATTAAATTTGAGTTTTGACCGTGTTTTATCGGCATTTGAACTGCTGAGCAGTGATGAGCTGGAAGGCATCGATTCATTTGATGTTATCTTCGATTGGTTTGTAATTGCCCCGAAAGTCAAAAATCTTTCGGTAAGAGCCGATGTGGTTAATGAAATTTTCGATAAACTTATCAATTTTGATAAAAATACCTCTGACACGGAAGCGGAAACGATAAGCTTCGATCAGGATGCGCCTTATATTTATGCCGCATTTAGGCAAGCCTACGACATCGACTTGTTCAAAGAGCAAGGGAAGCTACAGTGGTGGGAATTTGTTTCCCTTCTCGGAGCTTTGCCTTCCGATACACGACTGTGTGATATTATCGACATACGCACACGCCCTGTCCCTGCACCTAACGGTAAAAATCAGGAACAGATATCGGCACTGTTAAAACTCAAAGCACAGTATGCGATTAAAAATCCCGTAAACAAACAATCGGCTCAGGACGGTTGGGAACGGTTATGGGGTATTCTCGAAAAACAGGCAGAAGAGAGGTGAGATTATGCCGGAAAGCGACGGAAGAGTAGAATTTGAAGTCCGTGCGGACTTGAGCAAAATCGACAGTGATATGGTGGAAGCTGAAAAAGTCATAGATAAAGCTTCATCAGACGCAAAGAAAAAGATTGATGAACTCGGTAAAGCTGTAGAAAACAGCAATAAAGCGGTAACTGACAGTGCAGAAAAGGTCGCTGATGCAAATAAATCTGTATCAGATTCAGTTGAAACAGTTGCCGATTCAAGCAAAGAGGCGGCAGCAGCAACAGAGAAGGTGTCAGATTCAAATAAAAACGCTTCTGCGTCGGCAGATAAACTCTCAAAGGCAAATAAGGGCGTTTCTGAAAGCACACAAAAAGCACAAAAGACTAACAAAACTTATTCCGAAGAGCTTGATGATGTAAATAAATTACTTGAAAAAAGTAAAAAGAATAGCACACTCCTTGCTCAAAAAAAAGAGCTGTTAACAACCGCAGTTAAGAAAACCTCTGATAAACTGTCCGATTTAAAAGATAAGCAGGAAAAGGTCAACGCAGAATATAAAGCCGGTAAATTGCCCGTTGAAGAATATCGTGAGTATCAGCGTGAAATAATTGCTACAACACAGCAATTAAAAGATTATAAAAAAGAGCTGAAAAATGTAGGTAAGTCAGCAGAGAGTGGCATAGGCTCAAAAATCGGCACAGGTCTTAAAGGTGTCGGTAAAGGCATAGGTGTTGCTGTTGGTGCAGGACTTGCCGCCGCAGGCGCAGCTGTAGTTGCAACAACCGGCAAAGCTATATCCGCAGCAAACGATCTTGATAAAGCAAATAATCAGCTGACTGCATCGCTCGGGCTTACTGCAGAAGAAGCGGAAAAATACGGTGATATCATCAAGAAAGTTTACGGCGATAATTATGGCGAAAGCTTTGATGATATATCCAACACGCTCGCTCTAATCAAGCAGCAGATGAAAGACGTCACAGACGATGAGCTTCAAAAGGTTATTGAAAGCGCATATCTTTTATCGGATACATACGATATAGATGTTTCTGAGGGTATCCGTGGTGCAAATGCTCTAATGAAGCAGTTTGGCATTACAGCCGAGGAAGCATATAATCTCCTTGCTCAGGGTGCAGAAAAGGGCTTAAATCAGAACGGTGACATAGCCGATCAGCTTGCCGAATACAGCACTTACTATGCTGATATGGGCTTTACCGCCGAAGAAGCCATGTCTATGATGGCAGAAGGTGCAAAAAACGGTGCGTTTCAAGTTGATTTTCTGAATGATGCTTTTAAAGAGTTTTCTATCAGAGCAAAGGATGGCAGTCAGACTACCGCCGACGGAATGGCTCTGCTCGGGCTCGATGCCGAGAAGGTTACCGAGGAGTTTGCCGCAGGCGGTGACCGTGCATATCAGGCATTCAAGCTCGTCAACGAAAAGCTTGCCGAATGTAAAAGTGATGTAGATCGCAACGCCGCAGGTGTTGCTTTGTACGGAACAAAGTGGGAAGACCTCGGAGAAGATGCCGTTCTCGCTATGGCGCACATGGGGAACAGCATTGATAAAACCCGTGATAAGCTCGGTGAGATGGAAGCAGTTAAGTACAACAGCTTATCCGATATGTTCAGCGGACTTTCCCGTACAATCGAACTGCTTCTGATTCCGCTCGGCGAACAGATTATTCCCGTACTTAAGGATATTATTGAGCTTATCGAACCGATTATTTCGGAGCTTCTGCCACAGATAATTGAGCAGGTTAAGCCGATACTTGACAGCGTTTCCGAGCTTATTCCGCCGCTCATTGAGCTGATTACCGGAATACTGCCACAGTTTATGGAATTGCTTAAGCCGATAATGGAAAGTGTCACTCGTATAATTCAGAAGCTTGTTCCTACATTGATTAAGCTCTTTGATAAGCTGTTACCGCCGATAATCAAGATCGTGGATACGCTTCTTCCACCTCTAATGGAAGTAATAGAGGCTTTACTGCCGATACTTGATGTCGTAATCGAACTGCTTACTCCGATTCTGGAACTGGTGGCTGAGCTTGCCGAACCGCTCGGTACTGTTATCTCAGCAGTCGGGAAGTTGCTATCAGCTGTTATCGGTCTTATTGATGGTGCATTATCGCCTATTATGCCTGTAATATCATCGCTTGCAGATGTGCTGTTACAGATACTCGGTCCGGCTCTTGATATTGTTGCGGGGCTTGTTAATTCACTTGCAGATGTTTTTTCCGGCGTTACAAATTTCTTATCCGGTGATATTATGGGCGGCTTTGAATCTTTCGGAAATGGTCTTGTAAATCTGTTTGATGGTGTTCTAAGCACCATAGATTCAATATTCGGTACTAATCTCACAAATTGGTATAACGAAGTTAAAGAGGCTTGTCAGAAAATCGGTGAGGAAATGTATGCTGCAACGCATCAGGAAGAAATCAGAGCGAATGAGCTGAGCACGAAATATACCGATTTGCATGGTGATATGAATAAATTCATAGTTCAGGAATTACGAAGCGGTAAATCAGCCGATGAGGCATTATCAAATGCCAAAAACAAATTCCTTGATACAGCGGAAAAGAAAGAATATTTCAATTCGCAATTAAAGGATTATGTCAACGAGGATATAGTTAAAGAATGGTACAACAACGTCAGAAATAATAACGGACTGTATTCTCAGGGTTATTCAGACAATGAAGACCATTCTTCTGCTTATAGTCAAAGCATTGCAGAAGAAGAGGAGCGTAAAGGAAAAGCAGCTTTAGGAGGATATACCGGTGCCGGAACAAATTATTCATATAGCAGTGCGGGAAAAACATCGTATAAAGAAGCACCTACATATTCTTATACGCCATCAACCTACAGTGCTTCTGACTATGCCTATGTACCGAAAGAAAAAGAAGAAAAGAAAACATCAAGCTCGTCAAGCACAAAGAAAACAAGTTCATCGAGCACAAAGAAAAAAAGCTCTTCCATCTCGTCTTCCAAAAAGACAAATTCGAGTAGCAGTTCATCAAGTGGTACTCAGAATATTAATATAACATCTTACATTCCGACTGTATGGGATGATGTTAGCACTTCTAATGCAAAACTCGCCGCCGGAATCGGAGCGAGCAAGGTCGGTAACAGCAAATCAGGCAAGATAATCAGTGGCTTATCGTCGGCATCAAAGGTATCGGCTTCGGCAGAAAAAGCAGATGCTACGCTTAACGATGTGGTATCAGAACTTAAAAAGTTGAAAACTGCACAGGAAAAGATGCAATATACACTCGATGTAACGCTTAAAACGAATGAGTATACATTAGCGAAAGCTACTGTTAAAGGCATTAAGAAGATACAGAAGCAAACAGGAAAATCACCATTATAGGAGGAACAGATATGACGGTGAAAATCAACAATATAGACTTATCGGAATACATTACCGAATGCAATCTCCGTCATTCTTGCCGTGGTGAAAGCACTTCGTACAGTTTGAATGGAACGGCTTATACGGACAGATTCGGAAATTTTAAAATCTCCGGTTCTGTCGCTTTTGGCATTGTTCCGGCGGCAAAATGGAACTCTGTTTTTACCATATTAAAAAGCAGTAGTTTCACGCTTGAGGTAAACAGTAATTCTTATACCGTTCATGTAAAAGGCGATATATCTGCGCCGTATGCTTTTACCGATGTAAAGCTCGGAGATTGTTATAAAGATGTGTCAGTGGAGGTGGAAGAAATATGATTTCGGTATCATCAAATTATAAGACCAACGCTACCAAGCCTGTAAGAAATATCAATGCAAAAATTTCAATTGGCACTGTAGATTTCGGCATTGATAATATTGTGTCATTTGAACTTTCACGTTCGCCGTCTGATGGCGGTCTTAGTGTAGGTGGAACAGCGGCAGCACGACTGACTGCAACAATCCGTGCAACGATGTTACCGACCATGGATGATTATAAAGTGACTGTATTTATCGGATTTACCGCATTGACGCAAATCGGAACGTTCTATATTACAGATTTAACTCAAGAAAAGGGATATGTGTCAATAGAAGCGTATGATCGATTTTATTATCTCGATAAACCGTGTAGCTTTAACGGCAGTGCTGACGGGAAGGTCGAATCTTTATCTTTTCCTGCAACTCATCAGGAAATGCTTGAGTATATCAGCAAAATTAACGGCTTTTCCCTGAGCGTAACCTGTGAAGCTTTTGCAAAAGTAAAAACGAAACCGATTTATAACAGCGAGGCAACAAATCCGACAAATAAATATTACACATACCGTGAAATAATCGGCTTTATTGCCGCCTGCAACGGTTGTAATGCTCAATTTGATGCGAACGATAAACTGATATTTACACGTCCTTCAAACAGCGTTGAAACAGTAGATGAAGGTTCTTGCGAAAGCTGTACTGTTGCTCAGGATGACGGTTTTACCGTAAAAGGCATACGTTTTACAATCGGTACTGATACCGCATTTTATATTGATGCCAACGGTACGGCTTACGATGAATCCTTGCCGGGTATAATCGAAGCAGTTAATCCTCTTGCAACAGTAGAGATTATGGAATATGTCTGGAATAAGCTCGGAGGCTATCACTATTATGCCGCTGATATATCAAGACGAGGCAGAGGGTGGCTGTTGCCGGATGATGTAATATCCATACAGAGTAATGGTGCAACTAAAAAAGCTACCATAACAGCTATATCTTACTCACTCAGTAAAGACAGCGGCTTTTCAGAACACATTACATCTACAGCCGAAAGTACCGAACAGTCATCAAACAGGTATAGCGCTGCAGCGGATCATACATCTAATGCGGGAGCAGGAAAATACAACAGCACGACCATTATAAATGATCCTGTTATAATTTCCGAAAAAACAAAAGAATATCTGAAATACGATTACAGTATAATCGGATACAGCGTAGACGATAAAATAACGTATGGCTTAGATGGTGGAGATACAGATATTATTGTTCAAGGTTTCAAAGCAACATATAATGATGGTTTAGGGGCTATTTGTGGTGATTTTACTGTTTTTAACGGAATTTACGGATCAGATAAAATATATGCACGGTCGTTTGTAAAATTTAGCTTTTATTTAGATATAACGAGAGTCATACAATATTCCGAGTACACGGAATATTGGATAAATTTGATGACCGAATACACGACTGTTGATGGAGACACAGTAAAAAAAATCGAAACAAGTGTACGAGCACGACATGGTAACTTTTCAAAAGCATTAAAGTGGAGTGAAATCTATCCGCCATCTACTGAGTTTCCATGCGGACGTGCCAGAGTTATACTTGGAATTAATTTTCATGAAAATTCGTCTGCTTATCCAGAAGCGTATACATGGAGATCTGCTGAAACGGTGGATGTTTCTTTTTCATCAGTTGATGAATATAATTCGGCAGTTCAATTAACACGATCTCCATTGGAAAAGAAAGATGTAACGCAAACAGTATCAAAAGTGATTGAAGCGAACGGAACAGCGGATTTTCCCGAGCTGGGAGACACAGATGTTCTCTATATTGACAGCAGTGACAATTCTGCATATAAATGGTCATCAAAAATCTCTGCTTACTATTGCGTAGGAAGAGATTATTTTTCAATAAAGCAGATTCAGTCTGCAGCTGAGCCAAATTCATCGGATGCGGAAATACTTGAAGCCCAGTTACTGCAGGATATGCGCTCACCGGCTGAGTGGACTCTTCATTCTTCATTTGTTCCCCCAAAAGGATATATGTGCATAACCGACTTTGACAACGGACAGCATGGCATCAAAATAGGAGACGGAAATACTCCATGGTCAGAACTTTTATATGTCAACCTTTACGATATTGACCTGTCGGAATATCTGAAAACCGGTGACATATCGGACTGGGCGAAAGCCGACAGTAAGCCCACTTACACGGCTGAAGAAATCGGAGCGGTGACACCTTATGAGCTTGACAGCAAGGATTATCTCAAAGCTACAGAGATAACCGGACAGACAGTAAACCTTGATGATATCAAATTGAACGAATCATCAGATAAAAGTAAAAGTAAGCGGTATTTTTGCGCATCAGTATCTGCGCAGAATATTGAGAACCGTCCGATATCCGCCAATGAACCGTTTGAATTGTCGGTCGACAATATCCGAAATATCAACACAGGGGCTTTTAATACCATGCAACGCTATACTTCCGTAGCACGAAAACGGACTTATACAAGATGGTGCAATGACGGGGCGTGGTCAGCATGGAAATGTGATACAGATGTCGTTGTATATGGCAGCGTCACTGAAGACAATCCGAAAACCTTCGCATACACAACATACGGCGAGGGGTTCAGCGTAGTCGAAATCGAAGCATACTATGATAATGCACTAAATCCTGTGCGTAATCGTAAAGTGTTTGCACTGTCACCTACGGCGAGTATAGAACGTGTGATGTTGACTATCAGCAACGGCTCATCAGAGAGCGTAACGTTAGACAACGGATCTGTTACGATGTCAATGACAGGAACAACTGCGTTATCATTTATGATACGATACACAAACAGCAGATGAAAGGAGCTTATATGCAGATATTTGAAGATGACACTTTTGTATTGGGCGGCATAGAAACTGAGGGTGAAACACTCGAAGGTGCAATTGTAGTGCCCGACAACAGCAAAGAAGCACAAAAAATCCTTGCACAGCAGGGCATGGAAAAGGTAGCCGAATAGGCGGAAAGGACAAAACTATGAATAAAATTGACTGGAAACGCAAATTAACAAGCCGTAAATGGTGGTTATCATTAACCGGTTTTATAACCGGTTTGATAATTGCTTTTGGCGGATCGGACGAAACAGCGGCTACCGTATCGGGTTGTTTGATGTCGGGAGCTGCAGTACTTGCCTATACTATCGGCGAGGGTCTTGCAGACAGTAATAACAAGGAGGGTAACACAGATGAGAATTAAAGGATTTGATATCAGTCGTGCTCAGGAAAATATCGATTTTGATAAAATTGAGAAATCCGGTGCAAAATTTGTAATAATTCGTGCAGGTATACGCACCGATGAAGATACATATTTTCGGCGTTATCTCAATGAATGTACTAATCGAAAAATACCTTACGGTTTGTTTTGGTATTTCGAAGCAACTTCGGACGAAGCGTTTGACAAAGAACTTGCCGCTTGTGTGAAGGTTGTAAAGGGATTAAAACCTGAATATCCCGTTTTTTTCGACATGGAGGAACAGCGTCAGATCGACAATCTCACAAACAAAGAAAGAACCGATATGGCACTGAAATTCTGCAAGAAAATGACCGAAATCGGGCTGCCTTCGGGTGTATACGCAAACCCTTCATGGATGCAGAATTACTATGACAGAGAACGTTTGACTGACATAGATATATGGCTTGCACACTGGACGGAAAGTCCGGATATTCCGAGCAAATTTGACTATAATCAGAAAATATGGCAGTGGGGAACGGAGATTGTCGATGACAGAAAAGTCGACAGCAACATCTGCTTTGTGGACTACCCTACAATTACAGCAAAATGGTACAAAGAACACACTACATCAAATAATACCGTAAATAAAGAAGATAAAGCCGAAAATAAAATATCGAGTTTTAAACCCGGAGATAAGGTTAAGGTTAAATCGGGTGCGGTTTTCTCAAACGGTGTAAAACCTATATCAGCTGTTTATACGACTGAATTTGTTATTCAGCGATTATCGAAAGACGGTACAGAAGCCTGCATCGGAATAGCAGGACAGGATACCGGATGGATGTTCTGCAAAGATCTTATGCTTTCATCGAAAAAAGCCGTTTCCGAAAGCAACACAGCTTCTGATTCTTCGAGTATAAATGTCGGAGATATCGTTCGAATAAAGAGCGGAAGCAAAACCTATGACGGTTCAAGCGTTGATGACTGGGTTTATTTCAAACGTTTTTATGTTTCAAGCGTAAACGGTAAACGTGTAGTACTTAACAAATCTCCGGATAGCACAGTGCTTGCAATAAATACAGCATTTAATATTAAAGATCTTAAAAAAGTTTAACATTACATCGGTGGGGCGAAAGTGCCCCACCATTATTTTTTTATAGGAGGCTTATGATGATAAATAGTCCGATTCCACGCATAGGCGGAAAACGTCTTTTGCGCACTAAAATATGTGATTCGTTCCCAAGCGGTGAACGATTCAATCGTTATATTGAAGTATTCGGCGGCGGAGGTTGGGTACTTTTTTCTAAAGAAAAGCAGGCGGATTTAGAGATTTACAACGATGCAGACGGCAATCTCGTTAATTTAATGCGTTGTATTAAATATCATTGCTCAGAGCTTCAGCGTGAAATAGACGGTTTTTATAACAGTAGGGAAATTTTTTATGATGTATCTCAACAGTTGAACTGTCGAGGCTTTACCGATATACAAAGAGCGGCACGCTATTTTATAAAAATGCGCTTATCCTTTGGTGCCGATGGCAGATCTTTCGGATGCAGTAAAAAGCCACTCTACCGTTCAAAAGATTATCTATCGGTTATTTCAGACCGTTTAAAAAACGTTTTAATAGAGAACAAAGACTTTGAGAATTTAATTAAGGTTTATGACCGACCGAGTTCCTTTTTCTATCTTGACCCACCATATCACACAACAGAAAAATACTATGATATTGAATTTACGGAAGATGATCATAAACGTCTTGCGTCACAGCTTTCGCAAATTCAAGGAAAATTTCTGCTTTCTTATAATGATGATATGTTTATTCGTGATCTCTATAAGGATTACACTATTATTTCACTTTCTCGGAATAACAATATAGCTTCAGGCAGTTTTAAGGAACTGTTGATAAGAAACTACTGATAGATACAGCACTATTTTCTTTACGATGATAATACTACATTGCTCCATTATCTCCGTAAATAAAATAGACCTGACCGAAAAAGCACTGTTTAAACATCAATAAAATAGAAGCTGTTAAAGTGAATTTTCTCCATATAAAAAACGAAAAACAAAAATCTCTTTGAAAAATCAGCCGTTTTTCAACAATCGTTATTGTTTATGTTGAGAAAAACTGATAAAGCAAAGAGATTTTAATATTTATGAGAATTATTCTGATTTTGTATTTTGCGTGTCAAAAATTCTGATTCTGCTTGTCAAATAACAATTACCGCTTTCGAGGATTCGCAGTCCGGTATTCTCATTACAAAGCCTCTCCCAATATTCCGATATTTGTTCAATATCATTATATGTGAGCTTATATCTATTTTTAAGCGGCGATGTCTGAATTTCAATATCAGAAAAATATGCTATAGCATCTACAAGTTCTGTGCAATCACACAAAAATATGTTTTTGGCATAATTCTTATAATTGTAAACTGTCCAGAGCATACCAAGATATTCATCTATACACTTACGACTCAACCATATACATATTTCACCGTCACTTTTAAGCATTTTACTGAATTTATTTATCTGTCTTTGGGCAGTACAACAGTACCGTTTACAGTAACCAGTTTCATAAAAATCTTTGCGTTTCTTCACATCAAACGGCAGGCTGATATCTCCGCCGTGAAGATATAGTTCAATACTGCATAATGAATTTTTGTCTATTCTGAACAGCTCCCTTTTATGCATCAGTATGCCATTCGCACTATCGGAAAATACTAAATTTACCATCTCTGCCTCACGTTTCATCGTTAATGCTTTAATATAGATTTATTTCTTTTCGTATGTTTCAAGTTTACTTCATTATTATAAAGCTTCCTGTTTTTTTGCTGATAAAAGCAAATTATCCATAAGAAATCCCTTTGAACACTCCTTGTATCTCTATATCTAAAGTGCTTATTTGCTGTTATTTTAATTTTGCAATATTGTGCTATCTGATACTGCATCAGCTTTTCAACCGATCCAAGTTATAACAGAATCATCTATAATTTCTTTCATACTCTTGCCGAACAATTTTCCGGTGTAAAAATCTTTTTTACTCTCGAACGTCTTTATGGTCTCATTTTCCGGTATACTGATTATCAATACTTTTCAGGGAATACAGCAAGGATTTATCGTGTATTCGTGTCCCTCGTATTCAAAATCGATATCCAAAGCTGCGTCTATCACTTCATCAAAATCGTAATCCTCACAATGCCAACCTTTTGTACCGTCAAACATTTCAAGTACTTCCTTTCGGTGCCGTTTCTTATTCTTATCATTCACGCAATATCGCCCACTATGTTACAGCGATGCATTACAATATAGGTTCATCGTCTCATTAAATATATTATATCACGTCACTTTCCTATGTCAACTCGATTGAGTAAGAGCATAACCGTTGAATTCAAATTAGCGGATATGTTCAATGCCATCGTTATCAGCTATATAAATTATACCGTTGAATCTGTCCTATAAAACGGATATAGTTGTTTTCAGCCCTAAAATCTCCTCGTCCTTTGCATCGGGAACGGCGGGTGCAGGCTCAGATTCGGGCTTATCCGCCTTTTCTACGGGCTTATCGTCCTTCTTGTCCTCTGCCTTGCTTACACGCTTGTCAAACTCAGACTGCATATCCTTGTCCTTTAACATATCGTCAAAGGTTGGCTTCTGCGATGCGTTATCCTGAGCGTCACCGCCGTTATCGGCAGTCTGATTGCCGGGGACGTTTGCGCTTGCGCCACCGTCCCCCTCGCCCTCTGCGAAGTGCTGTAAGCCGATGAAAATTCTTCTGTTGTTCATGTTTCTGTCCTTTCTCCGCCCACTGCGTTCATTGCCCACAACGTTCGGAATAATTTGTTTTTGGGTATAAAAATACCGCTCCTTTCGGAGCGGTAAAATTATTAAGTTTGCTTCTGATCTGCGCCGAACTTCACAAAAAACGGCTGTTTTTGTGAAGTTGGTGTTCAAGTCATGTGCAATTGATTGCACACGAGTATAAGAAAACCGCTCACTGCTGTGGGCGGTTAAAGTTTAATTCATTCGGACGCTTGCGGTCAATTAACAATAATTTTCATGTTGCATTTATCGCAGTAAAATGTATTATTGCTCTTTTTTTTAGGATCATTACTTTTGCTTATATAGCCGCCACTACATTCAGGACATGGGATTTTGGTTACTTTTCCTTCATACAGTTCTTTACGTTTAATTGCAAATTCTGAATAAGAACTATAGTTCATAAATTACCTCCAAGACATTCCGTTGTATCCATTTATTTTTTTCACTTCTGTAGTAGTTATTTCAATTTTTCCGGCATCATTGGAACGAGATAAAAAAGTGTTTTCAACATCAGTTTCGAGCGTGATTTTGCCTTTTCTCCCCTTATGGATTACTTTAACAAAACCCTCATCTTCTGCATCGCTTTCAAAACCTTTTATTCTCAACATCGAAGGATAACGATTTAATTTTTTGCTTACCTTCTTTTTATTCTCTTTTTGTTTATCATTTGAAACAGGTTTATTGGTTTTCCTTGAAAAAAATGAAAACGCACCGTTGTTTCCGGAAAACATCTTACGTATATCCTGATTATCTTTTAATTTAGAGAACAAGGACTGAACCATATCCTTGTCTTCTCCCAATTCCTTGAACGCTCGTCCCTTGTATTCCTGCTCTTTTTGCTTTAAATGAGTATCGTTTGACAAAAGTTCAATTAAATGTTGTTTGAGTTCAGAATAAAATTTACCTTACTTCAATCTGTCGCGAGAAGCCATAAAAAGCTCTTGGCGAGCCGTAGTACCTATCTGTGAACAATCGATGCTGACAAGCATATATTCTCTTAAATTTCTAAATTTCAATTCTTGCGAAATAAACGTTTTAGACTCAGAGCCTTGCGTTTGTCCGTTTAAAGTGTAAATTACCGATTTACCTAGCTTCGACCTACACCACCTGATAATCGCACTCAGGCACATCAAGTGTCAGCGTATCCGCAGTACGAATAGCCGCCACCTGTTTGAACATACTCATCAATTCGGGTAGACCTGTATAGTTTGCAATACGGGTGCGCTCCTTGAAACCGTTACCCGCAGGCTTTAACTCCCAATCGGTTTTCTGGTCTCCAAAGGCCGCAACCCAGTTGTCGAAGTGCTGTAAGTCGTAATCTTTCAGGAAATCATATTCCAAGTAACGTATCATGGTGTGCAGCTCTGTAATAGAATTGCTCAGAGGTGTTCCCGTGGCGAAAACCACGCCCTTACCGCCAGTCTTTTCATCGAGGTATCTGCCTTTGAGGAAAAGATCGAGGCCTTTCCGCGAAGCGGAGTTGGAGATTCCGGCTACATTCTGCAATTTTGTGGCGACGAACAGGTTTTTGAACTCATGGGCTTCATCGACGAACAGACGGTCGATACCGAGCTGTTCAAAGGTCAGCGTATCGTCCTGTCCTGCCTTTTCGAGCTTATCAGGCTGTTTCTGCAAGCTCTTACGGGTACGCTCCATAGCCTTGATCTGGAACTTTGAGCCTTCGCTCTTTTTCAGTTCTCGATACCTCGCAGAATATCGTCGATCTGCGAATGAATGGTCATGACCTGCCTCTCCTTTGAAACAGGAATCTTGCCGAGTTGAGAGTGACCGATGATAACTGCATCGTAGTTGCAAGTAGTGATTTTTGCAAAGAGCTGCTGGCGATTTTCCTTCTTGAAGTCCTTTTTAGTCGCCACCAAGATATTAGCACCTAGGTAGAGCTTCTGAAAATCATCACCGATCTGCTCAGTCAGATGATTCGGCACCGCAAACAGCGATTTTGTGCAAAGACCGAGCCTTTTTGATTCCATCGCTGTTGCGATCATTTCAAAGGTCTTGCCCGCACCGACACAGTGAGCAAACAGCGTATTACCGCCAAACATAGCGTGAGCAATCGCATTTTTCTGATGATCGTGCAGATGAATGTCAGCCGTCATCATCGGGTTTGTAGGCAAATATCAACGTATGACGAAGCGTTTGATAGGGGAGGTCATAATAAAATTAATTGATGTCAGTACATACAAAAGCGTGACCGAAGAAGCGGATATATCAACAACCATAGTGCAGAGGATTTTTGACAATGTGGATTATCCGCACATAAGCGAAATGCCCGAAGTACTGGCTATTGACGAATTTAAAGGCAATGCCTCCGGAGAAAAATATCAGTGCATTCTGACCGACCCTAAAAACAGAATAGTGCTTGATATTTTACCGACAAGATTTGAGAACGACTTGAATTCATATTTCAAAAAATATGAGAATGAACAGCGTCGGAATGTGCGCTTCTTTGTGTCTGATATGTGGAAACCGTATTTCAGAATGGCAGACAATCTGTTCAGCGGCGCAACAAAAATTGTAGACAAATATCACTGGATACGGCAAGTAATATGGGCATTTGAAAGAGTCAGGAAAAAGGCTCAGCAATCACTTGATGACAGCATGAGAAAGTATTTCAAGCGTTCACGTTCACTGCTCATCAAGCCTTTTAACAGCTTAAATGACGCAGACAAACAAGCCGTGAATATTATGCTCTCGTATTCGGCGAATATTATGGACGCACACTGCCTGAAAGAAAAATTTTTCACTGCTTTGCGAAGCAACGCCGAACAGGCTGAAGCAATGCTGCCCGAGTGGATACATATTGCCGAGATAAGTTTGCTTGAAGATTTTCGGTATTGCGCTCGAACGCTGAAATCATGGTTTGACGGCATTATCAGTTCATTTGCTTACGGTTACAGAAATTTCAGAAGATTCCGTAACCGTATTCTCCACATTTTTTCTCATCAAAAATTATCAGCGGATTCTTGATCTGAACCCGCTGACGCAATTTTATGTTTTTCGTACCCCAACTATTGACAAAGAGCCAAAAATATGCGATCCATAGCTGGAGAAAGCGCATATTTTCCTCTTTTCCGCTGTTATTGAGCGTATTTTCCATGCAAAGGCATAATTTAGCATAAATTTAACCCCGACTTGCTTGCAAATCGGTTTTTTGTAGCCTGAAACTATCCCCATACAGCATTAAACTGAACGGGGATAGCTAATCTTTATCTAATTTTCATATCTCTCAGAGTGATATACTCCTCATCGACTTTATCAGTATAGCGGCTATCGGCACCGGCGAGGAAAGCCGTTATATGCTTACAGCATTGACTGTAAAACTCATCTTCATAATGGACGATATGCGCACCGCCAAGTGCAAAGCGGTCATCGGAATAAAACCTTTTAGAAATATCAATTACACAGCAATCGGTAAGACGTGCGAATTCTTCTTCAAATCCGTTTATAAATGCTTTTTTGGTTTTGAATGTGTTATCGCTGTCGGATAACATTTCTAACCGATTGTCAAGCGAAATATAACGGTCTTTAAGATCGGCTTTAATTAAAATAACGTTTTTTCCATAGCGCTCTGTGACAAATTTGCAGAAGTTTTCAAGCGCTCTTTCGAGATATTCACGGCTTCTTTCGTTAAATAAATATGTGCTTTCGCATTTATCGGAAATCGACTTGTAAAAAGCTGTGCGAAGTATGAAATCATCCACCTCGAAAAGTGAATCGCCGCACTTACGCATATTGCAGATAAGGTCGTACATATCAATAATCAGCCATTCGGCATTACTGTCAGATAGAATGCGTTTTCCTTCGTGCAAAAACGCCTCTTTGACAGTGCGTCTTCGCCACTTATTGCCGCAGAATTCATCAGCCTTCAAATCGTTATCAAACGGTATTTCAGGCTCGTCTGCAAGCAAAAACGGCTGCTTGAAAATGTACTTATCGACATAGATACCTGAGGAATTACAGTTAACGGATTCACGGGAAATACAGCTACCCCAGATGTCAACCAATACAGGTTTGTGCTGTGCTTCGTAGTCTTCAAGCAATTTGCGGTCATTTCTGATAAGAAAAATATGTTCGCAGTTATCGGGAACAGTATATTTGTAAACCTCAGAAAGTTTACGGGATAATTGTTTTGTCATAAGGAAGTTCTCATCGAAAACAATCCTTATATCATCGTAACTGCAATCGCCAAGGTCGCCGTCAATACACTCAGCGGCTTTTATTGCCGAAATAAGCCTTTCTGCACCGACTTTAGCGGAAAGCAGGATTTTTGCATCATCATAGGTACGGATCTCATTTTCACGCAGATATACAAAATACTCGAAATTCTCTGCGACAAACCGCTTTGACGTAAGCTCCGCCATTCTGTCCGATACATAATTCCTGTCAAGCAGTTCAGGTTGATAGGCTCTTGCTGTCATATTATCATAGTACTTTATGACACGCATAAGCTGCAGCCTTATTTCCGGTGCAGAAAAATATGCATCCTTGCGGATACGTTTTACCGCTGAGTTCAGCTTGATTCTTACATCATCGTAGAAAAGCGGCTCAAAGGACATCATATTGTCACTTTTTGACGCCATAAAATAATTGCCGGAAACATCAATAACCACCGGCTGTAAAAGCGAAATCAGATAATCCTCATACAGCCTCAACCGCTTATTCAGTGCATTTCTGCTTTTACCGTTTCTGAGCTGATTTTCTATTACGCAGATATTGCTGAATTTTAACCGCACTAATATGATTTTATCCTTATCATATTTTGACAAGACAATTTTCGCATATTCTTTAAGCGCAGATTTTACTGTTTTTTCGTCAAAAGGCGGAGAAATTTTTTCAAGCCTGTCTTTATTGGAATTGTAAAAATCGGAAGAAATAAAACTGCCTGATGCCGTATAGAAG
>OLOS01001824.1_pt1 | contig 16200 bp, 14 predicted proteins | sample 1672631 | NCBI WGS metagenome assembly OLOS01 (sample SAMEA3136707, study PRJEB25190) | human gut metagenome | biome: human gut; feature: human-associated habitat; material: faeces | place: Austria | collected 2013 | reverse complement strand
TCTTTTCGGCTTGTAAAACAAGCCGAAAAGCCAGCTCCCCTTACACAGGGGAGCCGAGGCGGCTCCGCCGCAGTCCACAGATTTCCAAAAGTGCGTGCCGCAGTTAAGCCCGCCGATAGCGGGCTGCCCTCATCCGTCACGGTGCGGTGCGGTGCAGCGCCGCACCGTGCCACCTTCCCCAAGGGGAAGGCAAGGGCGGCTCCGCCGCAGAGCAAATAATTTGCAAAAGTGCGTGCCGTAGAGCCGCGGTTTCCTCGGCGGGTTCGCACTCAACATGGCTTCTCCGCCGTGCTTCATTCCTTGCTCAGCTGATACGCCGTGAAATCCTTGTCTACATCGATAACAGCGAAGCAGGTAGGATCCGCGGCGTGGATTTTCTCCGCGATTTTACCCGCAAGCTCGCTGTCGGAGAGCTTGCAGTCCATGGGCGAAACAATATCGAAAATAAGGTTCGTATGAGTGGGGCCGCTCACCACTCGGAAATCGTGGAAAGTCACCTCCGGGTTTACCTCTTTGATAATCTCCCCCACCCTTTGCCGAAGCTGCGCCGTGTGCTCGTCGCGCAGGTCAATGGGGTCCATGTGGATGGTCACAAGGCAGCCCAGCTTCTTGGCAATTTCGTGCTCGGCGTTGTCAATGCTGTCGTGAATGGCAACAATGTCGCCGTCGGAGGGAACCTCCGCGTGCAGGGACACAAAGGTTCGCCCCGGACCGTAGTTGTGAACTATCATATCATGAACGCCGATTATATCCTCGTGGGCGAGCACCATTTGCTCAACCTGCTTCACAAATTCCGGGGAGGGCGGCGCACCCAAAAGCAGGTCGATGGTTTCCTTGGCGGTTTTAATGCCCGTCACCATGATGAACGCCGCCACCACAAGACCCATCCAGCCGTCAAGGGAAAGCTCGGTGAACATGGCAATAACCGCGCAAAGGAGCACTGCTCCGGTGGAAACGGCGTCGGAAATGCTGTCCATGGCGGTGGCACGCATGGTTTCCGACTCGATTTTCTTGCCGATTGCTCTGTTGTAGAGGAACATATAGAGCTTCACCGCCACGGAAATTCCCAAAACGGCGAAGGTCAGCGCGGAATATTCCACCGCCTTCGGCGAAAGAATTTTCTCAAAGGAGCTTTTGCCCAGCTCAAAGCCCATAAGAATGATAATTACGGAAATGAACAGGCTTGCAACATACTCTATTCTGCCGTGCCCAAAGGGGTGCTGCGGGTCGGGCTTGTGGGAGGCAAGGCGGAAGCCGATAAGGCTTATCACCGAGGAGCCTGCGTCCGACAGGTTGTTGAATGCGTCCGCAGTCACCGCCACGGAGCCGCTCAGGGTTCCGGCGACAAGCTTTCCCACAAACAGAATAATGTTCAGCGCAATACCCACGCCCCCGCAAAGGCAGCCGTATTCGGTGCGAACCTTTGGGTCGTCGGTGTTTTGGGCGTTCTTTATAAAAATTTTGGCAAGCAGGTTTATCATACTTTTCTCTCCGAACTCATATTTTGAAAAAACGCGGCGCAAGCCGCATTTGTATAAATAAAAGAGCCGCCTCTTTGCTTGCAAAGAGGCGAAGTCATTTTTTATCTGTATCTTGCATTCCCGCGGGAAAAATCCGCCTCGACCTCGGCGCAGCGTTCGTCGTATTCGTCCCGCTCCATCATGCCCGCGTCATAGAGGCTTTTAAGCTGGTCAAGACGGCGGCGGCGCTCTGTGGCCGCATCGGTGGTTATATGTATGGAGTCAACCTCGCGGTTATATGTGCGGCTTTTGCCGCCCTGCTGCCGCGGTTTGCCCGCGCCCGCAGCTTTATTTTTAAGCTCCCTCACCACCGGCACCACCACAAGAAAAATTCCGAAAACGATTATCATAGGCATAAAAATAAGAATCAGTTCTTTCAAGAGTCCGCCCCCCTTTTTCATATCTTTTAGTTTATTATATCATTAAAAAGGTGGTTTGACTACACAAACAGCGCATTTTGCGGCATATTTTTTTACGGCGAACGCTTTTTCCCCCGAAACGAGAAATTTCTTTCAAAAACACTTGTCAAAAATTTCGCTTTGTGATATAATATAAATCTGTTTGGGGGCGTAGCTCACCTGGGAGAGCGCGACATTCGCATTGTCGAGGTAACCGGTTCAAGTCCGGCCGTCTCCACCATTCAAAAAGCCTTGAAGCCATGCGGCTTCGGGGCTTTTTTCTTTTGCAAAAAGGGGAACGGTTTTTGCGGCTCTTCTAACACTTTTTCTAACACTTTTATGGGGAATGGCATAATATGCTGCACTGTAAAAAACCCCCGCTCCAAAAGGAGCGGGGGCTTTTAGCTTACTCGCACGAAAGAAACCGCATTCCGCCATTCGATGTGTCCACGGTCAAGACTCGGCTTACCGGGGTGTTATCCGCGACTTTCAGGCCGAAATAAATCTTCATTTCATCGCCGTCATAGTCGGTTTTGGTTATGGTGTATTCCGTTGACGCTAAATCGTAAAGCGCCATCGGCGTAACATATGCTTTTTCCTCTGCGTTATAGGTTTCGGATTCCCTCAAATGCTCCGGCGCAAGACCAAAGTAGTCGTAAATGAGCTTTTCAAACTCATTCTCCGGGAAATAAAGCCCATCCTTGCCGTCCCTTCTATAATCCGAAACATTTACGCTGTCCCGGACGCGGTAGCCGAACCACATAACGAGACCGTCAACCGGAATGCTTTGCGCATCATTCCATGTTCCCTCTAACAGCATTTCTGCGCCGTATTCTTCCAAAACGGTTTCGGGGTCTGCCGAGGAAACATTTTCCCGCTCAAATTCGCTCTCCGCATTTTTATACGCTTGATAAGCAGGCGATACATCGACGGGATAATACATCCTGCTGCTTTCTTTCTCTTGTGAATACATCATATCCAAATATATTTTGCAGAACGGTTCTTCATCTTCCGCCGATTTGTAAAATTGCATAACGTTGCTGGAAAGCTCGATTCCCAAAAGAATTTCATTGCTTGTTAAAAAGCGCTCTATCGGGTAAACTTTCATATCCGACAGGGAAGAAACGAGATTATTTATCTGTTCCGGCTCTGTAAAATATTCGCCGGAACCTATTTCGGATACAACGTAGTAAACTTTCTTTGCAGATGCTATGTCTTTGGGTATAAATTCATAAACGTCAATGGGAATAAAGGCAGATTCCGGATAGCCGTCTTCTGCGTGGGGGAAAAATTCGCAAAAACTCTCGCCCTCGAACTCTTTGAATGTTCTGTGCGAAATAATCTCGAATGAGTAAGGGCTTCCGGAAAGAATTTTAACGGTATAAAATTCCGCCGGTTCGTCATTGCGGCTTAATTTGAAAGTGGCAATGTTCTCGTAAAGAGCGCAAATTTCGCACTGCGCATTCGCCAAGCCTGCCGTTTCTGCCATGGCTTTTGCGCCTTCCTCAGAAATGCAAAAATCCCGAATGCTTTCGTATTCGGCGGCAGGAACGGATTCCGAGGAACTTTGCGTTTGATTATTATTTCCACCAAAAGAACATGAAGAAAAAAACAGAATAGCGACCAATAAGATAATGGCTTTTTTCACCGTTTCTCGTTCCTTTCAATGCGGTCTTTCCTTTATAAGAAAGACCGTTTATTTGAGTACAGTATATCAAAGCAGCCTCTAATTGTCAAATATAAATTTTGTTTACATTATGTAAATAGCGGCGGCATTTCTGCCGCCACCTTCGTAAAAACAGCCTTATCTCAAAATGATATACGCCATGTACGCCGCGTAGACCAGCACGCAGAGTGCGCCCTCGCCGCGGGAGGTTTTGTCCTTGGAGCGGCAGAGGAAATACATCATCATGGTCACGCCTATAAGAATTGCCGTGTCGATGAAAAGCTCCGGCGCAACGTTGATGGTGCTGAGCGCCGAGGCGGAGCCGAGAATGAACAGTATGTTGAAAATGTTCGACCCCACAACATTACCCAAAGCAAGACCGCTGTCGCCCTTTCTTGCGGCGACAATGGAGGTCACAAGCTCCGGCAGGGAGGTTCCCACAGCGACTATTGTAAGCCCGATAAGTGCTTCGCTCATGCCGAACGCCGCCGCAATATCGCAGGCGGAATCCACCACCAAATCGCCGCCCACGATAATCGCCGCCAGTCCGCCGGCTATGCAGAGCACGCTCTTGAGGGGGGACATGGTTTTCACCTCGTCGCCGGTATCGCGCTTTTTAAGCGCGTCAACAACGAGCACCGCTATGTAAGTCACCATTCCGCAGATGAGCAGCACGCCCTCAATGCGGGAAATTTTCATATCGAGCATCATTATTAGGGTGGCTGCCGCCGCGCCGAGACTCCACCAAATATCCCGCTTCATAATGATTTTTTCCGTGGTCATGGGGCAGATTATGGCTGAAACGCCCACCACAATAAGCAGATTGAAAATGTTCGAGCCAATAACGTTGCTCAAGGCTATGTCGCTGCTGCCGGAAAGCCCCGCAGAAATGCTCACCGCCGCCTCCGGAGCACTGGTGCCCATGGCGACTATGGTAAGCCCGATAATCACCGACGGCACCTTGAGCAGCTTCGCCACGGACGAAGCGCCGTCCACGAAGAAATCCGCGCCCTTAATCAGCAGAACAAAGCCAACAACAAGCAAAATGTACATCATAAAAATAGCCTCCGTTTTCCGCACGGAGGCAAAAAAAGACAAGGCTCTTCCTACTTCCGCTACGGTAAGTATTGAAAAGTCTTGTTGTCAAATACATTATCCGGCCTTTCGGCGTGCTGACGAATAACATAACGCCCCGAAGCCGTTTCGGCGCGCCAACTACTCCCTTTATGGTATTGTATAATAGCACTTGAAGCAAAAAATGTCAACATATTTTGCGAACTTTTTCGCGATTTTTTAATAGTTGCAAAGAATGCGCTTTTGTGTTAGAATAATATATTAAATAACATCTTTCGGGGATAAATCATGTCAAAGCTTTCAAATAAAAAGTGGTTTCGGGCGCTGTTTCGGCGCAGAATATTCATCGCGCTGCTTTTGATAGCGCAGGCGGTCTTTCTTTACTTCCTTATCGAAAGCGGCAGCCGCCTTTCCGGCGCAATCAGCGTCATTCTGACGCTGATAAGCTTTTTCGCGGTACTCTATATTATCCGCAAGCGAGATAAGGGCGCGTACAAGCTGATGTGGGTGATTCTGATACTTACCGTGCCGATTTTCGGTGGGCTGTTCTACCTGATGACTCAAACACAGACCTCGCACCCGAACTTCAAGGCCAGCGGCGAACTTTGTCAAAAGAAAGCAGAGCGCCTGCTTTTCGCCGAAGACTGCGGCTATAAAGCCGCAGTTGCGGCGCTGCCGGAGCACGCACCGCAGATACGCTACCTCAGCGATTTTGCGAAGTTCCCCATCTACACCGGCAGCAGCACAAAGTATCTTTCGCCCGGCGAAGAAATGTTTGCGGCGCTTTTGGCGGAGCTTGAGAAGGCGGAGCACTATATTTTCCTTGAATATTTCATCATACAAGAGGGCGAAATGTGGAACGCCATTCTGGAAATTCTAAAGCGCAAAGCCGCCGCAGGCGTCACCGTGCGGGTTATGTACGATGATTTCGGCTGCTTTTTCCTGCTGCCCGGCGATTACCCCGCGCAGCTCAAAAAATTTGGCATAGAATGTATGGTTTTCAATCCCTTCCGGCCGCTGCTCACGGTGGTGCAGAACAACCGCGACCACCGCAAAATCGCCTCCATCGACGGCAAAGCCGTGTTCACCGGCGGCATAAACCTTGCGGACGAGTACATCAACGCCTATGAAAAACACGGTCACTGGAAGGATTCCGCCGTGATGATTAAGGGCGCGGCGGCGTGGAGCTTCACGGTGATGTTCCTGCAAATGTGGGAAATGTGCACCGGAATCAACGAGGATTATAAGAAATTTCTTCCAAACAGTGTGTCCGTCACGAGCGACGGCTTTGTTCAGCCCTATGCGGACAGCCCCATGGATCACGAAAACGTGGGCGAACATGTCTACATTCAAATCATAAATGCCGCAAAGGACTATGTTTACATCGCAACGCCGTACCTGATTATCGACGACAGCATGCTTTCTGCGCTGGTTCTGGCGGCAAAAAGCGGCGTTGACGTGCGAATCATCACGCCGCACATTTGGGACAAGCGCTTTGTGCACATGACCACGCGCTCCTACTATCGGGAGCTGATTTCCGCCGGGGTGAAAATTTACGAGTACACAAAGGGCTTTATCCACGCAAAGAATTTTGTTTCCGATGACTGTGTTGCCACCGTCGGCACTACAAACATGGACTACCGCAGCCTTTATCTGCACTTTGAATGCGGCGTGATTATGTACGAAAGCTCCGCTGTTGCCGATGTTAAAGAAGATTTTCTTCGCACGCTTTGTGAATGCCATGAAGTGAGCATGAAGGACTGCAAGGTGAACTTTTTCACCGAGCTTTTGCAAGATTTTCTGCGACTCATCGCTCCGCTTATGTAAGCCTTGAATTAACAAAAAGAGCGTCCTCCCGCCTTGGCGGAAGGGCGCTTTTTTTGTGGGAATAGGAAGAAAGCGGCGGTACTGTGCGGTAAAGTGTAGGCGTGCGCCGCGCTGCCGGAGCGCGGTTCTCGGCTCCCCTGTGTAAGGGGAGCTGGCACGCCTTTCAGTTTTTGAAGGCGTGACTGATGGGTTGTATCCGCGACAGGGCAGAGCGTTTACACCGAGTTTTTCCGCCCTCGGCTCCCGCCGAGTGAAACGGCGGCTGCCGCCGCACGCCACAGATTTGCCGTTTTCCCTGATTATTTTCCCTGACCGTAATGCTTGCATACGGTTTCAAGCATTTCGGTGATGACCTCTTGCGAGAGTGGCTGCGGATTTCCGATGCAGCGCGCCATGTAATAAATGCGCGCAGTCATTTCAAGCACGGTGCAGGTTTTGAATGCGGCATCCATATCCTTGCCGACGCAAACCGCACCGTGGTTTGCCATAAGGCAGGCGGCGCCGCTGCCAAGCGCCTTGGTCACGTTGTCTGCAAGCTCCTGCGTGCCGGGAATGGCGTATTTCGCCACACGCACGGCACCGCCCATGGTCTGCGCCGCCTCGTCTATAACAGGCGGAATATCCTCGTGCAATGCGCCGAACACCTGCGAATAAATCGGGTGAGTATGTATTATAGCATTCACATCCGGACGGTTTTTCATAATCTCAAGGTGCATAGCGTACTCAATTGTGGGCTTGCGCTCCCCCTCGACGCGGTTTCCGTCTGCGTCGAGCACCACCACATCCTCCTCGGAAATGGTATTGTACGGCATGGCGGAGGGAGTCAGATATATGTACCCGGTTTTCGGGTCGCGCAGGCTGAGATTGCCCCATGTTTCCACCGTAAGCCCGGATTCGAGCATCCGCTTGCCGGAATCTATAAGAAGCTGCTTATAATTCATAAATAACGCCTCCGTTATAATAGCTTTCTCCCCTATTTTATCACTGTACAAAGCAAAAATAAACAGGGTGAAGCAATTTTTTCTGCTTGAGCACCGTTTGAGCACGCTGTATTTTTTGAGCACGCGCCGTGCTCAAAAAACGAGCACGAGCCGAAAAAAGCTCATGCTCAAGCGGTTTTATTCCTTGTAGAGATAGCTTAAAAAGCCCTCTGAATATACCTCTGTTCCGTCGGAGAGAACCCACATAGCCTCGGTATTTTCAAGGGAGGCGATAAGCGCCTGCCCAGCTTCCAGCGAAAGATTGAAGCAGGCGGTGGAAAGTGCGTCCGCCACTCCGGAATCCGGCGTAATTATGGAAACGGAATCAAAGTTGTTCTTCGGCATAAGGGTTTCCGGGTCGATTATATGGTGATATTTTACATCTCCCACATAATAATAGCGCTGATATGTTCCGCTTGTCACAAGGGCGGTATCCGCCACCGCAACCTTGAGCAGGTACTTGTCCTCGCTGAAAATGTCGGGGTTCTGTATTCCTGCAACCCAGCCCTTTCCGTCCGCCTTTGTGCCTATGGTGCGAATGTTTCCGCCTATATTCAGCGTATAATTATTCACGCCCTTTGCAATAAGCTCCTGCGCTATGCGTTCCACGGCGTAGCCCTTTGCAACGGCGCCCACATCTATGCTCATCTTGGGGTCGGCAAGAAAAACGGTGCTTTTTTCTTCATCTATAACAATGTCATCGATATTGCAGTGCTCCGCCGCGGCTTGAAGATCCTCCATCGGAGGGACTTTCGCGTTCGCCGGGTCATAAATGCCGTCCTCACGGTATTCATGCCAAATTGAGAGCACGCTTCCCATGGCGATATTGGTCATGCCCTCGGTAAAGGCATACATTTCCTTTGCAAATTTAAGCATTTTGATAATATCCGCGTCCACGGTGACGGGCGCCTTTGCGCCGTCCTCGTTTATGTTGTAGAGGTTGGTCACGCCCTCGTATTTGTAGTAAATATCATAGAGCTTATTGTACCGCGCCAGCTCGGACTCCACAAAATTGCAGACGGCGTTAAATTCCGCCTCGTTTTCCTCATAGCCTACCACCACGGAAACGGTGTCGAAATAATCAAGGTATTGCTTTGAATATCTTGTCTTTTTTGTGGCGTTGCAGCCGGCAAAGCCGCACAAAAGGCAAAGTATTAACATTGCGGAAACGCTCCGCAGCAGAATTTTTTTCATGGGTTTTCCTCCGTGGCAGAATTTAAAGGGCGCGGCGGTTCGCGCCGAAAAGTATTTCTATAAAAATATGAGGAGGACTTGTCCCCCTTCGCTTGCTTTGCAAGCGAAGTTTGATTCCTAATGAAAGACACCCCTGCCGGGTTTCCTTCATCCTTTCTTCCTCCCCGAGGCGGCATAACCCGTTCCTCGGCATAAATTTCATCTATAAAAATATGAGGGGGACTTGTCCCCCTCATATTATACGCTTTTCAGCAGTGTTTGCAAATTATTGTGCGTTGGCCATAGCCTTGGCGACGCTCTCCATGTAGCCGGTTATCTGCATGGTGCAGCCTGCGAGGAGTGCTTCATCGGTGGGAACCATGTGGTTGTTGGACTCTACGGTTTCGATAGCCTTAACTTCGTCAGCGGTTTTGCCGATAACATAAGCTTCGAATGCGGAAGCCTGCTCGAACCACTCTTTAGCGATGGAGGAAGAGTTTCTCATGCCATAGCCGTCTTTGAGCTCTCTCTTGGTGCCGTCGAACTTAGCTTCAACGATTTCGCCCTTGGTGTCGAAGGAGATCTTCGGCTGGATGGTGTCGATAACGTCAGCAAGAAGCTTGCCGTCTTTGTCAACAGCAACAGCTGCGAACTCGGTGTACATGTTGGCTTTGCCGTCTTCTTCAGCAGTAGCGGAGGTAGCTTCGCTTACGGTAGAGATAGCGCTGAGGCCGAGCTTGAACTCGTCAGCGGTGAACTCTCTTGCACCGTCATCGTTGCAAGCTTTGGAGAAAGCGTCAACGAAAGCGGTGATATCCATGGTGCAGCCTGCATAAAGGGTTTCGTCAACAGCTACGTTGTGACCGTTCTCTTCTTTGGTTTCAAGAGCAGCGACTTCAGCGCCGGTCTTGCCGATTACGAACTGGCAGAAAGCTTCAGCCTGCTCATACCACTCTTTGCCGATAGGGGATACGCCCTTCATGCCATAGTCTTCTTTTTTCTCTTTCTTGGTGCGGGCATCGAAGGTTGCACCGTCTACAACGCCGTCGGCGATGGAAAGGCTGTTCTGTGCAACATCGAGGTCAGCGGCAACGATTTTGCCCTCTGCGTCGAGAACGACAGCAGCAACGGTTGCGTCAACCTGTGCTTTGCCTGCTTTAGAGGATTTGGTGCTTACGGAAACGCCCATGCCGAGCTTGTAGGAAGCGGCAGTGGTTTCGGGTTCAGAGGCTTCGCTCTGAGATTCGGATTCGGATTCGCTCTGGGATTCGCTCTGATCGTCAGCAGGCTGATTGTTGCATGCTGCGAAGGAAAGAACCATTACGAGAGCGAGGAGAAGTGCAAGAAGTTTTTTCATAATAATACTCCCAACTTTCTTTTTCTTTGTTGTTTTGTCGGACAGAGGAATTGACCCCCTTCCGACTCAGTTACACATTATAGCCTCAAACACTGCGAATGTCAATAGCCTTTGTTAAGAAATTATCGTATTCACCAATCTATTTTACCGATATCCTCACAATTTCATACAAAATTCATCACATTTCGCCGTAAACTGTTCGCCGGAGAAGGATTTTGTGTCGTTCGGAAACATTTTTTTCGGCGAATTTTCTCCGGCAAAAGCAAGATTTTCCCTTCTGCGAGCTTATTTTGCAGTTTTTTCACTTTTGCGAACGCAAATTTGGTTCGCAAACGGCGAAAGCGCCCTGCCGCAGGGAAGTTTTTTCCGTTCTGCGGAAAAGCTGCCGTCCGTCCCCCGGGGATTTTTCTATCTTTTCGTTAAACCGTTGACTTCATTATTATGTTGTATTATAATATGTAATGGTTTTCTGTTGGCTATATTTTGTCAAAAAATAAACGAAACCAAACGCAGAAATAGAAAAGAGGTTTTTATCCATGTCTATTTTCGGCATCCGCGGAGTACACGTTCCGCACCACAAGCACACTGAAAAGCTTGCGGCAGTGCGTATGCCCGTACCGAAAACAGTAGTGCTCCCCATGAATATGCACATCGGCGCACCTGCAAAGCCCGTTGTCAAAGTCGGGGACACTGTCGGCGTTGGCCAGCTCATCGCCGAAGCGGGCGGATTTATATCCTCCCCTGTTCACGCTTCCGTTTCGGGAACCGTCAAGAAAATTGACTTCATCCCCGGCGGAAACGGAAACCCCGTTGCCGCAATCACCATCGAATCCGACGGTGAAATGCGTCCCTATGAAGGAATCACTCCTCCCACCGTCACAAACTACGACGAATTCGTAGCTGCCGTTCGTGCAAGCGGCATTGTAGGTCTGGGCGGTGCAGGCTTCCCCACCTTTGTAAAGCTCTCCGTCAGGGATCTTTCCAAGGTTTCCGAGGTCATTCTGAACGGCGCGGAGTGCGAGCCCTACATAACCAGCGACACCCGCACCATGATCGACCGCGCGGACGATATTTTTGAGGGAATTCAGCTTCTTGAAAAATATCTCGGCGTAAAGCGCATTATCATCGGCATTGAGGATAATAAGCCGGAGGCAATCGCAAAAATGAAGGAGCTTTCCAAGAAGGATTCCGCCATTGAAGTAAAGTCTCTGCCCGCTTCTTACCCCCAGGGCGGCGAAAAAGTGCTTATCTTCAACACCACCGGCAAGGTTGTTCCGGAAGGAAAGCTTCCGCTTGACGTGGGCTCCATCGTTATGAACGTCACCACCCTTGCCTGCATTGCGGAATACTGCCGCACCGGTATGCCCCTTATTGAAAAATGCTGCACCGTTGACGGCTCCGCCGTTGCCGAGGCAAAGAACGTAATCGTTCCCATCGGAACCTCCATGAAGGATGTATTCGACTTCTGCGGCGGCTTCAAGGAGGAACCTAAGAAGGTAATCTACGGCGGACCTATGATGGGCATTGCCGTTCCGAACCTTGACCAGCCCATTGTTAAGAGCACCAACGCCATTTTGGCGTTCAACGCAAAGGACGCCGAGGATCCGAAAGAGACCCCCTGCATCCACTGCGGCAACTGCATCAACCATTGCCCAATGCGTCTTAACCCGCCGGCAATCGCTGCGGCTCTTGAGCGCAAGGACGGTGCGGCTCTTGCCGATTTGAAGGTAAACCTTTGCATGGAATGCGGCGCCTGCGTATTCGTATGCCCTGCAAGACGTCTTATTGTTCACCGCCACAAGCTTGCCAAGCAGGAGCTTCGCGCCTATCAGGCAAAGCTTGCGGAGGAAAAGAAAAAAGCGGAGGAGGCAAATAAATAATGGATAATAAATTTATTGTTTCCGTCAACCCTCATGTTTATGGAAAAAGAAACACCACCGGCGTTATGCTTGACGTAATAATCGCCCTTTTGCCCGCTGTTGTTGCTTCCGTAGTGCTTTTTGGAGCTAAAGCGGCAATGGTAATCGGCGTTTGCGTTGCTTCCTGCGTGATTTTTGAGTATCTGTTCACTCTTATCTGCAAGCGCCCCACCTCCATCGGCGATCTTTCCGCCGTTGTTACCGGTATTCTGCTTGCGCTTAACATTCCGTCCACCATTCCGCTTTGGCAGGCTGTTGTGGGCGCATTCGTCGCAATTGTTATCACCAAATGCCTTTTCGGCGGCATCGGCTTTAACTTTGCGAACCCTGCCATCACTGCCCGCGTTGTAATGCTTATTGCGTTCACCGGAACCATGACTGACGTTGTTTTCCCCGTTCAAAAGGTTGACACCGTCGCGTCCGCCACTCCCCTTTCCGCACTGCCCATGGGCGGCGTTGAAGCGGTTGACGCTTCCCTGCTTGATATGTTCCTCGGCGTGCGCGGCGGTGCTCTGGGCGAAACCTCCGCTGCGGCTCTGCTGCTGGGCTTCGTTTACCTGCTGGTTCGCGGAATTATCACCTGGCACACTCCCGTTGTTTTCATCGGAACCGTTTTCCTCGGCTCTCTTGCAATCACCGGCGATGTTACCACCGCACTTTACTACACTCTTTCCGGCGGTCTGTTCATCGGCGCCATCTTTATGGCAACCGACTATGTTACCAGTCCCTGCACTCCTTGGGGCAAGGTCATTTTCGGCGTCGGCTGCGGAATTATCACTCTGCTCATCCGTTTCTACGGAAGCTATCCGGAGGGTGTTTCCTTCTCCATTCTCTTTATGAACATTCTTAATCCTTATATTGAGAAATGGACTATGCTCAAACCGTTGGGAGGTGTTAAAGCATGAAAGAGAACATCAAAAGCGTAGTTGTTCTTACCGCAATCTGCCTTGTTGTAGCGGCTCTTCTTGCTGTTACCAACTTCTACACCGCTCCTATTATTGAAGCGAACAAGGCCGCCGCCGCAACCGGCTCCCTTGCCGAGGTTATTCCCGGTGCGGCCGGCTTTGAAGAAGTCGAGCTTCCCGCGGACGCTCCCGCAACCGTAAAGAACCTCTATAAAGAAACTTCCGGCCTTGGATATGTAATGCTGCTTGAAACCAGCTCAAATTACAGCGCAAGCCCCATGGCAATCACCGTCGGCTTTGGCGCGGACAGCAAGATTTCCGGCATTCTGCTTACAAACTATCAGGAATCCAAGGACTTCGGCGCGGATTATCCCGCAACTTATGTGGGTCAGGATTCCGCTTTGGGCGGAGTAGACACCGTTGCAGGCGTCACTTATTCTTCCAAAGCCTTCAAAGACGCTATCACCGACGCTTTCAATACTCTTATTAACTCCGGTCTGCTTGCAGCCGGCGAAAAGAGCGAAGAACAGCTTATCGGCGAGGTTATGCCTCTTGCACTGCCCGGCTGCGTAAACGGCACCGGCACCTGCGTTGTCGAAGAAGCCGAGGTTTCCGACGCTTCCATCACCGCAGCATACAAAGCAAAGAACGGCTGCGGCTATATTGCCGTTGTTTCCGGCGCAAACGGAACTCTTGTCTGCGGCATGAACGCCTTCGGCGAAGTAAAGTGCTTCGACCTTGATGGCAACGACGTTACCGATGCAAATGCGGACGCTGTTACTGCTGTTCAGGGCGCATTTGCTCCTCTTGCCACCGAAAACCTTGAAGCCAATACCGCCACTGCGCTCCGCGCATTTGATGAGGGTATCGATGTTGAACTCACTCCTGTTGAGGCGACCGACTCCTTCGGAATTGCCGTTGCGGCGTTCAAGGCAGACCTCGGCGAGGAGATTCAGTATGTAATCCTCACTCAGCCCTTCGGCTTCGGCGACAAGACCATGAAGATGCTTCATGTCATCAACGCAAACGGCGAAATCGTGCTCTACAAGTCCTCCGAGCTTATCATTGACGGCGAATACTACTCCGCCCATGAGCTTACCGACGAAGCCGCTTACAGAGCACAGTTCACCGGTCTTACCGAAGCGACCTATTCCGACGATATGACCATTGTTGCCGGAGCAACCATCACCTCCAATGCAGTTGCAGCATCTCACCGCGCCGCATTTGAAGTATTTAACAATATAAAGGAGGCGGCATAATCTTATGAAGAACAGCAAAGCTTCAATTTTTCTTAACGGCATAATCAAAGAAAACCCGGTGCTTGTGCTTCTTCTTGGCACCTGCCCCACCCTTGCCACCACCGGCAGCGTAGTTTCCGCATTTGCCATGGGCGTTGCCGCCACTGCAGTTCTTTTCTGCTCCAACATGGTAATTTCCGCACTGCGCAAAGCAATCCCCGACAAAGTTCGTATTCCCTGCTACATAGTTGTTATTGCTGGCTTTGTTACCATAGTTCAGATGCTTATGGAAGCATATCTGCCCGACCTTTACAATATGCTCGGCATTTATCTTGCCCTTATTGTTGTAAACTGCATCATTCTCGGCAGAGCTGAAATGTTCGCCCGCAAAAACAACGTTTTCGATTCCGCTCTCGACGGACTTGGCATGGGCATTGGCTTTACTCTTGCGCTTGTTCTTATGGCAAGCTTCCGCGAGGTTTTGGGCGCAGGCTCCTGGGCAGGCAACGAGATTGCTTTCCTTAAAAACTACACCATTCCGATTCTTACCGCGGCTCCCGGCGGCTTCTTCACCTTCGGCATTATGATCGCCCTGATGAACAAGCTTACCAGCGGCAAAGCCCCGGTAAGAAAGAGCTTCTCCTGCGAGGGCTGCCCCAACGCCGCCTCCTGCGGAAAAGCTTCCTGCGATGAAGTAAAGGAGGAGAATACCAATGCTTAAACCTCTGCTTATAATCCTTTTGTCCTCCGTTCTGGTCAACAACTACGTTCTCAACAAGTTTTTGGGAATCTGCCCCTTCCTCGGCGTTTCCAAAAAGGTTGACCAAGCGACCGGCATGGGTCTTGCGGTTATCTTCGTAATGCTCGTTTCCACCGCCGCAACATGGCCCATCCAGACCTATCTGCTCGACCCCAACGGTCTTGGCTATCTCCAGACCATAGTGTTCATCCTTGTTATCGCCGCATTGGTTCAGTTCGTTGAAATCGTGCTCAAAAGATACATCCCAGCTCTTTATAAATCCCTCGGCGTGTATCTTCCCCTTATCACCACCAACTGCGCAGTGCTTGGAGTTACCATCAACAACATCAAGGATCAATACGGCTTCCTTGAATCCATGGTAAGCTCCCTCGGCTGCGGACTCGGCTTCCTTCTTGCAATGGTGCTCTTCGCCGGAGTGAGAAGCAAGGTTGAGGAGGCGCTTCCGCCCAAGAGCTTCTCCGGTATTCCGATAACCCTCATTTCCGCTTCCATCGTTTCCGTTGCCTTCTACGGCTTCGGCGGCGTTATCGAAAAGCTGTTTGCGTAAGGAGGTAGTAAAATGACACAAGCTATTATCAATGCCGTCCTGCTCGTTGCGGGAATAGGTCTTGTCGCTTCCGTTCTCATTTCCATAGCCTCCACCTTTATGAGCGTGAAGGTAAACGAAAAGGAAACTGCGGTTCGTGATTGTCTTCCCGGCGCAAACTGCGGCGCCTGCGGCTATTCCGGCTGCGACGCCTACGCAAAGGCCATTGCGGAGGATTCCTCCGTTCCCGCAAATCTCTGCCGTCCCGGCGGAGCCTCCGTCGCAAAGAGCGTTGCGGAGGTTCTGGGCGTTGAGGTTGCCGAAACCAAGCCCATGACCGCTTTCGTTCACTGCCACGGCGACTGCAACAACAACGGCGAAAAGGAGATCTACTACGGTCTTGAATCCTGCGCCGCCGCAAAGATGCTCTATGGCGGAAAAGGCGCCTGCACCGCAGGCTGCCTCGGCTGCGGCGACTGCGCCAAGGTCTGTCAGTACGACGCCATCTGCATTGAGAACGGCATTGCCCATGTTGACCCCAGAAACTGCGTCGCCTGCGGTATGTGCGTAAAAGAATGTCCAAATCACCTCATCTCCCTCATCCCTGCCGATGAAGTAAAAGCCGTTATGACCTGCTCCAACCACGAAAAAGGCGCGGTTGTCCGCAAGGAGTGCAAAAACGGCTGCATCGGCTGCATGAAGTGTCAGAAGAGCTGCCCGGCGGATGCCATTCATGTGGTTGACAACCTTGCCGTTATCGACTATGATAAGTGCACCGGCTGCGGAACCTGCGTTGAAGGCTGCCCCGTGGGCTGCCTTGAGCTTCTTTCCGTCAAGCATGCCTAATTTTTGACTTA
>OLOS01001820.1_pt1 | contig 16205 bp, 10 predicted proteins | sample 1672631 | NCBI WGS metagenome assembly OLOS01 (sample SAMEA3136707, study PRJEB25190) | human gut metagenome | biome: human gut; feature: human-associated habitat; material: faeces | place: Austria | collected 2013 | reverse complement strand
TCTAACGAACCCTCACAATTCAAATTACATTCCGAATATCAACCCACCGGAGACCAGCCGCAGGCCATTGCGGAGCTGGTGGAAGGTTTCCGGCAGGGCAATCAGTTCGAGACATTGCTCGGTGTCACCGGTTCGGGTAAGACTTTTACCATGGCCAATGTGATTCAGCAGCTGAATAAACCGACGCTGATTTTGGCCCACAATAAGACGCTGGCGGCACAGCTGGCGAGTGAGCTGAAGGCGTTCTTCCCGGAGAATGCGGTGGAATATTTTGTTTCGTATTACGATTATTATCAGCCGGAGGCCTATATTCCCCAGTCGGATACGTATATTGAGAAGGATGCTTCGATTAACGACGAGATTGATAAGCTGCGCCATAGTGCGACCAGCGCTTTGTTTGAACGCAAGGATGTAATTATCGTAGCCAGTGTTTCCTGCATTTACGGCTTAGGTGCGCCGCAGGAGTATTATGATATGGTGCTGTCGCTGCGCCTGGGGCAGATTATCGACCGCCAAAAGATTTTGCATAAGCTGGTGGAGATTCAATATAATCGCAATGATATTGATTTTAAGCGTGGCACCTTCCGTGTGCGCGGTGATGTGATTGAGGTTATTCCCGCAGCCTACGGTGAAAAGGCTGTGCGCATTGAAATGTTCGATGATGAGGTTGACCGCATTGTGGAATTTGATGTGCTGACAGGCGAGATTCTGGCGCAGCGCAATCATGTAGCGATTTTTCCGGCAAGCCACTATGTTACGAGTCGTGAGAATCTTGAACGCGCTATGAATGATATTCGCGAGGAGCTGGACGAGCGTCTTGAGGAGCTGAATAAGCATGGCAGGCTGTTGGAGGCACAGCGTCTGGAGCAGCGCACGAATTACGATTTGGAGATGATGCAGGAGATGGGCTACTGCTCCGGCATCGAAAACTATTCGCGCCATCTTGCGGGACGCAAGGCCGGTGAGCCGCCGTTTACGCTGGTAAATTATTTTCCTAAGGATTTTCTGCTGGTGGTGGACGAGTCGCACGTAACGCTGCCGCAGATTCGCGCTATGTATGCCGGTGACCGTTCGCGTAAGGAGATGCTGGTGGAGCATGGCTTCCGTCTGCCTTCGGCCTATGATAACAGACCGCTGACCTTTGACGAGTTTCAGGCGCAGATCAAGCAGGCGATTTATGTTTCTGCTACGCCGGCGAAGTATGAGCTGGAGCAGGCAGACAATGTAGTTGAGCAGATTATCCGCCCGACCGGACTGCTGGACCCGCAGATTGAAATCCGCCCGATTAAGGGACAGATTGATGATTTGCTGGGCGAAATCAATAAGGTTGCCGCCGCGGGTGAGCGTGTGCTGGTGACTACGCTGACGAAGCGCATGGCGGAGGACCTGACGGAATATCTGAAGCAGGCAGGTGTGCGTGTGCGCTATCTGCATTCGGAAATCGCCACGATTGAAAGAGCGGAGATTATCGACAGCCTGCGTGCCGGTAAGTTTGATGTGCTGGTAGGCATCAACCTGCTGCGTGAAGGCCTTGATTTGCCGGAGGTGTCGCTGATTGCGATTCTGGATGCGGACAAGGAAGGCTTTTTGCGCAGTGATACGGCGATGATTCAGACCATCGGACGTGCTGCGCGTAATGCGCATGGTCGCGTTATTATGTATGCCGACCGCATTACCGACAGCATGCAGCGGGCGATTGACGAAACCAACCGCCGCCGTGAAAAGCAGCAGGCGTACAACGAGGAGCACCACATTACGCCGAAAACGATTTACAAGGAGCAACGCCAGCTGATTAAACTGACGAAGGTTGCGGATACGGAAGAAGCAGAAGCCTATGGCAGCAGCAAGAAGCTGAAGCAGAAATCAACTAAGGAGCTGAACACACTGGCCCGCGAGCTGGAAAGACGGATGCAGGAGGCGGCGAAGGCGCTGGATTTCGAGGCGGCGGCCGAGCTGCGTGACCAGCTGATTATCGTCAAGGGACAGCTGGGGCAGAAGCTGGTGCCGAAGAAAAAGAAAAAATAAATGCCGATGCGGAAGTTTGACTTTTCCTGCTTTGCGTTATATAATATACAAGATATTTTTATTCAAATTCTGTGAAGCGGAGCAGTAATCTGCAGTATCTTTCAGAAAGTCGGCGGTTGATGCGAGCCGGCAGTTAGGGCAGATGAACTCACCGTGAAGAAGCCGCAAGGAAATGTGCGGACGTGATGCTGCGTTAAGGCTAATTGAGTGGCGGCTGTAGCCGCAATCAGGGTGGTACCGCGAATTTTTCGTCCCTGACCTTCTTTAAGGTCGGGGATTTTTTATTTTCGACCAACAATAATACCTGGGAGGTAATGAAATGATTCAAGAAAAGTATGCTCCCCATGATATTGAAGCTAAATGGCAAAAATACTGGGAAGAAAACAAAACCTTTAAAGTAGAGATGGATAAGGATAAACCTAAATCCTACGTTCTGGAAATGTTCCCCTATCCGTCCGGCAACCTGCACATGGGCCATGTTCGTAACTATTCCATCGGCGACGTAATCGCACGTTTCCGCACCATGAAGGGCTTCAACGTTCTGCATCCGATGGGCTGGGACTCCTTTGGTATGCCTGCTGAAAACGCTGCTATCAAACACAACATTCCGCCTAAAAAATGGACTCTGGAAAACATCGCTAACATGACTCGCCAACTGAAGGCTCTCGGTCTGTCCTACGATTGGGATCGCGAGGTTACCACCTGCAAGGAAGATTATTACAAATGGACTCAATGGTTCTTTGAGCTGTTCTACAAACGCGGTCTGGCAGTTAAAAAGGAATCTGCCGTAAACTGGTGCGATACCTGTAACACCGTATTGGCTAACGAGCAGGTTATTGACGGCAAATGCTGGCGCTGCGACCATGAGGTTGTTAAAAAGGATCTGAGCCAATGGTTCTTCAAAATCACCGATTATGCTGATGAGCTGCTGAAGGATCTTGACCTGCTGCCGGGCTGGCCCGAGCGCGTAAAAACCATGCAGCACAACTGGATCGGCCGCAGCGAAGGCTTGGAATTCTCCTTTGAAATTCCTGCACTGAACGATACTGTTGCTGTTTACACCACCCGTCCGGATACTGCTTACGGCGTAACCTTTATGGCTCTGGCTGCTGAGCATCCGCTGATTAAAAAGATTTGCGAAAACAATCCTAAGGCTGACGAAATCAACGCTTTCTGCGAGCGTGTACGCAATCAGTCTGAAATTGAACGTACCTCCAGCGAATCCGAAAAAGAGGGCGTATTCACCGGCGTGTACTGCATTAACCCGTTCACCGGCCGCAAGGTAGAAATCTGGGTAACCAACTATGTACTGTATGATTACGGTACCGGCGCTGTAATGGGCGTTCCTACCGGTGACCAACGTGACTGGATGTTTGCCGACAAATACGGTATTGAAAAGATTGTTACCATCTGCCCGGTTGGCAAAGAGCTGAAGCTGGAAGAAATGACCTGCGCTTACGAAGAAAAAGAAGGCATGCTGGTTAACTCCGGCGAATTCACCGGCATGGAAATGCACAAGGCTATGAGCGCTATCATGGACAAGGCTGAAGCTGAAGGCTTCGGTAAACGCCGTGTAAACTATCGTCTGCGCGATTGGCTGATCAGCCGTCAGCGTTATTGGGGCGCTCCGATTCCTATCATCTATTGCCCGCATTGCGGCGAGGTTCTGGTTCCGGAAGACCAGCTGCCGGTTCGTCTGCCTGAGGACGTAAGCTTTACTGCCGGTGCTAAATCTCCGCTGGCAACCTCCGAAGAATTCGTTCACTGCAAATGCCCGAAATGCGGTGCTGACGCAACCCGTGAAACCGATACCATGGACACCTTCCTGTGCTCCTCCTGGTACTATCTGCGTTATACCGACGCACACAACGACAAGATGCCGTTTGACAAGGAGCTCAATAACTATTGGGGTCCTGTAGACCAATATATCGGCGGTATTGAGCATGCTATTCTGCATCTGCTGTATTCCCGCTTCTTTGTAAAGGTTCTGCGTGATGCAGGACTGGTTGATTACGATGAACCGTTCAGCAACCTGCTGACTCAGGGCATGGTAATCAAAGACGGTGCTAAGATGAGTAAATCTCTGGGCAACGTTGTTTCTCCGGAAGAAATCCTTTCCAAATATGGTGCAGATACCGCGCGTCTGTTCATCCTCTTTGCTGCTCCGCCTGAAAGAGAGCTGGAGTGGAGCGACCAGGGCGTTGAAGGCTCCTTCCGCTTCCTGAATCGTATCTGGCGTATCGTACAAGCATTTGAAGCTGTTCTGGCACAAAAGGTTACCGAATACGATCACAGCAACCTGAGCGAAGCAGATAAGGACCTGCGCCGTGTACTGCATAGCAGCATTAAGAAGGTTACCAACGATATCGAAACCCGCTTCAACTTCAACACTGCTATTTCCACTATGATGGAACTGGTTAACGCTCTCTATGCTTATAAAGAAGCTGCCAAAGAGCCGAATGCAGGTCTGATTTACGAAGCAATTTCCGACCTCATCAAGATGATGAGTCCGTTTGTTCCGCATATCACCGAAGAGCTGTGGCGCGGTGCTATTGATGCCAACAGCAGCGTACATGAACAAAGCTGGCCTGAGTGCGATGAAGAAGCCCTGAAGGTTGACAATGTAGAAATCGTTCTGCAGGTTAACGGCAAGGTTCGCGGTCGTCTGACTGTTCCGGCTGAAGCTACCAAAGAAGAGCTGGAGAAGATTGCTATGGCTGACGCTAACGTTCAGGCTCACATCGGCGATGCAACCGTACGCAAGGTTATCTGCGTACCCGGCCGTCTGGTAAACATCGTAGCTAAATAATTTTCCGCCTGGTAACTAACCACTAGTAACTACCGCAGTTACAGCTGTCCTGCAGCAGGCAGTTTCCGCAGACTGTAGCGCGGACAAAAAAATAAGCAGTGCATGTCAGCAATGACATTATTTAGTAGTACTAAATAACGCTTACATTTTCAGAGTCTCTGAGAATAACGTAATTGTTATTCTTGGGGGCTCTTTTTGTTTTTTTAGGATTGCTTATTCAGCGATTAATTCAAAGGATGCTCCCCTAGGGGGGAGCTGTCACCCGTAAGGGTGACTGAGAGGGGATAGAGTTCAGAAAAAAGTTGCACAGAAAAACCCCTCTCCGCCTCGACAAGCTTGGCACCTCTCCCCGAGGAGAGGCTAGGTCTGCCGATGCACGTCATATGAGAGGCTCTTTAAGATAGGTTCTGTTTTTTGTTCTAAAATATTTTCCCCAACATTCTAAGGAGGTATCCCCATGCAAGCAAAATCTAAAAAACTGATCTTCATCACCATTCTCCTCACAGGCTGCATCATCACCGGCCTTATAAGCAGCAACGACAAAGAAAAACCGCTTGCAGGCAGCAGTTTATTGCAGTCCGCGCAAGGTGCTGTCACATCCAAAGCAGCGCAGGCAAAAACAGTGCGCGTGCAGGTGAGCGGCGCCGTGCTGGAGCCGGGAATTTACGATGTGCCTGCCAGCTGCAGAGTGGAAGAGGCCATTGCTGCTGCCGGCGGTCTGACGGAAAATGCCGACAGCGAGCGAGTTAATCTTGTGCGTAAGGTGCGCGATGGTATGCAGATACGAGTACCTGTGCAGAAGGCTGCACGGACAAGCAGAACGCAGAGGAAAAACGCTCAGGCAACTGCCGGTTTAGGTGAAAGTGCGTCTAAAAAGTACGGCAGTGCTAAAGCAGGCTCAGGCAGAAACAGCAGCATGATGCAGCGCGTGCGCATCAACAGCGCAAGCGCCGGTGAGCTACAGCAGCTGCCGGGCATAGGTCCTGCGCTGGCGCAGCGCATTGTGGACACAAGAAACAGCGGGCGTTTCAACAGCGCGGATGATTTGCTGCGTGTGCCGGGAATAGGCAAAGCCAAGCTGGCAAAGCTGCGTGATTATGTGGAGGTAGACTAGTGCAGCAAAAAACACGTTATTTACGCTTATTTTTACCATGCGTACTGCTTTCCGTACTGTTCTTTCGTTTGTTTACCGTGCTACCGTCCGCTGAACAGCAGCTTGCTTCCTGCTTCGGGCGGCAACTGGTTGTGCAGGGCGCGGTGGAACCTTTGAGCGTGCACCGGCAGGATGGCTTTAGCAGTGCGATTCTACGTTGTCAAAAAGTATATAGAGATACGGAGCTTGCTTACAGCGGTCGTTTGCGCGTGAGCGTGAAGGGCGAGCTGCCGCAGGCAGGCTGCGTAGTGCTTAAGGGGACGCTGGAGCGCTTGGACAGCCTGCGTAACCCCGGCAGCTTTGATGCTGCAAGCTATAACAGAGTGCAGGAGCTGGGCGGACGTTTGCGCAAGGCGCAGCTGCTAAAGACAGAGCCGCAGGTTTTGTGGTGGCAGCGTTTTGCTTTGTGGAACAAAAAGCTGAGCGAACGCATAGAGGCAGCAGCCGGCGCTGAATATGGGGCGCTGCTGAGCGGCATGGTGCTTGGCGGCAGCAGCAGGCTGGATGAAGAAACACGCGAGCTGTTTACGGATAACGGATTGGCACATCTGCTTTCGGTTTCGGGTACGCATATTGTGCTGCTGACAGGCCTGCTGCTTGCTTTGCTGCAGTGGGTGCCGCTGCCATGGCGCAAGTTTATTGTTATCACTTTGCTGATTGCCTATGCTTTGCTCTGCGGCTTGCGTCCGCCGGTGCTGCGAGCACTGGCTATGAGCAGCGTTTTGCTGCTTGGCGGCAGCGGTGCGGAGCGCGGGCGCTTGCTGTGCCTGGTGGCGGCGCTGCTGTTGTGCCTGCAACCGTTATGGCTGGCCGATATAGGTTTTCAGTTATCGTTCGGGGCTGCGGCCGGCCTTTTGTGGCTGCTTCCTGCCTGTAAAAGGCTGCTGCCGCAGGCCTTGCCTGCGCCGATAGGCGAGGCGGCAGCAGTTTCGTTGGCAGCACAGCTGGCTGTGCTGCCGCTGGAGGTTTATTATTTTCATCAAATTTCGCTGATTGCGTTGGTAAGCAATGTTGTGTTGGTGCCACTGCTGGAAATCGCGGCGCAGTTGGCACTTGTAGGAGCGTTGTTGCCTGTCTGCGGCGATTATCTGCTGCAGCTTGCTGCCTGGCTTGCGGCGCAGGTGCTGACGCAGGCGCGTTTTTTTGCTGAATTGCCGTACAGCACTGTAGTTATCGGCAAGCTGCCTGCTTATTGCTTTGTAATCTATTATGCAGCGCTCTTTGTGTGGGCAGATTTCCCCTGGCTGCAATTTTGGAGCAACAGGGAAAGGCGCTGCATCCTGCTTTTGCATGCCTTGCTGCTTGCCGGGACGCTTGCTTATCAGCAGTGCCGCACGCTGCCGCTGGCTTGCTATTTTCTGGATGTGGGACAGGGTGACTGTGCTGTTATCGTCACGCCGTCGCAGCGGGTGGCAATTATTGATACCGGCGGCTTGAAAAATATATCGACTGCTACGCACGTAATTACTCCGTTTTTGCGCTATCTTGGCAAGCGTGAGGCGGATATCCTGCTTTTAAGCCATTATGATTTTGACCATGTGGGTGCTGCGGCGGATTTATTGCGACAGCTCCGGGTAAAAAAGCTGCTCCTGCCTAACGAAGCACTGACGGAGGAAAGCACAAGGGTACGGCAGGAAATTTTGGCACAGGCCGGCAGGACGCAGGTGCATTTGGTGCAGAGCGGTGAACGCTATGCGTTGGACGCTGCTGCAGAGCTTATTTTGGTTGACGTGCCGCAGCAGGCTGTGCCGGGAAACGAAGCCAGCACGTTGGCAGCGCTGCACAGCGCGCAAGGCAGCGTGCTGTTTACAGGCGACATGGGGGAAGAACGCGAGCGAGGGCTGCAGCTGCAGCAATACACTGTGCTGAAGGCAGGACATCACGGCTCGCATTACAGCAGCAGTATGGAATTTCTGGAGCAGGTGCGCCCTAAGCTGACGGTTATTTCCTGCGGCCGCGGCAACCGCTACGGCCATCCGCATCAGGAAATGCTGGAGCGTTTGCAGATAATAGGCAGCAATGTTGTCAGAACGGATGAGCTGGGGTGCATTAAAGTTGTTTTTGACGCAGAGGGAATAAAATGCTATAGTTATGTATATCATAAAAATGTTTTTTAGGAGTGCGAATATACTCATGGACATTAAAGCAGAAGAATTGCTTGCCAAATTACAACAGCATAAGCCACTGCCGCAGGCGCAGGTACTGCTTTTGTGCGGTGAAGAGGATTACTACCGCAACAGCATTATTGCCGCGCTGCCGGAATATGTTTTTGGCGATACGCCGGAGGCTGACCGCGAAATAACGGTCTTTGACAAGGACACCAACATATCCGGACTGCAGGCAGCCGTCAACAGCTATCCCTTCTTCTGCGGCAAATCGCTGATTTTCCTGAAGGACGAAAAGCTGTGGGCAGCCAAGCCTGCCAAAGCAAACAGCACTGCTGATTCGCAGGATGATACCGATTCCAAGAAAATGGAGCAGCTGGCGGCGATTGTCAGCGACGTACCGGATTATTGCCTGCTTGTAATCAGCAGTAAGAAAATGGATAAGCGGACCAAGCTGTATAAGCAGCTTAAAGCAAGTGCGCTGATTTGTCCGTGCGAGCGCATTAAGGAAAGGGATCTGGATGATTGGCTGTATGCGCAGGCAGCAGCATACGGCGCGCATTTTACCAGAGATGCGCTGGCCGCCATCAGCGAATATATTGAGCCCGTGAAGGAAGAAATTCCCTTGGATTTGCTGCAGCAGGAAATCGGCAAGCTGGCAATTTATGCCGCAGGACGCAGAGAATGGACAGAAGAGGATGTGCTGAATGTTTTTGCACTGCTGCCAAACGCTTCATCTTTTGCACTGACCAATTATATTATGGCAGGCAAGCTGAAGCAGTGTCTGGAGCTGTTGGCGAGCGAACGCAAGCACGGAACCTATATTCTGCCGCTCAGCGCAACTGTTGCTTTCAAGCTGCGTCAGGTGTTGCGTTATCTGGAGCTGAAGCGCAGAGGCTATGACCAGAAGGGCATTATGGATGAGCTGGGGATGCGCAGCCCATATGCCTACAGATTTTTGGAGCGCGACAGCAGGCGCTTTGATGAAAAGCGTCTGACGGAAGCTTTGCTGGGATTATCGGATATGAATATCAAACTGCGTCAGGGCGGACGTGGCTACGAAAAGCTGGAGGAAATTCTTGTCCGCCTGCTTGCATGATATCTTATCCTCAGAAATTAAAGCTGGACAAAAGCACTTAATATCTGCTATAATAGTAAGACAGTCAACGAGGACTTTTTTGAGTAAGGAAGTAGTGTGTCCATGCTTAAAAAGGTCCTTTTTCGTTTATCTTGCAGAAAATATGTAGGGAGCATTTTTCTGTAGCATGATAATTAGGGAGTATTGAGAAAGGAGGCAGCCTTATGGCTGCACTGATCATGAACAACAAAGATTTACTGTACGTAATTAAACCCGAAGAACAAAACGAAAGCACTCTGCGTGAGCTTCTGACTCTGCATCCGGAGATTCAGTTTGTATCTCTGATGGGTGTGGATTTTGCCGGTAATGATACCGACGAAAAAATCCCGATGAAGATTTTCCTCGAGGATATCGATGGCTTTTTGGCAGGCAGCGCAGCACAGACTGACGGTTCTTCCGTTGTGCTGACCGGTATCGCTACTCTGAACGATGCCCGCGTTGATATGAAGGTTGATAAAACCGTTAACTGGTTTGTTGATTATAACTATGAGCATTTTGACGCAGAAAGCGGCCGCATGATCGGTACTCTGCGCATTCCCTGCTATCTGATTCACAACGGCAATCATGTTGATTCTCGTTCTATTTTGAATGATACTCTGGCTTATGTAGAAAAAGAAATCATGGATTTGTTTGCTAAGCATCCGGTAATTGCCGGTCTGGAGCATGTAAATCCTGCTGAGATTGAAAAGTTGCTCTTCACCAGTGCTACCGAATTGGAATTTTGGGTAAAAACTCCGCGTGAAGACGCACCGCTGGAGGCTTTGAGCTCTTCTCAGGTAATGCAGGAGCAATATTGGCAGCGTACCCGCGGCAACGTGCGTACTGCATTGGAGCAGACTATTCAGACTTTGGAGCTGTACGGCCTGGAGCCTGAAATGGGCCATAAGGAATGTGGCGGCGTTAAAGGTCAGATTGATGCCGCAGGCCATATGACTCACGTTATGGAGCAGCTGGAGGTTGACTGGAAGTTCAGCAGCGGCGTTCAGACTGCAGATAACGAGCTGCTGGCGCGTATCATCGTTAAGGAAATCTTCCGTATGAACGGCCTGGAGGTTTCCTTCCAGGCTAAACCGATTCCCGGCGTTGCAGGCAGCGGTGAGCATACGCATGTAGGCATTGCCGCAAAAATGAAAAACGGCAAGATTGTCAACCTGTTCTCGCCGAAGGATATGCATGAGGACTTCCTGTCCGCTATCGGTTACGGCGCTCTCATGGGCCTTTTGAAAAACTACGAGGTAACCAATCCGTTTATCTCCTGCACCATTGACTCTCTGAACCGTCTGAAACCCGGCTTTGAAGCTCCTGTCTGCATCGTTACCAGCCTTGGCCTGAGCCCGGATAACCCGTCCCGTAACAGAACCATTCTTGCAGGCCTGATCCGCGATCTGGACAACGATAAGGCTACCCGTATCGAAATGCGTTCTCCGAACCCGTACACCAATACCTACATCGCCATTGCAGCCTTCTACCTGTCCTGCCTCGACGGTATTAAGGCTTGCGTAGAATCCGGCAAGGACCTGAAGGCTCTGGAAAAGGAAATTTCCAAGAAGGCCGGCGAAGAGGGCTTCTATCTGGATACCGACCGTCAATACCGCACTGAGGAAGACGTGTTTGAAGATTTCACTGCGGAAGAACGCAGCAAGCTGTTCGGCGAACCGCCTGCTACCGTTTGGGAAAATCTCTGCGCCTTTGAAAAATATCCGGAAAAGGTTGCAGTTCTCACCCAAGGCAATATCCTGAAGAAGGAATATATCGACTCCTTCATGCAGGGTGCACTGATTCGCTGGAAAACTGAGCTTTTGACTCGTCTGATTCCGGAAAATTATCAGGCTGTTATCGATATGAAGCGCTTGCACAACCAGGAAACCTGCACCGACTGCGACCTGGCAATGTGGCGTAAAATCCAGAACCTGCGCGCTAAGCTGGCTAAGGATTCCTTCGAAGAGAAGAGCATCTTCACTGCTATCCGCAGAGCTGTTGCCGAAGGCGACTACGATACTGTTTCCAAGCTTAAAGTTGAGATGGGAGCAACTATGGAAGAGCTCAAGACTCTGTATCACGATTACAAGCAAAATATTATCGATTAATTTATCTGCTTCTTGCATGGCTGCTGTACTCAAAGTGCGGCAGCCATTTTGTTTCTCGCTTATACCAAAGTGCGATTATTGAAAAAATTATCCCTAAAACTTTCCTTTCAGCTTATTTTTTTGCATGAAACTGTTGAGTTAAGCGCTGTTTTGTGGTAAAATATCAAAGATATATTGACAGTAATATTTTCTGCTGTCCGAAGAAAGGCGATGATAGCTGTGGAGCAGGTCAAGGATGTTCCTGCCTATATTCGCCAGATGTACACGGATAATAATTTTATGACTCAATTCGGAGTGCATATTGGTGAGATAAAGTGTGGCAGTGCTGAAGTCAGCATTAACGTTGATCCGGCGAAGCATTTTAATCATCGTGACATTTGTCACGGCGGAGTGATGTTGGCCTTGGCAGACTCCGTTCTGGGTGTTACCGGTGCAAGCGTGGGCGCTGTAGTGGCAACTCTTAATTTCAGCATGAATTTTATCAAAGGTGTCCATGAGCCGACTACCTTAACGGTACGAAGCCATATCAAGCATTCCGGACATTCTACGATGGTTATCGAGGCTGAAATGACTGACAGCAAAAAGAATTTAATTGGGACGATTTTAACAACAATGTTTGTCGTCGACAGATTTAAAGAAATACCCGCCAAATGGTGAGCTTGCCTGAGTTGATTTGGAAGGGAAATGACGCGGAAGACCGCTTGATATCAAGGAGGATATGATGGATTTTGCATTAAACGAGGAACAATTAGAATTACAGGAAATGGTAAGGGAGTTTGTTGAAAAAGAAATTACTCCTTATGCTGCTGAAATGGATGCAGAAAACCATATGCGTGACGGCCTGATTGATAAGGCTAACGAAATGGGTTTGCTGAACGTTATTGTTCCGGAAGAATTAGATGGCCCCGGCCTGGACAGCATTTCTGTTGCTACCATTTATGAAGAGCTGGGCAAAGGCTGCGCAGGTGTTGCAACCTCTTTGGCTGCCAACAGCCTGGCAACTGTACCTGTTCTGCTGGCAGGCACCGACGAACAAAAGAAAATGTATTGCGATATCCTGAACAACGGCGGTCTGGCTGCTTTCGCACTGACCGAGCCCGGTGCAGGCAGTGATGCAGGCGGTGTTTCTACCCGTGCTGTACACAACAAGGAAGAAGGCACCTACACTCTGAACGGTACCAAAATGTTCATCACCAACGGTGGTCTGGCAGAAATCTTCCTGGTATTCGCTAACACCCGTAAAACCGGCGGTATCCGTGGTTTGACTGCTTTCATCGTTCCAAAAGACACCCCGGGCTTCTCCGTTGGCAAGAAAGAAAACAAAATGGGCATCCGTCCTTCCAATACTACCGAGCTGGTTCTGCAAGACGTTGTTATTCCTGAGTCCTATCGCGTAGGCCGCGAAGGCGAAGGCTTCCGTATTGCTATGAACACCTTAGACAGCGCTCGTCCGTTCGTTGGCGCTGTTTCCGTAGGTATCGCTCAGGCTGCTCTGGATTGCGCTGTTAAATATGCTAAAGAGCGCCGTCAGTTCGGCCAACCGATTGCTTCCTTCCAAATGGTTCAAGGCATGCTGGCTGACATGGCTATGAAGGTTGAAACCGCTCGCCTCATGGTTCAAAAGGCTTGCTGGATGCGTGACCAGGGCATGGAATTCTCCAAAGAGGCTGCTATGGCTAAATGCTATGCCGCTGACGTTGCTATGCAAGTAACCACCGACGCTGTTCAGGTAATGGGCGGCTATGGCTACACCAAAGAGTACCCTGTAGAGAAGATGATGCGTGACGCTAAAATCATGCAAATCTACGAAGGCACCAACCAAATCCAACGTCTGGTTATTGCCAACAAGCTGTTATACTAATAGCTATCATAACGAAGATAAAATTATCGAGAGCTGCTGCACTTTTGTGCGGCAGCTCTTTGTTGTTTTTATTCGTGACAATGGTTTACACGTATGCTAAAATATAAGGATAAAGAGCTTTTAAAGCATAATAAAAAGCAGAATCTTTGCCACAAATCATTTTGCTGAGAATTGGGGGGCAAATACATTGTTAGCTGATAATTTAAAGCAGGTTCAGGAGCAGATAGCGTCTGCTTTGGACAAGCGTAAAAATAAAGACCTGCTCACAGGAGATAAGGTAACGCTGGTGGCGGTGACGAAAAATCATCCGCCCGAAATTATTACAGATATCGAAGCCTTGGGCATTGCCAACGTAGGCGAAAACCGCGTGCAGGAGGCTAAGCATAAGCAGGAGGCCTTGGGCAAACACGGCTACTGGCATCTTATCGGTCATTTGCAGACGAATAAGGCGCGCCAGGCAGTTGCCTTGTTTGATCTTATCGAATCGGTAGACAGCGAGCATTTGCTGGCTGCGGTTGATAAGGAGGCAGAACGCATCGGTAAGGTGCAGGATATCCTTTTGCAGCTGAATATTGCCCATGAGGAGCAGAAGTCCGGCTTGGATAAAGAGGATTATCTGGCGCTGCTGCCGAAGCTGCCCGAATATAAGCATGTGCGTCTGCGCGGACTGATGGTTATTGCCCAGAAATGCGAAGATATTGAGCAGACAAGACCGGTGTTTGCGGCAGGCTACCGTGCGTTTGCACGCTTAAAGCAGCAGTATCCTCAGGTGGATATCCTGTCCATGGGTATGAGCAATGATTATGCAGTTGCCGTTGAAGAGGGCGCGAATATTGTGCGTGTAGGCACAGCCTTGTTCGGACAGCGTGATTATAGTCTGAAATTTTAAGACATAGATAAGGTTGGTGACGTAATGAAAATTATTGATAAAATCATGGATTCCTTAAGCCTTTACGATGATGATGACGAAATTATTGAAGAGGGAGCTGAGGAGAAGCCTGCTAAGAGTGAATCGGAGCCTGCGAAGCCTAAGAAGCGTTTCTTCGGCAGCAAGGAAACACCTGCTGCTACACCTGCAGAGGAGCCTAAGCGTGAACGTAAATCTATTTTGAGCTTCAAGAAAAATGCTGATAAGGATGCACCGGCTAAAAATGACAAGATGGGCAGCAAAACTATTAATATGCCGATTGCGGACAAGCTGATGACAGTTGTGTTGCTGGAGCCTGTTGATTTCAATGATTCCCCGAAGATTGCTGATTATCTGCGTGATAATCAGACGGTAGTTGTTAATTATGATAAGACAGATAATGTTGTTGCCAAGCGCATGACAGATTTTGTCAGCGGTACTGTTTATGCCATTGGCGGCAGTATGAAAAAGCTGGGACGCAATATTATCATCTGCGCTCCGAAAAATGTAGATATAGATGCTGATGACGAGCACGAATATAACGAGAGGGGAAATAAACCATGGGAGAAATAGCAGTAAAGAAAATTGCTTTTATCGGCGGCGGCGCTATGGCCAAGGCTATTATCAAGGGGATTCTTGGCGGTGGCCTGATTGCACCGGAAATGATTACCGTAGGCGAGCCTACTGAGGCACACGCGCAAAGCCTTCGTGAAGCATATGGCGTAAATGTTACCACCGATAATAAGGAAGCAGTGAAGGATGCTGATCTGGTAATCTTTGCTGTAAAGCCTCAGGTGGCACCGGTGGCGCTGGTGCCTGATCTGATGGCTGCGATGAAAAAGGATGCCTGGGTGCTTTCTATCATGGGCAGTGTTACGCTTGCACAGCTGCATGCCTATGCTCCGGGGTTCCCGGTAGTCCGCACGATGCCGAACACGCCGCTGGCAGCAGGCGCCGGCATGACTGCCATCTGCTGCGATGAGGCCGTAACCGAGCCGATGAAGCAGACTGCTGCAGCAATTTTCAGCAGCTGCGGCGAAATAGAATTTGTAGATGAAAAAGCATTGCAGGCGATTACCGCTATTTCCGGCTGCGGACCGGGATATTGCTTTGTGATTATCGATGCACTGGCTGACGCAGGCGTGCGTGCCGGTCTGCCGCGGGCACTGGCTATTAAGCTGGCAGCGCAGACAATGGCAGGCAGCGGCAAGCTGTGCGTAGAAAGCGGCCTGCATCCGGCACAGCTGCGCGACCAGGTAACAAGTCCCGGCGGCACGACTATTGCCGGTATCCATGCTTTGGAAAACCATGGCGTGCGCGGTGCTTTTTATGATGCGGTACAGGCAGTGCTGCAAAGAGATAAGGAATTACAGGGGAAATAATTTATGGCAGACAGAGAAAAAATTCTGCGTTACTTTAAAGCCGGCGGTGACGAACAGCTGGCGGCCAAGCTGCTGGACTTGGCCGAGGGCGCCAATAAATCACGCAAGTTCCGTGTGAGCGAGTTTCTTGATCCTCATGCCTATAATGTTGCGGAAATTATTGCGGCGAACTACGAAAATGTGCGTCTGGAAAGCGACGGCGGCTTCAGTAATGCCGAAAGGGTGAAGGCTGCCTTTGTTGCCGATGATTTTTACGGCCAGCCGGATTTCGGCATGGCCTATTTTCTGGCGGCCTGGGATAAGCGCTATTATGATTTGTCACACCGCGATATTCTGGGTGCGTTTATGGGCACGGGCTGCAAGCGCGAGGCCTTGGGCGATATCGTTTTTGTGCCTGAGGGAGCGCAGTTCGTAGTAGAAAAATCACTGGTAAATTATCTTACCGGCAATCTGACGCAAATCGGTTCTGCGCCGGTAACGCTTACGGAAATTCCCCGCGAGGAATTGCTGCAGAAGGAAGAAAAGGTTAAGCTGATTAACGCGACAGTCGCTGATTTGCGCCTTGATGCCGTGGCAGCGGCAGGCTATGGCGTAAGCCGCAGCCGTATGGCGGATGAAATCAAAAGCCTGAATGTCAAGGTAAACTGGAAAGAGGCCAAGAAGGCGGCACAGCCGGTGAACGAGGGCGATGTAATTTCCTTCCGCGGCCGTGGACGAGTAGAGATTGAGGAAATCCGC